>Ga0181595_10004497_pt1 | contig 12755 bp, 11 predicted proteins | sample 041ome_7_FD_145604 | JGI IMG/M metagenome (GOLD analysis project Ga0181595, IMG submission 145604) | Coastal salt marsh microbial communities from the Groves Creek Marsh, Skidaway Island, Georgia - 041401AS metaG (spades assembly) | ecosystem: Environmental > Aquatic > Marine > Intertidal zone...
CCCGTCGCGGTCTCGACGCCGGCGGACGGGAACGAGCGCGGATGGCGTGGGCCGGGCGCGTCGAGAGGCGTCGACGCGAGTGCGCGACGCCGCGCGGCGAGACGGAGGCGCGCGAATGATGACGGTGACGGTGACGCGAGCGACGACGTCGCGCGCGACGTTCGAGCGGCGACGCGCGCGCGACGGCGCGACGACGCGCGCGCGATGGACGCGGACGACGACGACGGGGGGACGAAGGCGCGCGGCGGTGACGACGCGAGCGACGACGCGGGAGGCGCTGCGAGCGCTGCTGGACGCGGCGAGCGCGAACGGGGAAGAGGGCGCGCGAAGCGTGGCGGAAGCGCGGGCGCTGATCGATCGCGCGCGGGCGGAACGAGCGCGGAGAGAGGCGACGGCGCCGACGAGCGCGCGATTGGCGGCGCTGGAGGGCGAGGCGAGGGAGTTACGAGCCGAGGTGCGACGATTGAAGGATGAGAATCGAGAGGCGATCGATGCGCTGCTCGAGGAAGCGGCGGAGTTGGCGGAACAAACGGCGCGGACGGAAGAAGTGGAGGGCGAACTCGAGGAGGCGCGACGAATGAACGCGCGACTGGTGAGCGCGGCGAAGGAGCTCGCGGAGCTCGTGGACGACGGCGCGACGGAGGCTCTCGAGGCCGATCTCGCGGTGAAAGATGCGGAGATTGAGGTCTTAAAGGCGAGCATGCGTGAGCTTGAGCATAAACTCGAGGATCGCGACGCCTTGTTGGCGACGATTCGCGGGTTGGAAATCGAACTCGCCGACAGCGTCACGAACGCCGAGTTGATGGAACTTGCCGCGGGCAAGCTCAACTCGCCCGATTTGATCATCGCCCTGGAGGCCGAAAACAAAGAAATGCGTGCACGCATAGCCGCTCTCCTCGCAGACGGCGGAGAGCTTCCGGCGGTGACGAAGAAGTACGAGGCGGCGGCGCTCGAAGTCGTCACCCTCAAGTCGCGCATTCGCCTGCTCGAGGTTCAGATGGCTGACATGGTCGATCAAGAAGAGTTGAGCGAAATTCTCGAGCAAGAACGAAGCAAAGACTCGGAACTCGCAGAAGTCACTGCACAAAAAGATAGTTTATTGAAGCGCATTCGCGAATTGGAGGTGGCGATGTCCGACATGGAGGAGGCCGACGTGTACCTCAAGGCGAAGAAGGAAGCGGAGTCGGCCAAGTTGCGCAACATGGACTTGTCTACGCTCATCGAATCGCTCACCGCCAAGCTCGCGGAGCAAGTGGATGCGACGCAAAAAGCAAAGATAGTGACAGACGAGGCATTGGCCAACGTTCGCGCCCTCGAAGGCGACATGGCGTACATGGATTACGCTCCCGGTATCGCGAGCGCGATGAAGGCTGCGAAGCAAATGGAGAGCGCTGCAGAACGCGCGGTCGAGCTCGCTGCTGGGCTCCAGCAGTTGGAAGTTGGCATGACGAAGAAGAGCAGCAGTCGCAAGACGCCGTTCAAACGCGGTGGTGAGAGCTTTTCCCTTCGTAAAAAGGTCTTCAACGCGAGCGACGAGCAAGCGCCCGTCGACGGCGGTTTCAAACGCGCTCCTGCAGAAGCGTTCACCCTCCGCAAGCTCGACTTCACCAAGATCAAGGCCGAGTCATCCGTGAATAAAAGTCCATTCAAGCGCGCTCCGGAGAGTTCGTTCAAGCTGCGCAAGATGACGTTCCCATTCTCCGCTCGCACGGCCGCCGTGCCGAAGAGCGTGTTCCAGCGTACCGGCAACTTTGAGTTACGTCGGTTCATCTTCACCTCCGATCCCGTGGACGTCGTCGCATCGGCGTCTTTCGAACGAAACGGTGAGTTTACTTTGAGAAAATTAAAGTTCCCTCCGCCCAATCGCGGCGCGGACGGCGTGAAAACCTGGGACCGAGGCGAGAAGGGAACCGTCTTCAAATTTTAAATCTTTCAAAACGCCCGACTCCCGAGCGCGCGCGTTGAAATTCCGCTGTAACGACTAGTCATTGGTTCACTCCACGAGCTTGCACGCAGCGTTTCTCGAATCATCCAATCATCCACCCTCTCTCGATCGAGCGCGACGCGCGCGCGCGTGCACTCCGGACATTTTTCTGGACCCTAGGCGCCGCGCGCGCGCGCGACGTCTTTGCTTTGTTGTCGCCCATTTCCCACGCATCGCCTCCGCGTCCCCCCGCGACGATGTCAGACCGGCGCGCGCGTCTCGCTCGAGCGCCGCGCTCGAGCGCGTCGTTCGCTCGTCATGGAGCGCGCGTTCGAGCGAATCAAGCCCGGCGAGGACCCGCCGCCGCCGCCGCCCGAGCTCTTGCAGTGGGCGCGCGAGACGACGTACGGATTGTGCGGTGGGATCGTCTACGGCGCGGCGTCGGCGCACTACGCCGAACGACGACGCGTCGTGGACGCGATGGAGAGCGCGACGAAGCGTAAACATCGAATCTGGACGCGAACGATCTCCGACGTCACCCTGCACGGGATGCGACTGGGAAGCTTTGTGTCCGTCTTCAGCGCGGCGCGCTTGGGATTGGAAAAGCGACGCGACGCGAGGGACATGTGGAACGTCGTCGGGGCGGGAATGTTGACGAGCGCGCTCACGGGGATGGCCATACCGGGCGGTGTCGCGGTGCGAGCGCGAGGAGCGGCACTGGGCGTGGTCGTCGGCGGCGCTGCGACGCTGCCGTTCGGGTACGCGATGCAAGAGTTGGAAAAGCTCGTGCCGGAACTCGTCGCGCCGGCGGCTGCGGCGGCTATGAGTGAGGGCGAATCTAGGAAATTAGACGTAACTGAGATGTTCATAGAGCAAGTAGAAGCAGAATTAGAAGAGTACAGGCGAGAGGAGCGCAAGCGAAGACGAGGTTGGTTTTGGAAAAGTTGAGAACCAAATGAACAACGGATTAGCTCTTACCACATAGGTATCTAGGATTTTTTATCATTTAATCATCATGCCCGGCGACCATGGGAAATATCCATTATATAATCGCTGAGAACAAGTGTCGATGTGCAACCAGAACGCGCTGAGTATCTTCACCTGCGAACTGTATGGTGCGCCTTCGTTGAACGGATCGCGATCGTGACGCTTCGCCGCGAGTGCGCCTCGACATCCGAACGGATCCCGCGCGAACGCCTCGCGAACTTTCACCTCGCCGGCCTCCATTTCCTTTTCATTCAACGCCTTGGTACCGATATACGTGAAATTGCTTTCCGGATACCCGATCGCCCGGAGATGGAGCTTCTGGAAACGGTCGCGCTTGCTTTCAAAACCCACGACGGTGATTTTTGACGGGAACTTTCGAGTGAGCTCAAAGAAGCGACACACGCTGAAAAGCAGATTCTCAAAGCTATCCCGTGCGTGTTCCTCCGTAAAGCTTCTAAGCTCCACCCCGGCGTCGACCCCAAACCAATCAAACGCCCTCGACACCTGCCAATACGAGCTCGCCTCGCTAATTGCGCCCGCCTCGCGTCTCGTCTTACCACCGCTAAATACGAGCATAGCGCGCGGATTCTTCGCCACCTCGCGCACACCGCGCTCCATGTGCTCCATGAACGCCTTCGCCTCACCTTCTAGCAATTGATGAGGCTCTAACGCCCAGTTACTCTCGTCTTTTGCCTCCAAAAAATTATTACCGTAGTACACCGCGTGCCCCGGCACGACGACGAGTTCATCCACCCCGTCCACCTGCGCCGGCGTCTTTCGCTCCACCACGCTCCTTCGCATCACCGGCATCACTCCCATCGCGCTCGGCACGCGATGATTCTCTTTCCCATCGAACACCGTCCGTCCGACGAATATCAACGCCAGCAACCCCAACCATCCCACGCGTTCGCCCCGACTTATCGCCCGCCGCGCGCGCGCCAGCGCTCGCGTCGTCGCGCTCGCTCGATATTTCCCATCGTCGTGATCGTCCTTTCTTCGATACATCGGCAGCGTCTCGACGTCTTCCACCGTTCCGAATCTGTACGCGCTGAACGCCCGCGCGCGCGCCGCGTGCGTCGCGTTCGCGCGCATCGCGATTCGCGTCCGATGGGCTATCTCCGACGCCCGCGCGCGCGCGTCCTCGCGTCCCGACCGTCGTTCGCGCGCGCGCGCCTCGCGATCGATCCTCGCGCGCGTCTCGCGCGTCCTCTCGCGCCGCCGCCCGTCGTCGTCGGCGCCGTCGACGAACGGACGCGTCGACGTCTCGCGAGCCGCGACGCGCGCGCGACGACTTGCGCCGCCCGAACGACGCGCGTGCGAGTACGGGCTTTTTTACGTGACGTCTACGCATACAATCGCGATCGAGCGCTACGTCGTGATCGCGTCGTGTCGTGAAATACACCACCGAGCCGTTGCCGCGGGCGCCGCGCGCTACGGCGCGTCCGCGTCCGCGCGCTCGCGGCGACGCGCGCCGCCCGGCGCGAGGTCCGCGATCTCGGCCTCGTAATCCCACGCCTCGGGCTCGACCTCGGGCGGGTACAGGACGTGCTTGAGCTTCAACAGCGGCGGGACGCTGAACAGGAGCACGGAGAAGGCGAACATGAAGACGTACACCTGGTTGTCGGGGTCGCCGTTGAGGTACGCGCCGAGGAGCGCGCGACCGCGGCGGACGACGGCGTCGGGCGACGGGGACGACGACGACGGCGCGGCGTCGACGGCGTCGACGGCGAGCGCGCGCGCGAGCGGTCGCATGGCGCCGCGCGTCGACGAGTGCGAGGGCGTCCACCGCCGAACGATCGGCGTCGATGGACGCCGATCGACGCGACGTCGATCGACGCGCGACGCCGATCGACGACGCGCGGGGCGGGCGGCGGGCGGTCGTCGTTTGACGCTTTGACTTCCTCGCGACGCGCGCGAGGGCGCACAGGACGACGACGAGGGCGCACAGGACGCGCGCGCGCGGCGGTGATGACGACGTCGACGACGACGTTCACGCCGCCCGCGCCGTCGACGCCGACGACGCTGTGCGATTCGCAAAACGTCGCGTGCGTGAACACGGATGTCGCGGATGCGGAAGTTTTGAGCGCGTTCGCCGCGTACGTGTGCGCCGCGCTCGCGGTGTTGACCGCGTTCGGGATCGCGAGGAAATACGTGCCGATTTATACCGGTCGAGAACACCTGCGGTCGCTGAAGACGAGCGGGTGCGCACCGCCGCGATTCGACGCGAGCGCGAATCGCGGCGGCGCGCGAGAGGCGTGCTCGACCACGTACGGATGGATCGCGCACGTGTTGACGGTGGCAGATTCTGACATCGTGCACACGGCAGGATTGGATGCATTAGTATTCTTAAGAATTGCGCAGTTCGGGACGCAGTTGTTCGCGCCTTTAGCGTTGGTTGGAGTGCTGGCGCTCGCGCCGACACACCTGTCGAGATCGTATTACGAGACGACGACGACGAGCGAGTCGTCTGCGGCGCGCGAGAGCCACGTGTTGATGCGAATGACGATCGCAAACGTGGAACCGACCAGTTCGTTGATGTGGATGCACGTAGTGATGTTTTGGGCGTTCACGGCGTATGCGCTGTGGTTGCTGACGGCCCACTATCGCTCTTACGAGTTTTTACGTCAAGTGTACGGAACGACGACGGGCGAGTCGAATCCTTGGCGCGCGGTGCACATCCCGCAAACCGTGCTACAGAAGTTTTTACAGCAAGGAATAAACACAAACAGAGAGTTCATGACGGAGACTATTGAGGAAGAGGAAAGAGAGGGCGGACAGACTCCTGCGGCGAGAACCATGCCGACGACGATGCTTCTCGAAGCGTTGCTTGGGCCGAAACGCTCGAACGGTCAGATGTCGACCGAGCAGAAGCTCAGACGTTTTCCTAGGGCATCGTTCATTGAAAGCACTCGTGGACCATCGATGGCGACGCCATCAAGAGGCTATCACTCCCACTTCGGTCCCCTTCGAGTGACGGAGACGCCGCGTGAAGAATCGTCTCGATCGGTGTCGGAGATTTCCATGGCGTCCATGAGTGACTTTGACGAAATGTCCAAAGAACATCACTTAGATAAATTGACGAGCGATAGCGAGGATGTCGCGATAAGACACAATTGGTGGGAAGGGTTAGACATCGCTGAAGAGGTATGGAGCGACCAATTGAGGAGTGGGAGCGACGGATTTGGATCGACCGATGCGCTCTCTGCTCCGCGGCAAATCAAAGTTGATATCGAGGGGCGATTTCCTTGCAACGACGCATCAACGTGCGATATTAACCCAGTACCATCGATAGATGATAGACGGTACGTCTCAGCCGTCGCGGACGAAGTCAGCGAAGACGGCAGCGAAAAGGAAGTGGTGGTCAGCGTGTTGGTGCAAAACTATTGCGTCTTGATGACAGACGTCGGTGGTAATCTTCCCGAGGGGGCCGCGGATCCGTGGGAAGGTGTGCGAGCGGTGGAGACATTTTTCGGAGGCCTGTTTCCAGACGACTTCCTAATGGTGATTCCTTTACAGGACTACCGCCCTGTGGACGACTTACTCATCGAGCGCGACAAGCTCAAGAATGAAATCGAGAAACAATCGATGTTGCAATCAAAACGGCATGGACACCGTCGTATGCGTAGAGGGAGCGGTTTTCGGGATGAAATCACGGGTTTACGAGACAGAGTAGCAATTTTAGACCACTTGGTTGTTCAGGAGCGCACCAGAATTCTTCAAACCGAGCCCGGGTCGAGTTGTATCGTTGCTTTCAAAAGCCAGTATGCGGCGGCGTGCGCGGCGCAGTGCCGTATCACATCGCGTCAGCGTGATCTTTTTGCGATCGAACCCGCGCCGGGACCCGACAATCTCAATTGGCAATCGGTATTACTTCGAAGACGTCAGCGTGAGATCCGATCGATGGTGATTTTCCCGCTCATTCTCACCATCATACTCATTCCGACGGGAATGTTCACTGGCGTGATGTCGTCGCTATGCGTAGCAAATCAATTCGGTGCAAATCACAACGACGGCTTGAAGTGGTACTGCTCGAGCGATTCCGCGCGGTATCTACGAATTCTAGTGCAAGGTATTTTACCACCCATTCTGCTGACACTCTGGGAAACGTTTGTCGTTTCGTTCGGAATGATGTATCTCGTTCAGGCACAGAGCAAGTATTCTAGTCTGAGTAAAACAGACGAGTCGTTTGCGGAGTACTACTTTCTGTGGGCGTTTCTGAATGTGTTTTTCGGCACTGTATCTGGTTACGCCATTCAACGATATTTGAACGCGCTCAACACGAAAGGTCCGGATGCCATGCTGCAACTTCTCGGTACGTCGCTGCCGCTCACAAGTAATTTCTTCCTACTTTGGATCGTATTCAGAGGGGTATACCTCCCCACTCAGCGGTTGATTTTCCCTCATCCCGGAGTGCTATGCATGATCGTCAATCGCTGGCTGTGCTGTTTGGGATGCAACGTGACCGCTCGAGATAGAACGATCAAATACAGCCCGAGATCGGTTCGCCTTGGTCGCGAAGTCGGTGTGTTCGCCATGGTGATGATGATTGGTCTCGTCTTTTCCACAGTCGCACCTTTGATCACATTACTCTGCACCGTATTTTTCGTCTTTAATTTTGTCATATGGCGTTATCACGTCCTATATGTGTACGAACGCTCGTACGAAGCCGGCGGGGCGATGTGGACAACGTTTTGCAACTTGACGATTTACGCGCTGATGATCGCGCAGAGCTTTTTGTCGTTTGTCCTCTTGTCCAAGCAAGCGTACGCCGGAGCACTCATTCTCTGGATCACTGTCTTACCGGTTCTAAGCAAAGCCAGTCACAGATTTCGATCGATCGCGAGCGAGCTTCGCTGGTCCGTGCCCCTACCACAGGCGTCCATCGCGCCTCGCGCCGAGTTCAACGCCGAGACTTACATGCATCCAGCGCTCAAGCGCAACTCCATGGGATGGCACCCAGAAATCGGCAAGGTCTGGCGAGGGTACCCTAACGTCACCGTGAAAGAGACTCGGATATTCAGAAGACGTCAACGACATAGATGAATCATGTAAAGACGCGTGCGCCTCGCCTTTTCGCTCGCCGCCTCGCCGCCGCACAACGCGACGGCCGATCGATCTCATCTCGCATCGACGAATGTCAGCGATAACGTTTAAAAACTGAGACAATGGCGACGGCCGCTGTACCTGCGCGCACGCAGTGCCTCACGCGCGCGCACAGTCGTCGCAATCGCGCGGTTTCGTCGTCGTTCGCTTCGACGTGCATTCCGCTCTCTCGCGCGTTTCGGACGGCTGTGCGCGTCGATCGCGTCGCCCGCGAGCGCGATGCCGCGTCCAGAGATGGCGCGCGGACGATTGGCTTGTGTGCTCGGTCGCTGAAGCGCATCGTGCGCGCTAGGGCGAGCGAAGGTGTCATCGAGCGCGGAGGGCCGAGCGAACCGACGGCCACGACGCAGCCGTGGTTTGATCGATTCCTCAAACTTCCGAGCGATGGAAGCGAGATATGGGAAGCGAAGTGGGGAATGAAGGTGATTATTCAAGTTATGGTGCTGTGGTTTTGCGCGTTTTGCGTGATAGGAAACGCGGTGTTCCCGTACGCCGCGGGCGTTCTCGGGTTCGACACGTCGAGCTTCACGCAGCGAGGATTGGCGACGTACAGTTTGTGCTTAGATTTCACGCAAATGCTCATGACTTGGTTCGTTTTGCGTCAATCCTTACGTCCATTTCGGCCGTTCGGGGTGAATTGGTTCCCAGTGCGCTGGTTTGAGGACAGAAAGTACCTGAGAGACGTCGCCGTGGCGTGCGTGGCGTTTCCATTCGTCGTGTGGTTGCACGGATTGAGCACGACTTTATTGGAGCACATCGGCTTGATTGCTTTCGACGAAACCGTCACCGCGGCGTGGGAACAAAGCATGAAGTCGAATGATATCATATCGAAAGCGTTCTACATGCTCTTGGCCTCATTCGCCGCCCCCGTGTGGGAAGAGCTCATCTTTCGAGGCTTCTTCTTCGCCTCCCTCACCGCCTTCACCGGCGCCGCGCGCGCCATGCTCATCTCCTCCACCCTCTTCGCCTGCGCTCACTTCTCCCTCGAGCAGTTCCTTCCCCTCACCTTCCTCGGCTGTCTCATGTGCGTCGTCTTCGTACGCACGCGCAACCTCCTCGCCCCCGTGCTCGTGCACAGCGCGTGGAACGCCTGGGTCCTCGCCGGCGACTTTCTCCCGCCCCTCGACGTCGTCCTTCGCGCCGTGTTCGCCGCCGCGCCGTAGCGCGCGTCATCGCTGTCATCGCCGTCATCGTTTGTCACGCGAATCCTCATCCTCATCGCCGTTCGTCCTCGCGTTCGGCGCTCGCGTCGTCGTCTCGTCGTCTCGTGTCTCGCGTTCGCGCTCGTCCGCGCTCGCTCGGGCGCCCGCGCGTTTGGTGGGCATGGCGAATGGCGATCGCGTCACATCGCGCCGCTCGTGACGCGCGAACGAGCGCCTCAGAGCACGCGCGTTTTCGCGCGCGAACGAGCGCACGCGTTTTGCCTCGCGTCGAACGCCGTCGCGAATCGCACCGCGCGCGCGTCGTCGCCGACGTCGCCGACGTCGACGCCGCCGACATGGATGGGTCATTCATAGGATCGACCATTTACCTCGTCTCGCACTCCGACATACGATACGAGGGCGTGCTGGTGAACATCGACCCGGTCGAGAGCACGCTGACGCTGCAGAACGGTGCGAGAGAACGAGGCGAGACGACGCGGAGAGGGCGCGGAGGGCGGACGCGCGCGCGAGATCTGAGAGAGGCGCGACGATCGCGGACGACGAGGAGAGACTGACGACGGCGAACGTTGGACGCGAGCGCAGTGCGATCGTTCGGAACGGAGGGAAGACGGACGAATGGGGTGCAGATCCCGCCGAGCGTGGAGGTGTACGAGTACATCACGTTTAAGGGGGATGATATCCAGGATTTGGAGATTGTCGAAAACGGCGCCTCGGCGGCGGCGCAGCAGCAACAGTACGCGCAGCAGCCGCAGTACATGCAACAGCCGCAGTACGGGCAGCAGCCGCAGTACGGGCAGCAGCCGCAGTATGGGTACATGGGCGCGCCGCAGCAGGCGTACATGGGATATCCGCCGCAGCAGCAGTACGGGATGCCGCAGCAATACGGCGCTCCGCCGCCGGCGTGGGGACAACCGCCGCCGCAACAGCAGCAACCGCCGCCGCAACCGCCGATGCAACAGCAACCGCCGGTGCAGCAGCAGCAGCAGCAGCAACCGCCTGCGCCTGCGCCGAAGAAATCGGCGTGGGGTAACCCGAACCCGGCCGCGGCGGCATCCGAGGGCGTGATCCTTCCGGCGGCGCGGAACGCGCCCCCGGCCGCGGCCGGCGTCGCCAAGACCGCGGCTACGGTCGCCGCTCCGAAGGCCATCGCGAAGGCCGCCGCCCCCAAACCGAAACCAACCTCGTTTGCTGCCGCCGCTCTCAACGCGATGGCTCCCGAGGAAGTGGCTCGGCTCAGGGCTGCGCCCAGACCGGCGCCCACGCAGGGTGGCCGCGGGGTTCCGGCGCCGAGAACGGGCGGTCGTGGCGCCGGCGGTGGACGTGGTGCGGCTCCAGCGGTGCCGAAGGAAGCGTTCAACTTTGAGAAAATGTTGCAAAAATTCAACAAGGAAAAGTTAGCGCAATCTGCCGAGGCGAAGAAGCTCACGACCGAAGTTCAATCCAACCCGGTGTACGTCAAGGATGACTTTTTCGACACCATGAGCAGCGAAGCTACGGAGAAGGCTGCTGGGGGGAACAGAGGTCGATTTCACGAACAACGTCGCATGGACGCCATGACGTTTGGCTTTGATGCGGTGAGCGCATCTCACGCCGCGCAACGCGCGGCCGCTGCCGGCAGAGGTGGCCGTGGCGGTCGAAGCGACGGGGGCCGAGGCGGCGGCCGAGGCGGCGGTCGAGGCGGTCGCAGATGATAGGGAATCGGACAGAAAGGGAAGACGACGGAAACACAATAGTCTCTAGCGTGACTCACTTCCAGTGACTCACTGAAACGATATGTGAATACGAATATTTCGTTCTCAAACTACAAATGCTGTGTGTGTTTATACAAATCAAAACCGCCTCGCCGTCGTCCGCCGCCTTCATCGGTACATCGCCTCCGATTGCAAGTTTCTCGCGATCTCCTTCTCCCATCGATCACCGTTAGAGAGTAACTTCTCCTTATCGTACAGCAACTCCTCGTGCGAAAACGTCGCGTACTCAAAGTTTGGTCCCTCCACGATGGCGTCCACCGGGCACGCCTCTTGGCAAAACCCGCAAAAGATGCACTTCGTCATGTCTATGTCGTATCTCGTCGTTCGTCGACTTCCGTCCTCTCTCTCCTCCGCCTCGATCGTGATCGCTTGCGCTGGGCATATGGCCTCGCACAACTTACACGCGATGCATCTTTCCTCACCCGTGGGATACCTTCGCAGCGCGTGTTCGCCTCGAAACCTCGGCGACAGCGGTCCCTTTTCGAACGGGTAATTGATCGTCACCTTTTTATCGAAGAAGTACTTCAGCGTCAGCGACATCCCTCGCAGGAGCTCCGTGAGCACGAGCGTCTTCGCGCTCGCGTCCAGGACGCCCGCGAGATCGGTCGGCATCGCCTTCTCCGCGAGTTCGCGCGAGCGATCGGCGCTCGCGGTCGTCGCGGGCGATCGCGGGGTGGAGTCGCGATCGACGACGGCGCCCGCGTCGCGCGCGGTGTCGCTCGCGAACGCGCGAAGAGACGTCGAGGGCGAGCCCTCGGTGGCGCGCTTGAACGCGGCGCGCGCGCAGTGACGAAGCATGGCGCGCGTCGATGTGAGGCAGACGTCGGCGTCGACGCGTTAGGTCTAGGCTGGTCGACGCCCGTCGACGCGACGCGCGAGCGAGGGAGTGTTTTACAGATTACTACGATCACGAGATGGCGATCTTATCCATGAGCGAACCGTGCATCTTCTCCAGTTTCATGAGCTGATCGTACACGTTCAAGATTTTATTCGTGTTGATCTCGAGCACCAACCCCCCGACGATTGTCTCGTCGAGCACGGTGTACGCCTTCGGAGAGTTGAAAATCAAATCCAATTCGCACACGTTCTCGAACACCCGATCGAGGGTTTCGACGTAGACTTGAATCAGATCCAGCATCGCCAGCTCGCTCTCGCTTCGATCGCTCAGGATGCAAAAGTACAGCGTCGCGAAGTGTCTGTACACCAGCTTCGTGTCCGGGCCGAACGTCTTCTCGTCGTCCACGAACGAGCACAGGTGATCCGGTCGCCCCGTCACGAGCTTGTACACCGTCTGACACAGCTCCGTCTGTTTATCCACCCCGAGCTGTTCGTAAAATCTACACAATCGCACCATGGCGTGGTTATTCACCACGATGAACGCCTTGATCATCGTCCTCGTCGTCCGACAACACCAATGGATTCCACAAATCACAAATCAACGCGGTGAATGATTCGTTTCGTTTCGTTTCGTTCGCCGACGCGAGGTTCGCCGACGCGATCGTCGGACCCCGCGCGGCGCCGCGATCCGTCCTCGATCACCGCCACCGTCGCGCCCCCGTCCGCGCGCGCGTCGGCGCGTCGGCGTGTCGCGCCCGCGCGCGATCGACGCGACGCGACGCGCGAAACACCGAAAAATCGAAAAACCGAAAAACCGAAAAACCGAAAAATCGAAACCGAAAACGAAAACGACAGTCAAGGCGGGCTGTTAGACGCTAGGGTTGACGATGTAATTTGACCCTGCACACTGTTTACCCACACGACACAAAAACCGGTCGGTCGGACACCCACGCGCGTCGCCCGGCGTCGTCGCGCGACGCCGCAAACCCG
>Ga0181595_10004505_pt1 | contig 12745 bp, 14 predicted proteins | sample 041ome_7_FD_145604 | JGI IMG/M metagenome (GOLD analysis project Ga0181595, IMG submission 145604) | Coastal salt marsh microbial communities from the Groves Creek Marsh, Skidaway Island, Georgia - 041401AS metaG (spades assembly) | ecosystem: Environmental > Aquatic > Marine > Intertidal zone...
GTAACTCCTTTGGTTCCTAAGGATAAAAGTGCTAAAGAAGAAAGCTCATTAGTCAGCTCATTATCTCCAAGAGAAATTGTTTCTGAGTTGGATAGATTTGTAGTTGGACAAAATAAGGCCAAAAAAGCAGTAGCAATAGCATTAAGAAATAGATGGCGAAGACAGGCGCTTAAAGGTGAAATGAAAAATGAAGTTCTGCCAAAAAATATCTTAATGATTGGACCAACAGGTGTTGGAAAAACTGAAATTTCAAGAAGATTATCAAAATTAGCAGAGGCACCATTTGTTAAAGTTGAAGCAACAAGATTTACTGAAGTTGGATATGTTGGAAGAGATGTTGAGCAAATAATAAGAGATTTGATTGAAATTGCAATTGGCATGGAAAAGGTAAAAATGAGAAAAGAAGTTCATGCCCAAGCACAGAAATCTGCTGAAGAAAAAGTTTTGGATGCTTTGGTTGGTAAAAAAGCTAGCTTAGCAACAAGAGAAAGTTTTAGAAAAAGACTAAGAAACGGTGATCTAGATGATAATGAAATTGAAATTGCAGTAAGCGATACTGGATCAAATAAAACTTCTTTTGAAATCCCTGGAATGCATGGTGCTAATGTTGGAATGATTAACATTAGTGAAATGATTGGTAAATCAATGGGCAATAAAGAAAAAAAGAAGAAGATGACTGTAAAAGAGTCTCATGAAATTTTAATAAATGATGAGTCAGATAAATTAATTGAACAAGATAAAATTGTTAAAGCAGCAAAGTTATCAACTGAAAATAATGGAATAGTATTTTTAGATGAAATAGATAAAATTTCTGCAAGAACAGATAGAGTTGGTGGAGACGTTTCTCGCGAAGGTGTTCAAAGAGATTTATTACCTTTAATTGAGGGAACAACTGTCAATACAAAACATGGACCAATTAAAACTGATCATATCTTATTTATTGCATCTGGTGCATTTCAACTCGCAAAACCATCAGATCTTCTTCCAGAACTTCAAGGACGACTCCCTATAAGAGTGGAGCTAGAAGCATTGACTAGCGATGATTTTAAAAGAATTTTAAGAGAGCCAGACTTTAGTTTGATTAAACAGTATGTCGCTTTATTAAAAACTGAAAACGTTGAGCTTGAATTTTCAGATGATGGTATTGATACAATTGCAAATATTGCATCTGAAGTAAATGCAACTGTTGAAAATATTGGAGCTAGAAGACTTCACACAATAATTGAAAAAATTTTAGATGAAATAAGTTTCACAGCAACTGATCGCTCTGGAGAAAAAATAATTATCAACAAAGAATACATTGATAAAAACTTGGATAATTTGGTGAAAGATACTGATTTATCTAAATTTATCCTTTAAAATTATAGATAGCCTAATTCTTTCATTTCAGTTTTAAATTCAAGTTCTAAATTCTGAGAAATTTTTGGATGAAGTGTTTGTTTCCAATTATTTTTAGGTCCATATTTAAAAAAGGTGACATATTTATTATCTATTTTTTTAGCTTCATCAAAGAAAGTTGTTTTTTCTAATTTTTGTAGTGCTTCAAAAGAAGTTGTTTTTATTACATTATTTAATTTATCTTGATTAACAACATGCTTGGCATTTCCTAATATATAAATAAAATTTAATATCTTTAAGAACGTACCTTTTGTATCCGCTATTAAGTCCTCATACTTAATCAATAAATATCTATTTGTTTTTTTAAACTCTTTCCAAACGTTATAATGTGAGGACCAACTACCCACATGAGTAAAACCTCTGTCAGCTGCAATATTAGAATTTTTTACACCTCCTAAAACTCTAAAAGATTTAAGAGAATTTGCAGCCTGTTCTAATGTTATTTGATTGTGATTTGCATAAGATAAAACTACGTTTCTAGGGTCCCTTACAATATAAATAACCCCAGAAGTATTTTGATAATTTGTAAATTTATGATTATTGATTTCGTGTAGTGTGCTGTGTGTTTTTAAAAAAGTGATCGCTTTTTTATTTTTTCTATTAATCTCTTCTTGTGCTCTGATATAATTTTTTAGTACTTCATCATCTTTGGAAACATCTACTCCTAATTTTTCAAAAAAAGTAATGTCTGGAAACAGTGATATATTTTTTAAAGCTTGAAAATTAAAATTGCCATCATCAGTAAATAAATAGGCAGACAATAAAGATCTAACCATAGTATTCCCACTTTTAGGATAAGATGAAAGCCATATGATCATATTTCTTTTGTATTATTTTTTTTCAAATATATATAAAAAGCTCCTTCTCCACCATCTTCAATATCAGCTTTTCCAAAATCAGAAATAATTTTCATTAAATCATTATTATTTTTAATAAACTCTGGAACTGAAAATTTTAAAATACTTAAATCTTTCGATACATATGGATCATTTTCATTTTGAGAATGGAGACCTTTTCCAGTAACAATAATTAATTTAGTTATTTTATCTTCATAAGATTTTTTTATAAAATCCTCAATTGAACTATTTGCCTGCTCGAGAGTATATCCATGTAAATCTATTGTTCTCGATTTAAAAAATAATTTTTTTTTATTTTTAAAATCTTTGTTAGGTAGTTTTTCTTTACTAGAAGTAAAATTTTCCCAATCTTTTTTATCTTTATCTGAAATCTTATAACTCAATTAAGTTAATGTATTAACTAGTTGCCAATTTGGATTAACAGATGTTACGTCTCTTGAAAAAACCCATGTATCATAAATTTTTTTAATTTTTTCTGGATCTCCAGATACGATTTTTTTATCTTTATCTTTAATACAAGTAATAACTTCTGCAATAAAATCTACAGTAACATTTAAAATTTGGCCAATTTTTTTATGTTCTTTAATAATCGCTGAATTAATGCCTATAAAGGTTATCTCAGCGTAATGACCCCTTTTACTTCTCTCTTTGAGAGCTTCATTGAATTGATTATATATTTCGGTGTTTAAAAGTGTTTTACTTGTTGTAATTTTATTATCATTATCACTAAAATCTGTAATGATTGTTTCATAAGCAATTTTAGCACCTTTTAAAAATTCCTTTTGAGCCTCATCATCAAAATTTTCATTTATTTTAACTACTTTATTAGTCTTAGAATTCTCTAAAACTTTTTCAAACTGAGGAGCTGCTTTCCCTTCAAATCCAGTTCTTTTGCCAAGTATTCCTCTTAATCTTAAAAATATAAACCCAGCAATCATTGCTAGCAAAATTATATCAATATATTCAAAACTATAATTCATGATCTTATAGTAATTACTATGTTGATTAATTTCAACTAGCAATTTAGATTAAAGACAAATGAACTCAATATTGTTTTTTATAATTTTAATACCAATAATTGAGATTTATTTGTTCATCAAAATTGGCTCAGAAATAGGGGCTTTAACCACTATTATCTTAATCTTTACCACTGCTGTGGTTGGTATTTATTATGCTAAGTATGAAGGTTTAAATACTCTTAAATCTGGATTTACTCAATTAAGTAAAAATGAAACTCCAACTTACGAAATAATATCTGGAGCAGCAATAGCACTATCGGCTTTGCTTTTAATTATTCCTGGATTTGCTACAGATTTAATGGGGTTTTTATTAATTTTTCCTTTAAGTAGAAAATTTATATTAAAGAATTTTTTTAATAAATTCAGAAAGCAAGAAACTAAAAAAAATAATTTTATAGATGGAAATTTTGAAGATATAGAGGATGACGATGAAAGAAAATTATAAAATTTTAGGTAAATACATTAAAGATATGTCTAGCGAAACCAAAGATGTTGAGACATATTTATACGTAAAAGAAAATATATTAAAATATCAACTTGGAATAGATATTAGTTCTAAAGCATTAAAAGATAAACTTATTGAGGTAAACACCACTTTTAAATTTGAAGATAAAGAGGAAGGTAAAAAAAAATCTTATTTTGAAATGATTTTTGCAACTATTATAAAAATTCCAGATGAGATTAAAGAAAAAGAAAAATTAGAAAAAATTATATTGTGTGATGTTCAAATTGAAATTTATAAAGATTTAGAAAAAGCATTTTTGGATCTCTTGCATAATTCAGGATATGCTCAAGTAAAATTTGAAAAAAAGATTGATTTTGAAAATTTATACAATCAAAAAAAAATTAATTAAAAAAAATTTTTTTTTAAATTATTTTTTAGATAATCTTTGTGTTTTCTAATTTCTTCTGGACTTGGGTGAATGATTTTTTTAAAATATGATACATTGTTAGTAAAAGTTTCTTTAATTTCAAAATCCTGGTTTTGAAGGTTTAATGTTGGCTCTTTTTGATCAATTAAATTGATATAAACTTTTGCCAATAAATTACAATCGGTTAATGCTGTGTGCTGAGCTCTTTTAGAGTTATCGACTCTATATCTTTTACAAAGAGCGTCCAAACTAACAGGAGAACCAGGAAATTTATCTCTAGCTAAAGTTAATGTATCTACTACTTCATTATTAATTTTTTTTTTTCCAAGCAAAGATAATTCATTATTCAAATGCCCTAAATCAAATTCTGCATTATGGATTATAAGTCTTTTATCTTTAATAAATTCTAAAAATTGATCAGCAACTTCAATAAATTTTTTTTGTGAAGCCAAAAAATCATCGGTATATCCGTGAACTTCTAGAGCCTTTTCTGATACTTTTCTTTCTGGATTAAGATAGCTATGAAATTTATTTTTTGTTGGGATCAAATTATCCAGCTCAATACAGCCTATCTCAACAATTCTGTGTCCCTCTTTAACTGAAATTCCAGTTGTTTCCGTATCTAATACTACTTCTTTCATTTATTTAATTTCTTTTAAAATATTTTCTATTCCATCATTAACAGATTTTTTTGTAAAGTTATTTTTAATAATATAATGAGATCTCTTTTTTTTATAATTAGTAGGTAATTGTATTGCTTTAAATTTTTTCAAAAGTTTTTGATTAAAATTATTTCTTTTTTTTAAATTTTTTAAAATTATTGATTTTTTGGATTGTACAAAAACTAATATATCTTCTTTTTTGTTAATTTTATTTTCTAATAAAAGTGGAATATCTAAAATTACAATTTTTTTATTTTTATTTTTTTTTAAAAAATCATTTAATTTTTTTCTTATTTCTGCATGAACAATTTTAATTAATTTATTTAAATTATTTTTATTTGCTAAAATTGCATTAGAAATTTCTTTCTTTTCTATTGGAAATGAATGAATAAATTTTGGTAATTTAGCTTTTAATTTATTAAAAATTTTTTTATTTTTTTTATATAATCTAGCAACCTCATGATCAGCATCAAAAACTGGATAGCCAAAATTTTGAGCTACATAACTCTTACCAGAGCCTATATCGCCTAGAATTCCTATTTTGATCATTAATCTAAGAGATTTATAACTTCTTCATTAACATCTGGTTCTACTCCATGCCAGATATTAAATGCAGAAAGTGCCTGATGAATAAACATTAATTTTCCATTTAAAGTTATATTGCCCATTTTTTTTCCAGTTTTTAAAAAGTTTGTTTCCGTTGGATTATAAATAACATCATAAAAAAAACAATTTTTAGAAACTAAAGAAAAATCCAAATTTATATAATCCTCTTTTTTTAAACCTATACTTGTAGCATTAATAATCATATCAAAGTTAGGTATTTCTCCCCATTCTATAATTTCAATATTTTTGAAAAGCTTTTTTACATTTTCTGCATTTTCTATTGTTCTATTGGTAATCTTTATTTTAGAAACTTTCATTGTGTTTAAGGCAAAAATTATTGATGGTACAACTCCCCCAGCCCCTAGTATAAAAATTTCTTTGTTAGAAATATCATATTTAGATTTTTTAATACTGGTCTGAAAACCAATTATATCCGTATTGTGTCCTATGACCTTATTATCTCTTAAATAAAGCGTATTAACTGATTTTGTGTTCTCAGCTTCAATACTTAATTCATCTAAAAAGGGTATAATAGTTTTTTTGAACGGTACAGTAACATTAACACCATCAATTTTTTTTTGTTTTATTTGTAAAATAAGCTCGTCTAATTCACTTTCATCCAATTTTCGTTTTTCATAAATTGCATTAATATTGTTATTTTTGATCCAGTAATTATGTAATATTGGTGACAACGAGTGCTCAATTGGATTTCCTATAACTAAAAATTTTTTCATTGGTAGTTTTTTAAATATTCCTGAATTTTAAAAACAGGCAAGCCCATTATAGTATCCTCATCTCCATTGATATCCGAAAACAAATTTCTTCCCTCACCTTCAATTTGATAAACATTATATGAGTATAAGGCTTCATCTGATATTTTCGATAAATAAATTTTTAAATCATCATCTGAGAAGTCTTTCATTGTAAGCTCAGCTTTATCAGTATAGTTCCATATCATAAGTCCATTCTTTGAAATACAAACTGAGCTTATCAAATTGTGTTTTTTGCCATTAAGTTTTTTTAGAATTACCAAAGCTTCTTCTCTATTCTCAGGCTTGGATATTAACTCACCAGCTAAATCTATTACACTATCTGCTCCTAAAACCAGCCTATTTCTTTGATTTATACTAACTTTGTTAGCTTTGAGTTCTGCTAAATTTTTTGAGATAATTTCTGGAGAAGCTAATTCTTTAATAAGACTTTGTTTAACGACATCTTCATCTACATTTGATGGTTTCACTTCACAAAGTATTTTGTGTTTATCTAATATCTCTTTTCTAACTTTGCTTTTAGATGCAAGGATAATTTTATTTAACATTGTTCAAGTATATTTCGTGTATTTTAATAATCGATGCAGCCGTTTCCTCAACAGATTTTCTTGTAACATCAATTGATGGCCACTTATATTTCCGGAAAGTTTTTTTTGCATCTTGAATCTCTTTTTTAATGTTTTCTATGTCTGTATATTTTATGTTCTCTGTTTCCTTTAGAGAGTTCATTCTGTTTTTTCTTAAATCAACCAAACGTTCTGGTTCAGTATTTAAACCTACCACACAGGTTATTTGTGGATTGTCCCTAAGCATTTTTGGCAAGGAGTTCTCGTTAACAAGTGGTATATTTGAGGTTTTAAAGCCTTTGTTTGCTAAATAAATTGATGTAGGCGTTTTACTCGTTCTACTTACACCAACAAGAATTATATCTGATTTTTCTATATCATTGACTAAATTTCCATCATCATGGTTCATTGTAAATTGTATGGCTTCTATCCTGTCATAATATTCATCATTAAGCACATGTTGACCGCTAGGTTCGTGGGATGCTTTTTGATTTAAGATTTTAGAAAAGTTTAAAATTAAGTTTCCTAATATACCAAAACAAGGAATTTTTTTTTTATCACTTACATTAGATAAATACTTGGCTAAATTATTATCTACAATCGTATAAAGAATTACTGAATTCTCATTTTTTTTTGCATCCTCTAGAATTTTTAGAATTTGATTTTCTGTTCTTGTGAAAGAATAGGAATGTACTTTGTATTTAATATTTGTAAACTGAGCTTTTAAAGCTAAGAAAATTCTATCAAGTGTCTCTCCAGTTGAGTCAGATATAAGATATATTTGATATGTATTGCTCATGAATAAATTGTTAATAAATTTGTATTATTTTAATAAAATTACTCAATTTAAATATTGGTTAATTATCCTTGTATAATAAGGATTTTATTAACATTAATAAATTAATGAATAAAATTATACAATTTATTGAATAAATATTTAAAAAGCTTCAATTTAAACAATTTAATCAAATTACATTTGTTAATAAGTTGTACATAAAATGTTTAAAAATACTTATCATCATTCTTCACAATACATAATACTAATACAATAAATATATATATAATTTTAATATGACACCTCTGCACGAAGTACTAATTAATAAAAATACAAAGATTAATCCAATTTGGATAATGAGACAAGCTGGTAGGTACTTGCCTGAATTTAGGGAAATTAGAAAATTAAATCCAAATTTTATAGAACTGTGTTTAAATGAAGATCTATCATCTGAAATTACTTTACAACCTTTAAAAAGATTTAACTTAGACGCGGCTATAATTTTTTCAGATATTTTAATGTTACCATTTGGTTTAAATCAGAAAGTAGAGTTTGAAAAAGGTTTTGGCCCAAAACTTGGTGAAATAAATATCGATGAAATGTCTAAATTAGATGAAATTGATTTTGTTAAAAAAGTTTATCCAGTTTACAAAGCAATTCAAAAAGTAAGTTCAGATAACATTGTAAAAAATAAAAATACTATAGGTTTTGTAGGTGCACCCTGGACTTTATTAGTTTATATTATTAACCAGCAATCTCCTAAAAAAAAATTAAAGGAAGATTTTTTTAAAAATAATTTTTTAATAAACAGAATTTTATTAATTTTAGAAAAATTTTTAAAAATACATATTAAAAACCAAATTGATAATGGCGCAAATGTAATACAAATATTTGACAGCTGGGCAGGTTTGTTAGAAGAAAAAGACTTACCAAATTATATTTACTCACCTACTTTGAATTTAGTTAATTATGTAAAAACATTAAACACTCCAGTTATTTGTTTTCCTAGGGAAATTAAAAATTATAAGGAATTTTGTGATATTGTTAAACCAGATGCAATTGGTATTGATTATAATGTTGATCCAATAAAAATTTTACAAGAAATAAAAATTCCAGTTCAAGGCGGTATGGATCCTAAAATCTTACTTACAGATAAAGAAACAATCAAAAAAGAAACCACTAAATATTTAGATATTTTTAAAAATCATCCATATATCTTTAATTTAGGACACGGAGTTTTACCTGAAACAGACCCAAAAATGTTTGAATGTATGGTAAATACAGTAAAAAACTATAAATGAAAAAAGCTGTGATACTTTTTAATTTAGGGGGCCCCGATAAATTAGAAAATGTTGAGCCTTTCTTATTCAATTTATTTAATGATCCAGCAATATTAAATTTACCATCTTTTTTAAGATACCCTTTAGCTAAATTAATTTCCAATAGAAGAGCACCCACAGCCAAGAAGATATACCAAGAGCTTGGTGGGTCATCTCCTATTTTAAAATTAACAGAAGAACAATCAAGAGCTTTAGAATTAAAGCTTAATGATGAAGATCATAACTCAGAATATAAATGTTTTATTGTTATGAGGTGTTGGCACCCAAGAGCAGAAGAGGTTGTAAATCATGTAAGAAATTTTAACCCAGATGAAGTTATATTAATGCCTTTATATCCCCAATATTCTGCAGCAACATCAGGTTCTTCAATTAAAGAATGGAAAGATATTTGTAAAAAAAATAATCTGAAAATTAAAACAAGCACAATTTGTTGTTACCCTACAGATGATAATTTTGTTTTGGCGCATAAAGAAGAAATACTAAAAAAAATTAATAATTTAGAAAATTTTAAATTAATATTTTCAGCCCATGGTTTACCAGAAAAAAATATAAAAAAAGGAGACCCTTATCAATGGCAAGTAGAGCAATCAGTCGATAGAATTGTTAAGTCGTTAAAAATTAAAGATTTAGATTGGATATTAAGCTATCAAAGTCGTGTTGGCCCTCTAAAATGGATAGGCCCTTCCACAGAAGATATTATTGTAGAAAATTCAAAAATAGGCAAACATATTGTTTTGGTCCCAATAGCATTTGTGTCTGAACATTCAGAAACTCTTGTTGAATTAGATATAGAATATAAAGAGTTGGCTGATAAAAATGGATGTAAAAATTATACAAGAGTTCCAGCACTAGGTACAAATGAAAATTATATTAAAGCAATGTCAAATTTGATAATTCAAAAACAAGATTACATTTTTAATGGAAAACTTTTTCCTCCGAAAATAAAATGCCCAAATCAATTTAATAAATGTCCGTGTTTAAATTATGAATAGTTATTTATTGTTCAAAAGCTTACATTTAATAGCTGTTGTCTCATGGATGGCCGGTCTTTTATATCTTCCTAGAATTTTTGTGTATCATGCTGAGAACAAAGAAAAAAAAGAAGCCACTGACATCTTTGAAGTAATGGAGAAGAAACTTTTCTACTACATAATGCGTCCAGCAATGATTTTTACTTGGTTTTTTGGTTTAGTGCTGATCTATTTAAATGGAGTAGAAGTATTTTCTCAACTTTGGATGCAAATAAAAATTGTCTTAGTTATACTATTATCTTTTTATAACGATTACCTTGGTAAATGTCTTATATCTTTAAAAAATAATTCCGACAACAGAACCTCAAAATTTTATAGAATAATTAACGAGGTTCCAACAATAATGCTTATTTTTATTGTTTTTCTGGTTATTTTTAAGCCAATCTAGGGTTGAAATAACAATTCTAGTATATATATTATCCTCATCGTTAAAGTCCTTTAAAATTTAAATCATGAACATCCAAGAGTTAAAACTAAAATCATCAGAGCAACTTATTACACAAGCCGAAGAACTCGGTATTGAGAATGCTAGTACACTAAGAAAACAAGAAATTCTTTTTGCTATCTTAAAAAAAGTTGCAGAAAAAGAAGAAATTACTGGTGCTGGTGTTTTACAATTATTGCAGGATGGCTTTGGTTTTTTAAGAGCAATGGAGTCAAATTATTTACCTGGACCAGATGATATTTATGTTAGCCCAAGTCAAATAAGAAAATTTGGTTTAAGAACAGGAGACACTGTTGAAGGACCAGTAAGAGCACCGAAAGAAGGGGAAAGATATTTTGCTTTACTTCAAGTCAGTAAAATTAATTTTGAAGAACCAGAAAAAGCAAGACACAAAATTGCATTTGATAACTTAACTCCGCTTTATCCAGATCAGCAAATGGTAATGGAAGTTGAAACTACAAAAATTGAAAAAAAACCTGACTTAACACCAAGATTAATTGATCTAGTAAGCCCAATTGGTAAAGGCCAAAGATCAATAATAATTTCACCTCCTAAAGCAGGTAAAACAATGATTCTACAAAGTATTGCAAACTCGATTGCTAAAAATTACCCAGAAAGTTATCTGATTGTTTTATTGATTGATGAAAGACCTGAAGAAGTTACTGATATGCAAAGAACCGTTAAAGGTGAAGTAATTAGTTCAACTTTTGATGAACCGGCCCAACGACACGTTGCTGTTGCTGAGATGGTAATTGAAAAAGCAAAAAGATTAACAGAACATAAAAAAGATGTTGTTATATTGTTAGACTCAATCACAAGATTAGGGAGAGCCTATAATGCTGTTATTCCAAGTTCTGGAAAAGTTTTAACTGGTGGTGTTGATGCAAACGCTCTTCAAAGACCAAAAAGATTTTTTGGTGCCGCAAGAAATATTGAGGAAGGTGGATCTTTAACAATAATCTCAACTGCTTTAATTGATACAGGTAGTAGAATGGATGAAGTTATTTTTGAGGAATTTAAGGGAACAGGAAACAGTGAAACTGTTCTTGATAGAAAAATAGCTGACAAAAGAATTTATCCTGCAATTGATATAACAAAATCTGGAACAAGAAGAGAAGAATTATTATTTGATAAAAATGATCTTCAGAAAATGAATGTTCTTAGAAGAATAATTGCCCCAATGGGAACGATGGATGCAATCGAATTTATTAATTCAAAATTAAAAGACACAAAAAGTAATGCTGAGTTTTTTAACTCAATGAATAAGCCAGCATAACAATTAATCATTACAATTAAAGTTTTACAGTTACCTGGATTTGAAGCTATAATCTTCGGATGACAATTTATGCTTTATCAAGTGGACCTGGTGTATCTGGTATTGCAGTTATAAGAATTTCAGGACCTGAAACTTCTAAAGCTATTGAATTATTAACTGGTAAAAATGTTCCAAAACCAAGGGTGGCAACTCTCAGAAAAATCAATAAAATCAACACTTCTGAGCTAGTTGATGAAGGCATAATACTATGGTTTCCTGGGCCTGAGAGCTACACAGGTGAAGATATGGCTGAAATACAAGTGCATGGAAGTAAGGCAGTAATCGATGCTCTTCACACTTCTATTTCAAAAATTGAAAATTGTCGGCTAGCAGAACCAGGTGAGTTTACAAAACTTGCATTTCAAAATGGAAAAATAAATTTACTTAAAGCAGAGAGTGTTGCGGATTTGATTTCCTCTGAAACAGAAATTCAAAGACAGCAAGCAATTAAAATTATGAACGGAAAATCTGCAGATCAATTTAATCTTTTAAGAGAAAAACTTTTAAAAATTTTATCACATGTTGAAGCTAAAATAGATTTTCCAGATGAAGATTTACCTAATGATATTTTAAAAGAAATTAAAAAAAGTTCTGATGATGCTTTAAAAAATATTGAAAAAATTTTAAATGATCAAAAAGTTGGAGAAAGAATAAGAGAAGGTTTTAAGATTGCAATTCTTGGACCTACTAATGCGGGAAAATCTAGTCTCTTAAATCATTTATCAAATAGAGACGTTGCAATAGTTTCAGAGATTGCAGGAACAACAAGAGATGTAATTGAAACACATCTTAATATAGATGGTTATCCTGTCATTGTTTCTGACACTGCTGGTATAAGAGAGTCTAAAAACGAAATTGAAAAGAAAGGTATTAAATTATCTTTACACAGAGCGGAAGAATCTGATTTAAAGTTAGTAGTTGTTGATGCCAAAAACCTTGATTTTACTGACATTTTGAAGGGTTTGTTAGATGAAAATGCAATTTTAGTAATAAATAAATCTGATCTTTTAGAGGGTGATGTAGATTCAGAAATAAAAAAATTAGATCATGTATTAATATCAATTAAGGAAAATTTAAATATTGATGAAT
>Ga0181595_10004509_pt1 | contig 12735 bp, 21 predicted proteins | sample 041ome_7_FD_145604 | JGI IMG/M metagenome (GOLD analysis project Ga0181595, IMG submission 145604) | Coastal salt marsh microbial communities from the Groves Creek Marsh, Skidaway Island, Georgia - 041401AS metaG (spades assembly) | ecosystem: Environmental > Aquatic > Marine > Intertidal zone...
AAGCTTTGTACTGCCGCCCCCAGCGCAGAAAACCGGGCTTTGTGCATACATTTGGGGGTGACAAATGAGAGGAAATCGGCGAGCATTCGTTGAACATTCATGGCGTGCTTCGGGTTAATTTTTTTGGCGAAAGATCAGATCGGGAACGGCTATGAATGTTCCCTTCGCCTTTAACTATTTGTTTTATCTACGCCATTCGTGGGGATTCGCCAGAGAAAATACACTCCAAAGACGCTGAACTGCAGCAGAAACATACCCATAATTCTCATGCGAACAGTGACATTATTGCTATGCGTTCCAGTAAAAACACCGGACTAAAAAAAAGGGCCGTCTTCTAACTACGCACTGCAAATACATGATACCAGATACCATATTGGAATACTTTTGAATTTAGTCTGGAAGCTATTTAGACTAGGGATTAGGTCTTCGCAACTGTTTCAGATGATAGAAATAAAAGGGGGAAAAATGATTGAAACTCACGGATGGATACTTGGGTATGACCCAAAAGACGTGTGGAATTACGGCCTCGTAGAGTCATTAAAGTTTGCCCCCTTTGCAAGCTTTATTCAGAAGGATTTACCTGATGATTTTTTTGCTGACATACTTAAAGAAGCCAGGGCTCAACATGAACTAATGGTCAAGAGCGGAGCTTTAGATGAAGATGATCATGAATTCATGGACGATCACGTTTTGGATATTTGTCGCATGGACATCTACTTCAAAGTGAACCCTGCTCATAACAACCTATCAATCGATGAACTCTTAAATAAAATCAGAGAGACCGGCATATACTGCACACCAAGCAGCATATTCCTAAATGGAAAACTTTACACAAAGGATATAGAAGGTCATAAGGTGACTTTCTAAGGATGTACTTTCCACTGAGCGGGGGGGCCTCTTACGCCTTACCAGGCTTGTAGCTAAAATTCTGGCCGCTCTGTAGTTGGGTCAGGGCTTTTTACAGTGCGGGTAGGGACATGGCTATCAGCTCGATTCTATTTTTTGCCATTTACCTTGGCCAGGTATCGAGCTTTTTCTTCGTCAGTGGCCAGATAAATATGTTTTCTCAAAATAACTTCCCGTGCTGCATCATCCCCTTTGGACTTTGGCTTGGCCAGATAGGGTTTCAGTACGCCTATTTTGGGCGCAGCGTTGATAATCATGATAGGACTATGAGTATGTGAGGTGGTTTGTGTCCGTTCCTCCCCTGTCCGGTGTGTCAGTTTTGCAATGGGCGCAATTCGTGTTGGCCGGCGCTGAATAAAAACGTCTGATGGCTTGTAACGCATTATCATGTCCAGCTCCACTTTAAGTTGAGCTTCCCATTCATCCCGACTTTTAAATGTCTTGCTGAAGGATTGCAGGGCGACCTTATTTTGCTGGACCAAATCATCATAAGTCAGAAAACCGCCTGTTGTGCGATGCGCCCAGGAATAGGTTAAGTTGGTTAAATTTGGCTTGGCCAACAGCAACTGGCGGCTGATGCTGATTTTACTGAGATCGGGCAGCTGCAGGCGCACTTGCTCAAAGCGGGTATTGACGTTTTTACCCAATGACAAGACCAGGCGGTGAAAATCCTCTTTCATTTCGTTGATGATAGCCACACGCTGACGAATATCCACTTCGACCGGAGCAGAGCATTGCACCAGCAGATGACCTGCCAGGCGTTTTGCAAAGACCCCGGGTTGCTCAAATTCCCTCTGGAAGTGACGCATGTGCAGCATGGCCAGCTCAACGGCGCGTTGGCCATGAACAGGTGTCACGGCAATAGCTTGCGGCTCTTGGCCAATGTCCTCCACCGTCCATGTCGGAAATTCATAGACTGTGGCGCTTAGATCCAGTGTCTGCAGAAGCGCCTGCAGTCTCAGGATGTGCTGGGTGATTTGGTCTTTTTCGAAAGCCAGTCTTACAACCGTCATAGTGGTCCCCTTCAATACTTATATCAAATAAAGGATACGACATACCTATCAGGGCCGCAACAAATCAGCATCACCCCCGCTGCGCCCTCAGACTTTGCGGTACAGATGGATCTTTACGAGCACATTTCCCTTCCGGTTGTGAACCTCGCCACAGCTGGACAGCTGCAGCACCAACAAATCTGAAACCACAGAGCGCCCTTACCTTGTTTTTCCTTTCTTCCCTCCCCTCTCCTAGCGTAAGCCCCACACCAAAAGCCCGATTCGAAGTGCGTTACTGCCGCGAAGCGGCAGGGGTTTTCAGGGTGTTTAATAGGTATGTCGTATCTCTTTTATGTCCACATTACCCTTTATAACAACTGACTGATACGTGGGGTACGGAAAGTTACTCACAATTAGCCGTTAAGCACCCAGATTTAGTTGCTCTTAATGGGCATTTTCGTTGATGTCATGCAGTACCATTTGCTCATTGAATCCTTATGGTGGTTTTATGATGCGTACTACTTTGACTTTGGCATTTGCCGTTCTGACTCTCGCTGCATGTTCCTCTAAAGGCCCTTCCTACTGCAGCACGAATACAACATCTGGCTCGAAATCAGCCTGCAATGCTACCAGTCAGGCTAATCACCCGCTCCGCACAAATACCTTGGCTTCTTCTTCGTCGGCGCAGCACGCTCTTGCGCCGTCCTATCTTTCATCTGAGGCGACGCAATTACGTGCTTATGATAGTGGTAAATCGAACATACCCGAACGAGTGAATCATGCCGTTGTGTTTGAGCGAGGAACCGAATTAATGCCTGATGAGGTCAATGAAACTCTGCTGCCCCACTCGCGCTATCTGGTGGCCAATCCGCACCGCAAAGTGCTGCTTACGTCGCATCTTTCTAATCGCTCCATAAGTGTGGCCAGCGAATCGCTCTGCAAAGACCGCATAGATGGGGTTGTACGTGCGTTGTTGGCTCTTGGTGTTGACTCATCGCAGATTGTGACGAATAAAACTCGCCTGTGCGATACGTCCAAAAATGCGGACTTCGTAGAGCTGACTTACTGATTAAATCGTTTACAGAGTTCACCGACAGTTGCCGCCATGCTGTCGGTTCCCATCGCTTCGCGAACTTTTGATAGCTGCTGAAGCACTTCATCTGTAACATAAATTGCCCGCACGCCATTGTCAGCTTTATGCTTTAAAGTGCGCAAATGACTTTTCACCAGCTCCCACGCTGCCAAATCCACGACGGGCGGACAAAGGTAATTGAGGCTGCTGGCGGCCTCTTTGTCTGAATCATTTCTGCTGATGTCTTCGAGCATCGACAAAAATTGGGGAGCGGTCTCAATGTCGATAAGTACCGACTTTTTCCCTAACAGATAGCTCTCTTTCTTCTGCTGCAAAAACCGGACCAGCTGCATTGCGTTTTTCTCGGTGGCATACACTGGCCATCGGCCTTTCGTAGGCTTTTTGAGATAAGGAGCCACAATTTTTTTGATTTCATCGGATTTGAGGTGCAGTTGGAGCTTACCCCACAGCGCCAGGCATTGCGACTCAATGACTGAGCCACGTAAAGCAAAAGGGTCTTTCGGTATACATGACACATCGAGGCTTTCACCAAGCAACGTGCTGATTTCCGATTGCGCCTTGTGAAGGGCGGCTACAAGCAAAGTGAAGGGAAAGTTTTGTGCTTTCATGAAGTTTTCAGCATGATTTTATCGGTCCTTTAAGCTCTCAAATGGCAGATTTTTGCTCAAACTCCCTTTAAGACCCCCGAATTCTATCCCCTTATCAACCGACTTTAAACGGCCGGCAGGAGAAAATAGTACCGTCTTACAACAGAGGATACGGCCATGTTTCGGATCGCCACATTGACACTCACTACCCTTGCCTGCAGCTACCTTCTGCTGGCCCAAGAGCACAAAGATTCAGACGCTTTAAAAACTGTGCAACGATACGACGTAACCGTTGTTTCAATCAAGAATATTCTGGGTGACAACCTGAAAGACTCTTTCGTCGCGACGTTTTGTACCAACTGTTTGATGATCACAGACAGTGAATTGAATTCTTTCTTCACCAGCCCTTTCTATCTGGGCGATCTGGCCAATACTGAAGGGCAATCTCTGATCCTACTTGAACACAATGATGGAAAGTTGTCGCTGTGCCATAAGGATGAAATGACCTGTGTTCCAATTGACACAATCAACCGGCACGGTAAATCAAACTTACCAGCTCGATTCGGATAAGTGTCTATGGAGCAGGATATGATCTGCAGGTGGCCCCTCTCGGGTGAAGCTGTGACTCTGGCAGTCAGTGAGGTTTCACCATCCTATGAAGGTGCGTGCAAATTACTACTGGATGACAAGCCTGGCCCTGTTTTTTCTTCCTATGTTCAAGCCTGCAAAGCCGCTAGTTATGCCATCAAACCCGACGGTGGCTATCAATTTGTGATTGTGAAACCAGCCGAAGGTCAGGAGGTTTCTCACTCGACATGGATGGAATGGGCTCTTTAGTCAAAGAGTACAGCCTGAACTCATTCAAGAGTTAAGTTTAAAAGTAAGGACGTATTATGTTGATGAATTACAGAGTAGAAGTCGATAGTGCAACCGAGGGGACCGAAGTTAAAAAGGACTCTATGGCTGTCAGTCGTGGCGGTAGCTTGCTTGCTCACGCCTGGGTGAGGTTGATTGTGTTGAGTTGCCCATACCTCCCGCTCTTGGTGTCAGTGACGGTCGGTGTATTTTTCGTGTTCTAACGAATACACCGCTTTCCCCTGTCTGCTTATCGGAACTTGCGCACCCCGTAATCCATGTATGACTCCAGGGGCTGAGTTGTGTTTAGCTATTCACGAAGCGGTCTAAAGCATCCTGCGTATTCAAACCAAAACCCTCTGTCGAAGCCAGTAGAATTTTTTCAGATAAAGCGTTTAAATCGACCGGCTCACTATTTTCATTGTAAATATCGGCAATAAATCTAAGCTCTTCCATTCTTGCTTTAAGCTTAGATTTAAGTTGTTCGCGTGATAAAGAAGGTGAGCCATCTACTTGACCCTGCAATAATTCATTCAGCATTTTTTTGGTCTCAAGGTTTCCACGTGAAGCTCATTTTTAATGTCTCTTATGATTTCACTTAAGAAGCCAGGTGAACACTTTAAAGCTTCTGCAAACTGTTGTTGGTTCATGCCCATATGAGCGATAAATGTTTTCTGGCGCGAACCTAATGTGTTAACCATAACCTTCCTTTTATAAATACATGGCGCCTTTCAAAACTTGTCAGTCAATGTTTCTTCCAAGGATACGGGATATGAGACCAACCACGCTTCGCTCCGTGCCTGATGACGCCCTGCTTGTTAAATAGTTGCGAACAGCGAAGTACACAAATATCAATGCGCATGCAACACCAGCCCGCTGAAACCAGTGAATTCGGTTTCCTATGATTACCTCAACTGCTGGGTAGAGGTAGCTGCTCTGGGTAGTGGTTATATTAGCGTATAGCAAATCAGGAACAATATAGTAAAAAAGAATAAATGTTACGGCGCCAAAGAATAGAGCGCCGTACCACGGGAGCTTTGAGCCAATATAAGCGGAGTCACCGATGATTGAGTTTTTTGAAGATCGCCTTTTTTTATATGTTCTACCCATGTTCATTCCTTGAAATCTAAATCTGTTTGCCCGCACCAATTTTCTTGGATTCGTGGCAATCGCTTCGAATTGAGGTGGGGTTAATGAGCCTGCAGGTCCTATTACCAGAGGGCAGCTTTTCAACATGATAAATTGCCCCTGGATGATTATCACCACCCCACAGCTCTACAGAAATCCATTGTGGATTTTTACTACCATTATTAGCCTTAAAGACGCTCTGCAACTCGCCCTTAATATCGTTTTCACGGTCATTAGACGAAAAGATAGGTAAGACATACGTGCCAGACAATACAGGCTGAACCACGACCTCTTTAATGAATCCCTCTTTGTTTAAAATTGAAAGCTGGATATGGGGACCTTCGACAACGTAAGGCCGCGTGATGCGTGTTTTATGTTCATTGTCATAGATGGTAATTGATGTTGGGTTGCACTTAAGTTCGGCGCTGTAACTGAGCCAAAACGCACAACCATGGATAGCTGCTTTGTTCTGCGCAATTTTGAAGCCCCCGGGCCCGAAGCTCAGGAGTTCGTTCACTGTCACTGGCTGGCCAGTTGTGCTCCCGTTCAGTTGAATTTTCTTCTCAGAATTTATTATGGCTTTTGCAAAATCCTGTAATGACCTGTAACGACCGAATGACACGTTCAAAAACGCATTTCGAACCAGCGTTAGTATTAACAAATAAGACTGCCTCATGTGTGGCGGTGTGCATGAAGACCTTTTTCTTGTAGTCATAGCTTGTGATTCGCTTGCTGATTGCTGAGCGGCTAGTGTGAATTCAGTTATTGGGCCGGGTATGTAGTCTTTTGCTTCAGACTGGCTAATTCCGAGTCTCGATGTGGCCAATGGGCATTGCTCGCTGTGCATCGGTGATGTCGGGTTATCTGCGACATAATAGAGTGATAATTTATCAATCTGCCGGATGTGCATTAAAACACCGCCTTCAACGCAGCAGCACTTGAGATCATAAACGCGGTAGAGTTCTGCGAGTCGGCGCTGAGGTTTATCTTCCGTCACGATGGGATCAGTAGGGTGCAGTGGAATTATTACCCCATCCCCCCTGTTCACTAACTCGATTTGCGGTTTTGCCATGCCTTGCTCACCTTATTCGCTATCATCTTTCTGTTTATCGGTATCGCTGTCGTCTTTCGTGCTTTTGAGCTTCCCAGGCCCGAAAATCAACAGAAAAACCAGATAACTGCACGCAAAAATTGCACACCAACCAATAATTGATTTCATGACCAGTCCTACTTACCACTCAATATTTGCTGTGGCCAGCATACCTCTGTTTAGCTTTAATTTTACTCAATAACACCCTTTATTTTGGGGTGGTTAATAGGCCATTGTGGATTTTTGAAGTGAAATTGCCAGTTTTTTGTTAAAAGAAGTGGTACTCAAAAGCTACCAGTTATGGTCCATCTGAATTTAATTTTGTGGTAAAGCCAGTTTGCACTCCAGGTAAATTGAAGGCAAAAAAAAACCCTGATCCAGTTAGGGTCAGGGTTTAATCTTTGGTTAGTGAATAATGCGGTTAATGAGGGGTTTATCCGTCAATCCAGCACTGCGCAACATAAAGGCAAATACCTCCTGTTGTGTAGGGTTTATTCTTAACCTTCCGGTTTTCCACAGTCGGGTCGATAACTCGACCATGAAAGAGTCCAGATTGTTTGTGTTCTCGACACCATGCACTTTTGCAAAATGCCTGATGGCGGTACCAACAAATGAGGCGCCGGATGGTGCTTTATTGTTGGCCACAAGTGTTGCTCCTACTTCACGTAAAAGTCTTTGTTGTGTTGATTGTTCCATTTCTCTCTCCAGCCTAAATAGGCAAAAAAAGGGAGAAATGCCCCATTGGGTTCATTTCCCCCAATAGGGTTTAATTAAATGTGCTTTTCAGCCGGTTAGCTTAATGCTTTGCAGCAAATGACAATTCGTACATCTGTTCTTGAACAAAGGTGCTAATGTCAGGAGCTGTTTTGATCACAACATCGCCCTCACAGAACGTAATCAGTTGAAGTGAGCTACGGTTAATGTGAACGGAATGATGTGAAGGATTGACGCTCGTTAAGAAAGACCACTCACTTCCCAGTTGAGCTTCAAAGCCCGAAATGGAAAATGGTGTGGATTCTCTTTGGATGGTCGAACCATATTGTGTTGTTTCTTGCATTTTCTCTCTCCAGGCCAATTAGCCTAAAAAGGGGATGCAGCCCCTTGGGGTTGTATCCCCCGGGGTTAGTGTGATTAACGTAATTTTGTGACCGTATAGCCAAGGGCCGCCCACGCATCAGCATCAGCTTGACTGTGCTCAATACGTTGAAAGGTTGCCCCATCTGTGATGAGGAAGTTTCCACCGCATTGAGTGCGATTTAAACCATCCCGAATCACCATGGCAATTGCGAAAATACATAGGAGGATAACGGCAATAACCATTACTGACCCTCCCGACCACAAATCAAATTCATTACCTCAGTTTGCACTTTGGCAATATCGTGATTCGTGCTGTACTTTCCTTTGCCGCGCCCATAGTCATGTGGAAACGCCAGTTCCAACGGAACCAGTAGTTTATCCATAAGGTCTTTAGCACGGCGCCAGGCAGCAGGTATGTAGTATTTAGGCACACAGAAGCCAATACTGACGATTTCCTTCACATCTTGCCGACTCCACCCTTTCTTTTGGAAATTGCGAAGCACAACGTAAAGCTCAGGTGTCGCTTTTAGCTTGGCCAGAATTGATGCGGCTAAGGGCGACAACTCTTCATCCTGAATGAAAGCATTGGCTCCGCTATTTAAAACGTTGCACAGAATGCGTTCAGCGTTCTGAAGAGTTAAGCCAGCATACTCTTGGTCGTTATCCAAAAGGGTGCCTCTGCCATTCACAATACTGTATGTCTCTAAAGTTTGCATGTTCTCTCTCCGGCCCAATAGGGCAAAAAAGGGAATACGCCCCAAATCGGGGTAGCATTCCCGATAAGGGTTTAGGGTTTAGGGTTTAGGGTTTAGGGTTTAGGATTTAAATTACTATCGCTTCAAGACTGAAGCGTTTTGACAAATCATTGGCTACTGCCATGATCTCTTCCAATGTTGGCTCATCGTGTAAAGCTTCTGCTTCACCGTCTGCATTACGGCCATAAACCGTAAAAAACAACTTGGTAGGGTCTTCATCACTCAGTAAGTCTTTAGGTTCAACTTTTTTGCTCGCAACGCCGAATAGCGGCTCACAATGAGTTTCACCTGTTTCATTTTCGTGTGGGTATACAGCGTTCACTTCTAACGAATCGAATTTCCCCATATCAGGCAGTTTGCCGTTTGTACAACAGTTGTATTCCAATTTATCTCTCCAATCCCAGCCACGGGTAAAATTAAACTTCACCTGTCGGATGGCATGAAAGACCCCTAAACGGGCACTTTCCCCGTCAGGGTTTGAAATAACTGGCTTGCCTATAACAACTAGCCCAATGGGTGTAACAACTCGTCTTCGAATGCAGCCTGAGCACGCCGAAGCAGTTCAGGAAAATCCAAATTTAATTCGTTACACAGATGCTGCAAGTCACCAAGTAAATCCCTGATCCCTTGCTCTACCGGCTCATGTTCAGAACTGCCATAGGCTTTCTGAGCATAAGCTGATAATACTAACCAACCATTTCGAGCGCGAGCCTCATTCGCTGTATCTTCTTCCAAATAATTGGATGAAAATTGGCTCGTGATTGGCTCTGCGTGTTCAAAAGTTAAGTCGTGGGGATCTGCAGGTAATGCATTGGTATCGACTGTTGATGTTTTAAAAACCATTTTCTCTCTCCAAACCCGGCCAAGGGTAAAAGTTAAATTCACCCTGTCGGTCGGCATGGAACACTCCCTAAACAGGGCAAGTTCCCCGTCAGGGTTAGAAAGTGATTAGTAAAAATCCGGATTTATGTTTTTAAGGCCCCAGCGTCTTACCGGACGAGTAATATAGATACCGCCATTGCCTTTTGGCTTGTCAGCCCAAAACCAAAACGTTTTATCTACTACATCGAACTTTTCAGTAAATTCATCAGCATGTACGGCGGCGGAGTATGGGGAGTTAATGCAGATAGCCACACCTCGCCGCGACCTCTACACAGCAGCAGACGCGCTGTTCAAATCCAGCATATTAATCAAGGATGAGAAGGAAGAAACTGAGCTGTATTGGATTCAAAAGAAGGTTAAAAAAAATAAAGGGGAAGGTTCTGTAACGCTTACTTGGTCTGATGATGTTGTACGCTACATCAGCCAGCTACAAAGCCGATTTACTAGCTACAAGCTGCGTAACATAGCCCAACTACAAAGCACGCATTCAATACGTCTATACGAGCTTTTGGCGAAGTTTGCAGATACAGGGTTGAGAGTAATTAGCCTGGATGAATTTAAAGCGGCCTTGGGGATCTCCGACAAGTATGCTCAGTACAAAATTCTAAATCGTGACGTCATAAAGCCATCTGTTGAAGAACTGAACAAACGCAGCGACCTGGTTATCCGGTATAACAGCGTGAAGCGGGGGCGAAATGTAGTCGCAATTGAGTTTGAGTTCAGGCATGACAGTCAGTTAAAAATGGATATTTAGAAGTGAAGTTAGATGAAGTAACAAAATGGCCTGCATTCCAATACGAAGGTCAGACTTACGATTTGTCCCACCTTGATGCACACAAGGTGACCTACATCCACAGTTCGCCTGGCAAGCCTGATATTTCGTATGAATTTTGGGTTACGTACTCTTTCCACTGCTTTGCTAAGAGCTATCCAGAAAAATGCCAGGTCACACAGCAAGCACTCATGTATTCAACGCAGAAGGAGCAGCGCCCATTCTGCTTTACCCGATATGAGTTATCGAGAAATCACCTGGGAACGATCATTGGAAACCTAGGGACGCCACAGATCAAAGTAACTCACGCCGGATATTCATCCTATGCAGCGCATAAAATCATTAATGATGATGGAAGTTCGTTCTGGTATTTCGTGCCTTTCAAAGTGTACAAGCACGAGAAAAAATTCAGGATTCACGTCACAAGCGCGTATCCGTTGGAGATTGAACCAGGTGGTGGGAAAGTAGGATTTTTCACTATCGCGCACTGCTTAAAAGCCGGGAAGAAATTACCTAAGCCCCATAAATAACAAAACCCGCTTACGCGGGTTTCGCCAGAATAATATTCTGGTATTCAGAATCGCCCTTACCGACTTGGCTGACCTTTTCAGGTGGCGGGATGTCTGGCGAACCAGTCTGCTGCATCACATGATGAATTATACAGATAAACTGTATTTAATTCAATATAACCAAGTGAAACGCAAGAAAGACGATTACATTCTCCAGTCTAGCTAAGTTGCAGTGTAGGCCTACACTGCCTGTCCTGCCCAACAATCCAAACGTACACATAGAGTAACCCCAGGTTACTCTTGAGCGATAAATCCAATACACCAGGTAAATTCAAGCAAGGGTGCAACATGTTGCACCTGCAGTTATTTCCGATCAGTCAAATGGCTCAAAACAAGAGCGCTTGCAGCAACCAAAGGGAATAAGATTAAGAACCAAAACTCAACAGGCAGCATGCGAACCTCCACAATATAAAAATTAGGTTTTCCCTTGGAAAATAAGGCTTACAGAGAAAAATGATTACCTATGAATAGGTAGAAATCATTCCGAAGCCCCGTCAACATTGCGATCCCAACGTAAACAATTAGATCCTTTTATCTTGCCTTCCAAAAAATCTTCGATTTTTTGTCAATGACTCAACCACAGCACTGCAGTACTTTGTAGTTCAAATGAGCTACAAACTTAGGCTGACTTATAGTGCGTGTTAATCCCCAAATTTGGCATGCCAAATTTACCACGAATTTTAGCCGCTAAAATTTTAGAACCTTCTGCAGTTCATACTGAATTTGTCGGCATGCCGACAATTTAACCCCCGAATTTTTAGGAAAAGGCCTGTAAATCAGCGGTGGTAACGAGAAAAACTACAAATCACCCCATCACAAAACGCGCTCTAACGCTTTTTAACGGGTTCACTAGCCACTTTGTGCGATTCCCTGCCTTTTGGACAGAAAATCGCTCTCGGTGGCACCAGTGAGCCTTACGGCACGATCATGCAAAGGATCGCGACGAAGGTTAACAGGATCAGTAATGCGACTATGCTGTAAGGGCCAGCATTTTTCGTCGCGTTAACAAACCCAGTCAGTGCTTCCACAAACTCTTTCATTTGTACTCCAATACCGGAGCATTTGTGCTCCGTACTTGTATTTATCAAAGTTGTAAAAATGACCGCTTAAAAGACCTGAAAACCAATGCTAACCCAGTATTGGCGCGGGTTTTTAGACTTCTTTCCGATTCTTGCATCACGACAGGCAGCTAAGTGCACTCTGATGGCCGGAGGCCATGCAGCGAACGTGAGTGAGCGGGTACCGGACGGCGAAGCTGTCCGCTGAAGGCGCAGCCTTCTTTCTGCCAAACCAGCGCCGAAAGGCGCTTAATCAGCTGGCTGCTGGCAGCGCCCTTTAGGGCGATGGCTGCATGCAGAGGCTGGCATTATCGGGGTATGCCGGCAGCGCGAAGCGCGGGAAGGGCCGGCAGGGGTGAAACCCCTAAGAGGGGCTGGCAGCGTTAAAAAATGTAGATTTATCCACAGAAAATAGCCCTTAGTTTTAATTCTTGTTTGTAGATCCTGTTTGTATCTTGTTTGTAGCGCCTCTGTAGCCTTAGAGCCGCGCGGCTTCTAGCGATGATAGGTGATATGATTGCTACGGAATGGTGATACGATTGCTACGAAAGCAGGTCTTAGGGTGATACGATTGCTACGCCGAAAGGTGATACGATTGCTACGCGAAAACACAGGGTAATCCACAGGTAAAGGTGCGTAATGTTGACTTCAATATCACCCTGAAATAGAGTGATAGAACAAAACAGTAACATCACCCTTAGAGCAATGAACAATCTGACAGTTACCAAATCCATTTATCTGATAGACGCCAGCTACAAACTGCCACTGCAGGCTCAGAAATTGGTGCTGGCCTGTATAGCTAAAATTGATTCAAGGCATGAAATCCCCAAAGAAATAACAATTAGGCTATTTTTGCCCATCCCCCAAAAATGTAAAATCATGACTCTGAAGCATCATTCAGGGTCTGTTGGATCCTCAAATGAGGAATTCCAAAACTTCGGATCTGCATATCTTGACGCTATAGCATCTAT
>Ga0181595_10004512_pt1 | contig 12731 bp, 12 predicted proteins | sample 041ome_7_FD_145604 | JGI IMG/M metagenome (GOLD analysis project Ga0181595, IMG submission 145604) | Coastal salt marsh microbial communities from the Groves Creek Marsh, Skidaway Island, Georgia - 041401AS metaG (spades assembly) | ecosystem: Environmental > Aquatic > Marine > Intertidal zone...
AGGGTCTTGAACAAATCCTGCCCGCGCAACTAACTGAATCTGAATGTTGGGAGTGTAAAAATACCGCTATCCGGGCAGATAGTGGGTTTTGTATTGCATTTGCTGTTAGCAATTTTTCAACAAATGCAATTGTGAACCACCAACAGCAGTCAGGCTATTGTGTGCTGGTTTACATGGCCAGATTCGAGAGCAATAAAATTGTCACAAAATGCGATCGCCGAATCGCTGTTCTGGTCAACTAGGATCACGGCAATTTCGGAATCCACCAGCTTGCCAAGGGCAACATAGCATTCATCGACAACTTTAGGCATCAGCCCCAGCGAGAGTTCGTCGACAAGCAGCAAACGAGGTCGTGCCATCATTGCGCGGCCGAACGCCAGCATCTGCTGCTCACCACCCGACAAGGACCCGGCAAGCTGGGTCTTGCGATCGGCAAGTCTTGGAAAGACATCGTAAACGAATGCCAGACTGTCAGCCTGATCGGCTTTTGGGTGTGAATAGCCTCCGACGATAAGGTTCTCGAGAACTGTCAGGTCCGGAAAAATCCGGCGCCCCTCGGGAACCAGGGCAATGCCGCGCTGGCAGCGCCGGTTTGCCGCCATTTCGGTAATTGTCTCTCCGGCAAATTTAATGACGCCTGATTTTGGTGTGACATGTCCGGCTAAAGCCATGATCAGCGTTGTCTTTCCAGCACCATTGGGGCCGGTAAGGGCAAGGGTGCCACCTTTGGCCAAAGCCATATCAATCTTGTGGATGGCGATAATGTCGCCATAACCACAAACAAGATCAGCCACCTCTAACATCACACATCCTTCCCGAGATAGGCCTGCCGCACCTCAGGCATCGCCATAATTTCATCGGCTGGTCCGAGAGCGAGGCCCCGGCCATTCGCCTGAACATAAATATTAGGACACACCCGCATAACCTCAGGCAGATTATGTTCAATTAAAATGACGCTAAGCCCAGAGCGCGGTAATCCAGCAATAAGATCTGCCATTGCGCTGGCCTCGGGCTTGCTGAGGCCAGCAAGTGGCTCGTCGAGTAAAAGCAGTTCAGGTCGCAAAGCAAGTGCCCGGGCCACTTCAAGGCGTTTGAGATGGCCGAGCGGAACTTCATTCGGCCGTTTTTGCATTTCCGTACCAAGGCCAACCCTTTCAAGGAGGCTGCTAGCGGTATCGCGTTCGACATTCCGCGATCGTGCAAATAATGCATGCAAAGGGGACAGCAATTTCTGGCCGCCGACTGCCAGTGCCACATTGTCAAGAAGCGACATCTGACGTAGCGGTTTGACAATCTGCTGGCCGAGTGCCAGACCGGCATGGACTCGCTGCACCGTCGGAAGCTTCGTGATGTCCGTGCCATTGAGGCAGACTGTTCCAGATTGCGGCCTGATTAACCCCATGATAACGCGCATTAAGGTCGTCTTACCGGCCCCGTTAGGTCCGATGAAACCAAGCAGCTGATTGTCATCAAGCTCAAGGTTCACCTTTTCCAGCGCACGCAAGCCTCCGAAGGAAACAGTCACATCACTGACGGACAGCCGAGATACTTTCATGGTGCCGTACCACGTTGGAACAAGCGTCTGAGCAGGCCATCAACACCATCCGGCGCAAACCGCATCGCGCCGAATAGGAGAAGGCCATAGACGAGAAGCTTAAAATCATCGATGATTTGGAAAAATTGCGGTAGGGCAGATAGCGCCGCAGCTGCAAGGATCACACCCCAAATCGAACCAATTCCACCTACGATGACCATTGCCAGGACCGAAATTGATTCAACAAAACCGAAACTGTCTGGTCCGATAAAGCGAACCTGGTGGGCATAAAGTGCACCAGCCAGCCCCGCCCCAGCAGTGCCTGCGACAAAGGCAAATAATTTGAACCGCGGTACATTGACCCCAAGCAGGCGCGCCGTATCTTCATCCTCGGCAATGGAGTCATAGGCAAAGCCTGCCCATGATTTTCGAATCCGGATTGTAAAAATCAGATAGAGCAAAACACATGCAAGTGCCATGACAAGCAAACCCGGTCGCCCGAAGTCTGGCGCCGGAATGCCCGCGATTCCAATTTCACCGCCAAGAAAATCCTGTTTTCGCACAATGCCGGTAAACAGAAAGACAACCCCCATCGTTGTGATTGCCAGAAAATCGTGCCGCACACGAAGTGAGGCCATGCCGACGACCAAACCGACAAGTGCTGCCATCGCCATCGCCGGCAGAAAGGTCGCGACCAGGGGCCACCCTGCCTTGGTCAGGATCGCACTCGTATAGGCACCAATTCCAAGAAAGGCTGCATGTCCCAGACTCACCTGACCACAAAATCCCGTGATCACATTCAGCGAGAGCGCGAACAGGATGCCGATTGCCATATTTGTCAGAACTACAATTTCGTAATCCATGACCTTAGTCCCGCCTCAAAAGGCCCTGCGGGCGAAGCATCAGAACAATGATCAAGAAGGCAAAGGCAATCGAATCCCGGTCAAGAAGATGACCGATATAAATGGTGCCATAGGATTCGATCACGCCGAGGGCAAGAGAGGCCAGCAGGGCGCCCCTGACGCTACCAAGACCACCAAGGACAATAATTGCCAGTGCCTTATATGACGGTACCGCGCCCATTGTTGGCTCGACGAGATTGTTTAGCAAGGAAACCAGAACGCCGGCCGCACCGGCAAAGGCGGATCCAATAAAAAAACTGGCATAGCGAATGGTTTCGACATTTACACCACTACTGGCGGCCATTTTCGGGTCACCGACGGTGGCACGCGCTGCAATACCAAGCCGTGTATTCACCGCCAACCAACCAACCAGTGAGAGCAAACCAATCGCCAAAATCACAACAAGGATCCGGGCATAGCTCAGGTAAATGCTTGGAAGAATCTCAAACTGTCCTTGCAATGGAGGGGTCAGATAGGAAAGGCCATAGGCCCCAAAGACAATCCGGAACATCTCTTCCGAAGCAATGAAAACCCCGATCGATGCGATTAGGGCGATCAATGGTGTTCGGCCAAGAAGTGGTCGGTAAATCACGCGGTAGCTGGCCATTCCGACAAGCCCAACAAGCAGCATCGCAAGCATTAGAGCAAGCAAGAAACTGCCGCTATCATTTGTTACAATGACACCAATGTAGCCGCCCAGCGTAAAGAGAGCAGCATGCGCGACATGCAGGATCCTGAGAAGGCCGTAAACAAGAGTCAGGCCGAGTGCCACCAGTGCGTAGATTGCACCCTGGATCAATCCCTGGATGAGTAAATCAAGATAAAGCATCACAGATCAAAAGGGCGGCAAGCCCCTGAGCCAGAGGCTTGCTTGTAAATGCGTATAGCTATCAAACCCGGATCACTCGCTTGGTGGTGCAAGCAGGACTGGGTCGCTGATAACCGAATGACGGTGCCAGTTGCCATCTTTGACAATCTGAACCTGCACATCCTTCTTGACCTCGCCCAATGCGTTGAACGAAATCTGTCCGGTCGAGGCCTTCAGGTTTGTGCCGGCAATTGCATCACGCAAGGCGGCTCCGCCCTGTCCGCCAGACCGTGTCAGCGCATCCGCGAGAACAAGAATTGCCGTATGACCGGATGCGGCAACCATATCGGCCGGATAGCCAGCTTTCGCCGCAAAGCCGCTGATAAAGTCTTTGGTTTCGGCTTCACCCGAATCCCGGTCAAGCGATGTGGTTATCATAACGCCTTCCGAGGCGGCGCCAGCAATTTCGATGAATTTCTGACTGTCATATCCTTCCTGACCAATCACTGGCTGGGAGAGACCGGCGGCGCGCATCTGGCTGACCATCGGGCCAGCGGTGAAAAAATAACCTGAGGCATAGATCGCATCAGGATTGTCAGCCTTTATTTTTGAAATGATCGGGCCGAATTCACGATCCTTGATGCTGTATTCATATTCAGAGATGATATCAATCCCAAAATTACCGGCCTGTTCGCGGAAGCCGGCGGCCAGGGATTTCCCGAAATCATTGTTGATAGTGACCATCGCCACCCGCTTTTTGCCAAGCGTTTCACCGATCAATTTGGCACCAGCTCGGCCCTGCACTTCACCCATGAAGGATGTCCGGAACACATAATCGCCAGCACGCGTAATGTCAGGATGGATCGCATAGGCCGAAATATAGGGAACCTTGCTCTCGGCAAAAATTGTTGCAGCTGCCCGCGTTGATCCGGAATAGCTGCCAGAAACACCTGCAATCACATTGTCCTGCGTGGTCATTTTTACGGCAAGAGGAGCAGCTTCTTTTGGACTGGCCTGATCATCGTAGACAACTAGCTCCAGCTTGCTCCCATTCACGCCGCCAGAATTGTTGATCTGCTCAACGGCCAGTTCGGCACCGTGAAGCGCGGATTTTCCGTCAGCAGCAGCAAAACCGGTAAGTGGCGTGTTAAAACCGATTTTAATACTGTCAGCTGATGCCGCAGAAACCAAACCACCAAAAATAACTGATGCAACAAGCATCAGCCTCGTTACAGACTTCTTCATTGTTACCTCCCATTCCAACTTTTTGTTAACATTGATCCTTGTTATGTGCATACATAATAAGGATTTTAGACATTATTTAATTAAATGGTCAATATGCGAGGTATCCATTCCTTGCTGAGAATAGTCGTTAGCAAATTGTATCAATTGCGGTCAGGATGTTGATGATTTGCCTTCCAGTCCTGCCGCCGCCGCATCCGAGGCCCCCGGAATTCGCATTTCAAAGACATCGGTTACTGAAGTGTAATCATAGTAACCGAGCCGTGCCAACGGCCTGATCCGTGCCACATCCATCTTGCCATCAACCGTCAAAACCGAATCATCCACATGGATGCGCATCACTTCAGCATAGATCACATCAACCCACCCATGATTTGAATGGCCGCGCAGGCGATGTGTCGAAAGGTATTTGCATTCAAAATGTGCCGGACTTTCCTTTACCATCGGGCAGGGAGCATCGACTGCTTCAATTGCAGTAACGCCTGCACGCAGGAATTCATCCTCTTCAGCCGGCCATTCAACCGCAGATAGATTGACCGCTTCGCGCAAATCGTAGGTCGCCATGTTCCAGACAAACCATCCCGTTTCTTCAGCGTTCAATACGGTATGTTTGCGTGTGCCATCACTCAATTGGTTGGCGGCAAACATTACCAAAGGTGGATCAAAAGTCAGATTTTGCCATTGGCTGTAGGGTGCAAGGTTCGGGACCCCTTCCTTTGAGATTGAAGAAAGCCACCCAATCGGCCTTGGAACGGTGCAGGATTTGAAGGGTGAAAATGGCAGTGGACAGGCTTCTGAGCTGGGGGCATATTGCATGATTTTTCACCTTAATTGTTAAGGATTGAGGGCAAATTCAGCCGATGTTCGCGGGCGCAGGCCAAGGCGTCTTCATAGCCTGCATCGGCATGGCGCATAACACCGCTTGCCGGATCATTCCACAATACATTAGAGATACGCCTGTCAGCATCATGACTGCCGTCACAGCAGATAACCATGCCTGCATGCTGGGAAAATCCCATACCAACCCCGCCACCATGGTGCAGCGAAACCCAGGTGGCACCGCTGGCAGTGTTCAAAAGCGCATTTAGAAGTGGCCAGTCGGAAACCGCATCCGAGCCATCTTTCATTGCTTCGGTTTCGCGGTTCGGAGAGGCAACCGAGCCACTGTCGAGATGATCGCGACCGATTACCACCGGGGCTGATAACTCTCCATTCCTGACCATTTCATTGAAAGCAAGCCCGAGACGATGGCGTACGCCAAGGCCTACCCAGCAGATGCGGGCTGGCAAGCCTTGAAAGGCGATGCGCTCACGCGCCATATCCAGCCAATTATGCAAATGCGCATCGTCAACCAGTTCCTTGACCTTGGCATCGGTCTTGTAAATGTCCTCTGGTTCTCCGGACAGTGCGCACCACCGGAACGGCCCGATGCCACGGCAAAATAACGGTCTGATATAGGCTGGAACAAACCCAGGAAAGCTGAAAGCTGTCTCCAAACCTTCCTCGGATGCAACCTGACGGATATTATTGCCATAATCGAGGGTTGGAACACCAGAATTCCAGAAATCAACCATGGCTGCCACATGCGTCCGCATCGACGCTCGCGCTGCAGTCTCGACTTCCTTAGGGCTCGTTTCCTGCTTGGCTCGCCACTCGGCAATGGACCAGCCTTGTGGCAGATATCCGTGAAGCGGGTCATGGGCTGATGTCTGGTCGGTCACAATATCGGGCCGAATGCCACGTCTTACTAGTTCGGGGAAAATATCGGTGGCATTGCCAATCAGGGCGACTGATTTTGCCTCACCGGCAGTTGTCCAGCGATCAATCATGGCTAAGGCATCTTCAAGAGAATGAGTCTTTTCATCGACATACCGTGTGCGGAAACGAAAGTCAGCGCGCGCCTCGTCACATTCGACTGCCAAACAACAGGCACCAGCCATTACCGCGGCCAGTGGCTGGGCGCCTCCCATGCCGCCGAGCCCGGCTGTTAGAATCCAGCGCCCGGTCAGGTTGCCACCATAATGCTGCCGCCCTGCCTCAACAAAGGTTTCATAGGTGCCCTGGACAATCCCTTGCGTGCCGATATAGATCCATGAGCCAGCCGTCATTTGCCCGTACATGGCAAGGCCGCGTTTGTCGAGTTCATTGAAATGATCCCATGTCGCCCAATGCGGAACCAGATTTGAATTGGCAATCAGCACGCGCGGTGCATCGGCATGCGTGCGAAAGACGCCAACCGGCTTTCCGGATTGCACCAGCAATGTCTGATCTGACTCAAGATCGCGAAGTGATGCAACGATCATATCGAAATCTTCCCAGGTTCTCGCTGCGCGGCCAATGCCGCCATAAACAACCAGCGCATGTGGGTCTTCAGCCACGTCGGGATGTAGATTATTCATCAGCATCCGAAGCGGGGCTTCAGTCAGCCAGCTTTTGGCGGAGATTTCTAACCCTGTAGGCGGAAATACATCGCGGGTGTTGTGGCGACTATTTTGCATTTTACACTCCTGATTCTGTTAGTGACTGCTTGTCCTGCCCAAAACACAGGGTGGCATATCAATGGCGTTGGTAATCATTTACGTTGCCCAGCAAACAGGCGAAGGTAGAGAGGGTTCAGGCCAATTCGATAGGCCAGTTCGGCTGGTTGTTCGACATCCCAGAGCGCAAGGTCGGCTCGCATTCCTGAACGCAGGATCCCGGTGTCATCCAGCCCCAGTGCCTTTGCAGCATTCCGGGTTGTGCCGGCAAGCGCTTCAGCAGGGGTCAGGCCAAACAAGGTGCAGCTCATGTTCATGGCAATCAGGATTGATGTCAAAGGTGACGAACCGGGATTAGCATCGGTGGCTAATGCCATCGGTACCTTATACGTCCGGAAAAGATCCACTGGAGGTTTTTGTGTTTCGCGCAGCGTGTAAAAAGCCCCCGGAAGAAGCACTGCAACGCTCCCTGCCTTGGCCAAAGCCAGAACATCTTCTTCGTTGGCATATTCAACATGATCGACCGAACACGCTTCATGTTTTGCTGCCAATAAACTACCGCCGCAGCGCGACAATTGCTCGGCATGAAGCTTCACCGGCAAGCCAAGCTCCTGTGCCTTTGCAAATAATGGAGCAAGCTGCTCGGCTGAAAAGGCAATGGATTCGCAAAAACCGTCAACAGCATCAACAAGACCTTCTTCATGCGCCGCCAGTAATGCCGGAATACATATGTTGGCGATGTAGTCTTCCGGCGAACCTCTGAAATCCGCCGGCATGGCATGTGCCCCAAGAAAGCTTGTGACAATGCGCACAGGGCGTTCAACGGCAAGTAACCGTGCCGCCTGCAGCATGCGCAATTCCGTGTCCCGATCTAGACCATATCCGGATTTAACCTCGATCACGCTTACCCCTTCCTTTAATAGGGCGTCGACACGGGGTAGGGCACTTCTGACAAGGTCTGCAACTGACATGGCGCGGGTGGCGCTTACGGTGGAAACGATCCCGCCTCCGGCGTTGGCAATTTCGGTATAGCTGGCACCGTTCAAGCGCATCTCGAATTCTCTCGCCCGGTTGCCGCCATGAACGATATGTGTGTGACAATCAATCAAAGCTGGTGTGAGCAGGCGGCCTTGGGCGTCGATATGGTCTATTGAGGGATCATCGACAAGATGTGGGGGTAGGTCTGCCATCGGCCCAATGGATTTGATTTGATCATTCCTGGCCAACAGGTAGCCATTTGAAAACAGGCCGAGTGGATTGCTGTACCGCGCGGCCGTTTTCATCGAAGAGGTGTGCGCGTCGAGCGTCGCAATTTCGGCATTTGTGATTAATGTCTGCATAGGAGACCTTGTTTTGCCTCAATATTTCCTTTATATGTACATACATAATAAACTGTCAACAGGAATCAATATGGCGATAATTCACGCTGAAATTGCTCTTCTTCCGGATGGCTGGAATCACAATATCTGTGTTGCAATGGCAAATGATGGGCGCATTTCCAAGGTGACCGCTGCGGATGAAATTACTGTTGCCGATATAAAGGTTGCTTGCCTGTTACCGTCGCCGGTCAATGTCCACAGTCATGCGTTTCAGCGGGCCATGGCAGGCTTGACTGAAAGGCGCGGCAAAAACCCTGGTGATAGCTTTTGGACCTGGCGTGAATTGATGTATCGTTTTCTTGATCAGTTGACGCCCGATCATGTCGAGGCAATAGCCGCAATGGTGCAATTGGAAATGCTGGAAGCTGGCTATGCGACGAATGTCGAGTTTCATTATCTACACCATGCACCAGATGGGACACGCTATGATAATCGTGCCGAGATGGCAGACAGGATTGCCGCCGCCGCTGCGCAGACCAGGATTGGCCTGACATTGTTGCCGGTGCATTATGAGTTTGGGGGGTGTGACGGACGTGCTTTGACGCGAGGTCAAATCCGCTTCCACAATGACCTTGATGGCTTTGCGGCGTTATGTAATGTCATCCAGCCAAGCCTCAAGTTATTGGCGCCAGATGCAGGCTTCGGCGTTGCCCCGCACAGTCTGCGAGCAGTCGCCAAGGATAGTTTTGCCCAGAGCCGCGCCTTGGCTGCCGGGGGGCCATTTCATATGCATCTTGCTGAGCAAACAGCTGAGGTTGATGAAGTTGTGCACCATCTTGGGCGCCGCCCCGTAGAATGGGTGCTTGAAAACATCGAGCCTGATGCAGATTGCTGTTTCATCCATTGCACGCAGATGTTGCCGCATGAAACAACGGCACTTGCGCAAACGGGGGCTGTCGCTGGCCTATGTCCTATAACCGAAGCTAGCCTGGGAGATGGGGTCTTTGACGGGGTCAACTGGCTGCAGGCTGGTGGTTGCATTGCCATCGGGTCGGACTCAAATATTCGTATTTCTCTGTCTGAAGAGCTACGAAGTCTGGAATATTCGCAGCGCCTCCGCGACCGGTCGCGCGCTGCCCTTGCGACATCCAAGCTGTCAACTGGCCGGCGTATTTTTGACGCCATGACGCTGGGCGGTGCGCAGGCCGCCGGACGAAAAACCGGGCGGATAGAAACCGGGTACTGGGCCGATTTGATGGCCATAGACACCTTAACTATCGAGGCCAGTGGATTACCAGGTGATGTGATCCTAGACAGTTTCATCTTCGCTGGAGATGATCGTCTGGTCCGAGAGGTTTGGTCGGCGGGTCGGCATGTTGTCACCGATGGCCGGCATTTTGCCCATGAGCAGATCACAAGCGCCTATCGCAGCGTTTTGTCCGATTTGCGCGACCGGCTTTAAGAGAGATGGCTTTGAACCAATCGTCGCGGACAAACTGGCAGAAGGTTATGGCCGAAGTTGAACGTCGGATTTACACCCGCGAGTGGCAGCCTGGCCAGTCCATTCCCAATGAGGCTGATCTTGCAGTGGAATTTCGTTGTGCTCGAGTCACGGTAAACCGGGCTTTGCGCACGCTTGCTGATGCTGGACTTCTGGACCGGCGACGGAAGTCTGGGACACGTGTGGCATTGCACCCGGTAAGGAAAGCGACGCTGCAGATACCACTTATTCGTAAGGAAATTGAGGCGAGCAAAAAATCGTACGGTTATAATCTGTTGCTTCAGGAACTCGCGCTGGCGCCAGAATTTGTCAGTGACCGATTTGGATTGGCAAGCGACGTATTGTTGCTTCACATCGTGGCGCTTCACACAGCCAATGGGAAGCCCTATGTCATCGAGGACCGCTGGATTAACGTAAGTGCTATACCAGAGGTCATGTCTGTGAGCTTTGCCAAACTAAGCGCTAATGAATGGCTTGTGCAAAGCATCCCTTACACGCATGGCGATATTGCGTTTGGTGTGCTGAACGCTGGCAAAGAACAGGCACGCCTGTTGGGTACAGAACCGAGTAAGGCCTTGTTTGAGATTGAGCGAACAACTTGGGACCATGCCACTGCACTGACGACAGTGCAGCTGGTTTTTCATGTAGGTTACCGGAAGCATGCGAGTCTCTGATTGGGGGCGGTTGCCTTAACTAAAACAGTTAGACCAATAGTGCCGGCGAAGGTAGCGGTCAACTTAGCTGTTGAAAATGTAATCAACTCGTTATTTGATTATAGAGGAAATAGGTGCTGGCTTTAATCTAGATACTCGTCTTCAAACCCACTTCTTAATGTTAGGGTCTTGAGCAAATCCTGCCCCCGCAACCATCAAGACCCTACTAAAATCACTATTCTTTTGGATGATGATTTTTGTGCGTGGCCACTAGCCAAACAATGTTTAGATTTATTTAGAAACCACAAAAACGCTGCTAGTTATCTTTTTGCCAGCAAGGCTGAGGCCACTATGATCATTGGCATAAAGCGACACGGATACCTCATTTCGCCCCAATGGCAGTTTGGGAATATGATGCCAGTCGCTATAGGCACGACTGAGTTTGTTGCCATTAACGTAGATATGTGCATGGCCATGTCCTTGCATGTTTTCATATCCGGCAGCAGCCGCATCAAAGGTGAAGTTCTTGGTAATTATATTCAGGTTCCAACCCCCAACTGGATCTGCAAGTATCTCTATATTCAAATCAGGTTTGGCAACCCAGTCATCGACCGACATTAGTTTTTCACCATGGGACATTTGCCTGCTAACAATCTCAAGATTTGGTCCGCCACCATCAGATGACCACAGAGCAATCCAACTCCAACAAACGGCGCCACCTAATAGTGCACCACTGAGGAATGCTACCAATAAATCACTTGTTTTGGCTCTTGATGCAGTGGTTCTTTTATCTGCCTGAAGTCGGGATGCGCCCCAATTTGGACTTTTACTGTTCGGCAATGTGTACTCCTGCATCCTTCATTTCTTTAAGTGAAATGTCGAGCGATCCATTGAGGTTGATGGCGCGGCAAGCAGACAACAACAAATTAACATGATAGCCGTGGTTTCTAGCATCAATTGCTGACCAAGCCACACAATAATCTGTCGCAAGGCCGACCAATGTCAAGTTGGCACATCCGCGTTCCTTTAAGAACCCATCCAAGCCAGTCGGGGTTGTTCTGTCATTTTCAAGAAAGGCTGAATAGGAGTCCACCTCAGGATTCATGCCTTTGCGGATGACAGCATTTGCAAGGTCAGTATTCAGATCAGGGTGAAATGCTGCGCCAATGCTACCTTGAATGCAATGGTCAGGCCAAAGAACTTGTGAGCCATAATTCATGTCAAATGTCGTAAAAGGCTCAGCGCCATCATGCGATGAGGCAAAACTGGAGTGTCCATTTGGATGCCAGTCCTGGGTTAATACCACAAGATCAAAACTTTCCATCATGGCATTGATTTTCGGCATGATTTCATCACCACCAGCAACAGCTAAGGCTCCACCTGGGCAAAAATCATTTTGTGGATCAATCACGACGAGAGCTCTCATAACCCACCTCCCATTCTGATATTTAACAATTAAAATGCTACAGGACCGCTGGTTTATATGCAATCTTGTGATAACGAAATACATGACGCACTTTTATGAATTTCCGATACACTCTGTTGTCATGACCAGCTTGCAGAGCTTATTTATTGTGCCGAAATTAAGGTTACATCATACACCAATAAATCGTTGAAAAAGGTCTGGTTTATCTTGAATTTCAGACGCCCTTACTGGGTCGTGGCTTCGGCCATTTTCCAAAAATACCACACGGTCGGCGATAGAAAGCACGGCGTCAACCCGCTGCTCGACAAGAAGTATGGCAACCCCACGATCTCGAAGTGTTTTAACTGCATAACGGATTTGATCAATCATAGAGGGTTGAAGCCCTTCAGTTGGTTCATCTAGTAGTAGTATTTTAGGGCTGATGCATAGTGCTCGTCCGGTTGCCAGCATCTGTTGTTCGCCACCAGACAGAGTGTCTGCGCGTTGGTGAAGTCTCTCACGAAGCCGCGGAAACATGTCTAACACCTCTTCCCTGAAACCATGGTCTTTGCCATTCACCATCAAACCAATTTCCAAATTTTCTTCTACTGTTAGCTCGGAAAATAATCGGCGGCCTTGTGGAATATAACCAATACCATGTCGCGGCACTTCATTGGCGGGAAGCTGGGAAATTTCTATACCATTACATGCAATCCGCCCCACGTCGGTGCTTATCAAGCCCATGATCGTTTTCAAACAGGTGCTTTTGCCGGCACCGTTTCGGCCAAACAAACAGACAATTTCTCCAGCTTGAACATCAAATGAAACGTTATGAAGAACCTGTGCGCCCTGATAGCCAGATGATATTTCCTTGACTACCAACATTAGCT
>Ga0181595_10004515_pt1 | contig 12724 bp, 17 predicted proteins | sample 041ome_7_FD_145604 | JGI IMG/M metagenome (GOLD analysis project Ga0181595, IMG submission 145604) | Coastal salt marsh microbial communities from the Groves Creek Marsh, Skidaway Island, Georgia - 041401AS metaG (spades assembly) | ecosystem: Environmental > Aquatic > Marine > Intertidal zone...
AGAGCATGGCGAATGCCCTGCAGCGACAGGAAGAGTACGGCGATGTAGCCAGCCACCGGGGCTGGATTGCGGCTTTGCTTCAGCACTACTACGACCCCATGTACGCCTACCAACGGCAAAGCCGTGCCCCGCGCATTGTCTTTGAAGGCGCGCGCAGCGAAGTCATGGCGTATTTGCGCGAGTGCGGTTCCTGCACTGCCGCGAAGTAAGTCAAGTGCGAATGCGCTGTTGAAATCTGGTTATAATCTCAGGCTTCGACACACAGGAGAGGTGGCAGAGTGGTCGAATGTACCTGACTCGAAATCAGGCGTAGTGGCAACACTACCGTGGGTTCGAATCCCACCCTCTCCGCCAAAAGCAAAAAACCCTTGTAATTCAATGAGTTACAAGGGTTTTCTTGTTTTGGATGGTAGCAAAACTGGTAGCAATCCATGTCTTTGCCCCTGCCCATCTACCTGCTTGGTTCAAGCTACTACCTGCACACCCGCATCGGTGGCAAGCAGATAAAACGCTCCCTGCGAACCAGCTACCGACGGGTAGCTATCATCAGAGCTATCACTCTGCTGGATAGCTTGATGCGCAAAGACCTGCCCCAAAAGTACGAGCTAGACCTCTCCCGAGGCATCCTTAAAGCCAACGACGACGCCGACCACGCCCGGCTAATGCAGGCTTTACAAGCCATGCAGCAATTACAGCAGGCACAACCCCAAGCACCCGCCCCCATAGCAGCACCAGTCCAGGCCGACGACCCCACCGCCCTGAAATTGGCTGAATTGCTAGAAAAATTCTTGTTGCTCAAAAAGGTAACGCAAGCTACCGCAATTGCATACAAAAATTGCATAGAAGAAATTTCGAAGTTCTTAAAAAACCCGGCGATTACGCGCATCACCGCTAGCGATGTAACCCGCTATCAAGAATTCCTAGCCGAAAAAGGAAATGGCGTCCGAACGATTGACAACAAAATCTCAATCATCAGAGCCTTGTTCAATTTCGCCATAAAACAGGGCTACACCCGTAACGGGAACCCCGCCGAAAATCGCGCACTACTCACAAAAAAACAACGCCTTAGCGGAGGCTATGCTATTTTTGAAAAAGAAGAAATAGAACAGTTTTTCAAAAGTGAATTTTTTAAAGAGCAAGAAGACAAAGCCCCGGACTATACAACCGCTGTTCTCTTCGGCTTATTTACGGGTTGTCGGATTGGTGAAGTTACAAGTCTAAAAAAAGGATAACTTCAAAAAAAGCACAACCGGGCTAAACTATCTAGTCATACGCGACAGCAAAACAAACGCCGGGATTCGAGAAATCCCTATTCATCCCTACTTACTTGAACGGGCTTCGGGCTTCTTAGAGAAAAAGACTGACAAGATTTTTAAGTATGTAGAAAAAGAAGGCAAAGGGAGCGGCAATGCAGTGGGTAAAAAATTCGCCCGCAATTTGGAGAGCGCAAGAATTGACAGAGAAAAATTAGTCTTTCACAGCTTGCGCAAGTTTGTGAACAATGAACTCATGAAAAATGGGGTTAGCTTAGAGAATCGTTGTCAGTTCGTTGGGCATGAAATTGAAAACGTGAACGTTGCAATATACGCAAATAAAATTAACGTTGACGAACTTGCCGCCGCAATTTTTCCGACGCTCGAAAAATTCCGCGACCTGATAGACGAAAAAAAAAGCCCCTTGGGAGGGCTTGGTTAGCGACTTCTCAGAACTCATTGACCCTATGTAGTTTCCTCAGTCTTTTCTAAAAACTCCTTAAAAATTTCTTTATCACGCTCTCGCAGCGTGCTCAACAAACCTACGATGTACTTTCGTAGGTTTTCTTTTTTCTTCATCTCAGTGAGGATAGTAGCACCGAGGATAATTTTTCGCCTAGTGTCTTCATCCTTTTTCTTTTTATTCATGAGTGCTTCTAGATTCCGCTGACGTTTGTCTAGCTGATTTTTTTCGGTTTCTAATTTTTCTATCCTGCTTTTTATTTCGTCTGAATTCATTTTGTGGCCCCTAATAAAATTTAGGTTAGCACGAAATTAATTCAATTCCTAATTATTTCTGGTATTCTGGAATTATTAGAGACGATATATGTTAGCAGATAAATCGAATAGCCATATCAATGCCCACCTGGCTAAGGGCTCACTTATGTAAACTTCCCAAGGGAAGATTTGCGTTCGCCCTGCCGGGGGCGTTGCTTTGCAACCTATGAAGGATTTAGCCCATGTCTAAATCCCTCGCTACGTGGTTCACTCCGTCTCTACAAACGATATCGCGTAGCGCTGGGCGCAGTGCTGTGGCTGCTGCGGCTTATCGTGCTTGTGTAAAGCTAATTGACCAAACCACAGGGTTAATTCATGACTACACCCGCAAGGGCGGGCACGTTGAAACTATCCTAATTGGTGCTGACGACATTTCGGAATTGTGGAATAAAGCCGAGTTATCAGAGAATCGTAAGAATTCGACGGTTGCCCGTGAGTTGATGCTCCCCCTTCCCGATGAGTGGACAAATGACGAGCGGCGCGAATGCGTCCGCGACATCGCGCAACATTTGCGCGATACCTACGGCGTAGCCGTTGGCGCTTCAATTCATGGCCCAGGCCGTCATGATAGAAATAATCATGTTCATATGATGTTCACCACCCGCACGGTGGATGAGAGCGGCAATTTCGGGAAAAAGACCCGAATTCTCGATGATATGAAAACTGGCGAGGTCAAAAAGCTTAGGGAGGCTATTTGCAACATCGTCAACGAGCACGCTGAAAAGCTTGGCTCTGATTTCTATGTCTACGAGGGAAAATTTTCCGACAAAATTGAAGGTCACATTCCAACGAAACATATTCCCATTCAAGCAGGCAAAGACTACCGCAACGCAATTACCGCGCAAAACGCGCAAATAACAATACATCGCGCCAATTTGGCTACCCACGAAAAAAAAGCCGAGCTGTTGAAAGCAGAGCTTTCTAACGCTTTAAATTTAGAAGCACCAGAAAGCACACCCGCGCCAAATGCCCCTAAAAGCGTCGATGTTGAAAAGGTTGAGGCTACCCCACCAGCCGAATTAGAAAGCCCGTTTAAACGCAAATTAATGCCCGAAGCCTGCGAAAGGGCTTATTTCAAGCATCAAGAAACGCTTAAAAAACAACAAGCATTAAAAGTCATTGAGGACAAATGGCGGGCTAAACATGATGAGCTTTTGGTAAATAAGCCCAGCAGCACCCAGCGCTTATTCTCAAAAATCGGGCTAGGTACGGCAAAAATTGAGCGCTATGACGCTGAGCTATCTAAAACAGAAATTCATTTAACAAAAATAGAACACAACAAGACGTTGTTCAAAAAAATACTTAGCGACAAAAACGCATTAAATTTAATTGCACAATATAACGCCGTCATTGACCACAATGCCTCAATCTCGGACTTAGAGGCGCAAGCCTTTAAAGCGCACTCAGAGAAATTAGAACGCGAGCGCGAACTAGCTGAGGAACAAGCGCGGCAATTGTCTGAGCTTGAAAATCAGCGTGATTGGACAATAGGTCTAGACCCTACCGAAAATCAAAAAATATACGTCAGCGCTTCTAATGATTTATTGCTGTGAACCTAACTTCACTTGACTGCAAAAACTTTGTTTGCTATCTTGAATTTGTTAGACATCTAACACTGCCAAATAAGCAGACCCGCCGCATATTTGCGGATTACCCCAAGGCCCTCATTTTTTGAGGGCTTTTCTATTTCTGAAATAACTCCCCCGCGCTGGGGCGTGGGGGCGGGGGGCATCCTGCCTAAAAACCCCATACATAAAAACGTATAAAAACTAGCGGGGGGACCCGGCCCGGAAGGGCTGGGGGGCGCAGCGCCTAGGGAATAATTGTATTAGCCATACACATTTGAGAAAAAAAGCTAGATTTCATGCGGGTTTCCGGGGATTTTTTTTCCGTAACTTCATTTGCTTTTGATATCACATTACGAGCCAAGAATTGATACTTTGACCATCATCAGAAAAGTGAAAAGACAAAAGAAAAGCCGGATGTATTTCTACACCCGGCCTATTCTTGATTTACGAAATAAAAAATGATAATCTAATTGGAGCAAATCAAGTTAGCGCTTGACTTGCCCAAGACTGACGGTAAACACACTACACATCAATCTCTTTCATCTAATATTTTAGCTATCAATAGCAAATTGTCAAGTAAGAATGAGGCGTAAAGAAGTGGTTTATTTCAGTTTTGTAACTGAAATGGAACACACCTATGAAATTCAACGCTACCGCAATTCGACAACATCAGGCCTCACGGCTACTCACCCGAGACTTTTTAGAAACGGGTACAAACATCTTGGGCGACGGTTTAAAGCTCTGCCAACGCGCAAAAGCACACAATAGCCACAATCCAGACACCGCAATTATTGCGGTTGAGAAAAAAGCAGTAAAGGAAAAAATCAACGGAAAATGGCAGACAAACATTTATACCGTTGCCCGCATGCACGACGCCGCCCAATGCGGCAACGCGCATTTATGCCCCCATTGTGCAGGCTATAAAGCCGCACACATGCGTAATTGGATTGAGCTAGAACTTTTGCCCGCGGCTAAATTGAAAAATTTACATGTTGGATTACTAACACTTACCGCCCGCCACCGCAGAGATTGCGATTGGTCGGCATACGTTCAGAATTTTTATTTAGCTCTCGGAAATTTCGGTATTTTAATGGCCCGCGATTTTAAAAAAATTGGCAGTCTAGGCCGCTTGCGCGCTATGGAATCGCCGGTAGGTGATAACGGCTTACACCTACACAATCACGACCTTTTTACGTATGCCCCCGACTCTACATTAGAAGAGCTAAAAAAATCACCTTAAAACACTGGAAAAAATCACTAAAAAAATTCGGCTTAAACTGCAACTCCCACGGGGTGGACATTAAAGCACAAGGGAAATTTGACCCGCTATATATCGCAAAAGAAATGGCTGCTTATGACACAAAAGACAAAAGCAAAAGCGATTTAAAAAATCTCTTTCAATTGCTGGACGCAAGCGCAAAAGGGGACAAGCAAGCCGGGGATGATTGGCTACGCGCAGCCCGCGCAATCCAAGGCCGCGACCGCTGGAATGTTGGGCAATTGGCCGCCAAACTCGGAATTCCTTGCTCCTCAGACTGGAAAAAACCGGAGGGAGTAGAAAAGACGGTTGACCCGCGCCGCCTAATCATTGAGTACCCACAGCCTCAACACATGATAGCCACCAGCCCAAACAATACCCGCGCTGGCCTTGCGTTCATTCTTCGCGCTGCAAGAAATGAAGCGGCACGCCCCGGAACCACTCAACGCATGGTTTTGCGCATGTGTGACGAAACCATAAAAGCAGAAATTGAGCTAATCAAAGTCAAGCACGCTAAAAAACTTGCTAATTTGCTAAAACCATCGCTCACGGACGAAGAAAAAGAAAAATTGCGCGGTACATTTTTTAGCCGTTGCACTTTCGCAATTGCAGAGTACCGGGCAACAACTTATAGCTACATGCACCCCGCGCCGAAGCCCGGACCACAAGTTCAAGAAGACTATTCCGATTTAATTCCTGGACTAGAATTAGGCTTTTCCTAGCCCTAATTGTGTGTTAAATTGTTGACTTCACTTTGGAGGCAACATGGCGGACACCAGTACAGCACAAGCGCAATTGGAAAAACTGGAAGCAGAGCATGCTAAGCGCATAGCGGCACTAAAAGACATTGAAGCGCAATTGTCAACAGTGCGCGCTGCAAATCGTGCAACCAAATTAGCCGAACTTAAAAAACAAATTGCTGATTACGGCTTTACCGCCGCTGACTTGTTCGAGCAGACGAAGCCCAAGCGCAAGCCACGCACAGCCAATAAAGCCAAAGAGGGCGAAGCGGTAAAGCCCACGGCAGAAGCCAAATACCGCAATCCCACGACCGGGGAGACCTGGGCAGGTGGTAGAGGGCGTAAGCCCTCGTGGGTCATCGCTGCGGGCGCTGACATTGAGAAGTTTCGAATCCCTGCCGCTCCTTCGAACGTAGCAGCCGAAACACCCCCCCAAAAGGCCTAAAAACCGTGGTATAAGAGCCTATCCGCGCTACTGGTAGCAATGCTAGTAGCAAAATTTTAGACCTCGCTACCGCCTAAGTAGTTGATTTACAAAGGTTTTTGAGGTTGGGCACATTTGTCCCACCCTCTCCGCCAGTTTGACGTTCAACGACGTTCAAAGCTGACCAGTAAACCCCGCTTTCCCACAGGTAAGCGGGGTTTTTTTTGTCCAAAGTCGGCCAAAGGCAGCCAGTTGAAGCCATGCAAACCGGGGGGCACAATCGGGGGCATAAATCGGGCTTTTCCGATGCCCCCCAAAAAGTGCCCCCAAAATGCCTCTGACCGACACCGCGTGCAAGAAGGCCACCTGCCCCGAGGGGCGCCCAAGCGTTCGCCTGGCCGATGAAAAAGCCCTCTACCTGGAGGTGACCGCTGCCGGTGGCAAATACTGGCGCTGGAAGTACCGCTACGGCGGCAAAGAAAAGCGCCTGGCCTTGGGTGTGTATCCCGAAGTGACTCTGGCACAGGCACGGGAGGCGCGCGACGAGGCCCGCAAACTACTGAAAGACGGCACCGACCCCGGCCAGCTCCGGCGCGAAGCCAAGGCGGCAAGCGCGTTTGACCAGGCCAACACCTTCGAGGCGGTGGCCAGGCTGTGGTGGGCTCACTGGAAGGATGGCAAGAGCGAGCGGCACGCAGCCTATGCAATCAAGCGCCTGGAGGCCGATGCATTCCCCGTATTGGGTGCCCGGCCCATCGCCAGCGTTACCGCCAGAGACCTGACCCGTATGGCCAAGGCTGTGCAAGAGCGCGGCGCCATCGACCTGGCGCACCGGGTGCTGCAGATGGCTGGCCAGGTGATGCGGTATGCCGTGGCGCATGACCTGATCGAGCGCAACCCGGCCACGGATGTGAAGCCCAGCGACACCCTCAAGAGCCGCAGGAAAGAGAACTACGCCCGCCTGGGTGAAAAGGAGCTGCCCGAGCTGCTGCGCAAGATCGAGGCGTACCAGGGCGGGCCCTACACGCGCCTGGCCATGCAGTTGATGGCACTCACGTTCGTGCGCACCACCGAGCTGATCGCCGCACGCTGGGCAGAGTTCGACCTGCATGCCGCTGAGTGGCGCATACCGCCCGAGCGCATGAAGATGAAAACGCCCCACATCGTGCCCCTGTCGCCGCAGGCCGTGGAGGTGCTGAAGGTGTTGCATACGCTCTCAGGCGGGCGCGAGCTGCTGTTCCCTGGTGAGCGCGACCACAGCAAGCCCATGAGCAACAACACGATCCTGAAAGCGTTGGAGCGCATGGGCTACAAGGGCCGCATGACGGGCCACGGGTTCCGGGGCATGGCATCCACCATCCTGCATGAACAGGGCTACGCGCACCACGCCATTGAGCTGCAGTTGGCCCACCAGGAGCGCAACGAAGTGAGTGCGGCCTATAACCATGCGACCTACCTCAAAGAGCGGCGCGTGATGATGTGCGAGTGGGCGAACCATCTGGACAAACTGCGGCGGGGCGCTGACGTGGTGCCGCTGCGCGCTGGAGTAGCGTGATGGGCTCATAGTCCGGGCGCCAAGTGCGCATCGTTTGCAGCCACGCCTAGCCCGAGACTGATCCCCGAGGGCGAAAACCGGGACACCCTGACCTGGCGGCGCTGGCTACTTTTTCAGGTGGCAGCACGGGGATGCAATGTCAAATCTGAAGTTCTACGAGGCTGTTTTGCGCGATGAACTGCCCATATCTAAGGAGTGGGCCGACAAGGGATGGCCGCCTCTGCTGTACCCGTGGTTTTTGGCCTGTGCCCAATTGCCCGATGCCGACAAACCCGCAAAAAGGGCTTTCACGCTTGCGATGGGGGACTGCATCAAGGCTGGTGCGCTGCCCGCTGAGCGTCTGCGCATTCCGTGGTTTGTTGAACGCGACATAACCGAACCTCACGTGAGCAGATCGGACTTCGCCACCTGGCTGCAAGCGCAGCACATGGAACCAAGTCCGCTTGTTCGCGAGTGGATCGATGGCCAGGGTGTGGGGAGTGCGCCCGAGGTGGCCACGGCAGCGCCAGAAGAAAAGCCGCTTTCGACCAACGAGCGAAACACTCTGTTGGTCATCATTGCCGCGCTATGTCGTGAAGCCAAAATTGATTACACGAAGCCCGCAAAAGCGGCGGGAATGATCTTGCACACGGCGGACGGAATGGGTGTAAAGATTGGCGAAACCACCATAGAACGCCACCTGAAAAAAATTCCTGATGCTTTGGAAGCCCGCACGAAATAAGGCTCTGATAGGCCATTACTCCACAAGATAGGCCGTGGCCCTTTTTGGGGCCGCAATGCCGGTGCAATCGCCCCATGTCCAACAACAGACAAGGGCGGCCAAGATGGCAATGCTGCGAAATTACGGTGTCAGACTAGTCACCGGCTATAAGTCCAAAACATCGGTTTACAACGCAGTTCAAGCTGGGCTTCTGACCAAGCCCGTGGCCATTGGCCTGCGCTCTGTGGGCTGGCCAGATTACGAGGTTGAAGCCGTCACGGCGGCGCGTGTTGCGGGGCAACCCGATGAGGCCATTCGTGCGCTGGTGAACAAGCTCCATGCGCAGCGGGCCGAGCGTTTCGAGGCGCTGACGCAAACGGTGGCGCACGCATGAACGCGGCGCTTGACACAGCGGCGGCAAGCCGTGCTACATTTAACCCCGGTGTTAAAAAACACCACGGGCTTGGTCGCCCGATCACAGTAGGCGCAGCAGCCGCGCCCTTTTTGGACAGCGGCTTTTTTCATGTCCACATGCTGCGTGTGGCGCACGGCTACCTTTACGGCGGGCCGTGTTGGGACACCCGCAAGGGTGTGCCGGTACCTACTGCCGGTCGACCAACCCAGCACGGTCTGCCACCCTTGCTTGGTCGCTGGGGGGGCAGGTTTCAAACCTGTTCAGTAGGAGCCATCATGGCTAACACCACACCTGTGGGCCGCATTGCGTCCGCATTCAAGCCCAGCACGGGCAACACCCCCCACTTTGACCCTGTCGCCTTGCATGGCGAGGCCATCAACGCTTGCGCGATGGCCACCTACTACACCCGAAAGGGCAACCACGCTGGAGCGGCGCGAAAGGCTGTGCAAGCCCTGGGCGCCCTGCGCCGCTTGCAATCTGTGGCCGCCAAAGCGCCCGCCAGCCCGTGCACCAATTGCCGCGACAACTTTCCGTTGCCTGAGGCAACTGATGTGTTCGATTCAATGGTGATTGCGGGGTACGTGGAACGGCGCACGGCGTGCGACCTGTGCCCGGCAAGTGCAAAGCCATGCCTGACCAGCGGGAGGGACTGAGCCATGGCAATCGCTCAACACAACCAGCCGTACGCCGTGGAGCAAATGGAGCTCGCACTGACGGTGATTGCAGAGCATGCGGTAACGCTGAATGACGTGCTGATGAGCCTGCAAGAACAGTTCGGCAAACATCAAGACCTGTGCGCCTACCTGGGGGCTGTGAAGTGCATGGTTGAGGTGATCGGCGGCATTGCGGATGAAGCGACGGGCGGCGATGTTGCTGGGGACATGCGGCACTGGATCTATGGGCCGCACTTCGCAAAGCAAGGGTTGAAAACCAAGCCTTCCGCCATCTAGGTCTGCTGTTTTCTAAAACAGTGGCAGTTTTCCGAGAAAAGGTACAGCGATGAACGCTACAGAAAAAGCCCGTGCTGACGCTCAGTCGGCGGCGCAAAGAACCCTGCAGCGTGCAGCAACGTTTGCCGAGCTGCACGCCACGTCAAAGCCTCTATTTCAAAAACCCATGCGGCTTGGTAGTAGGTCTGTGCTGGTGCGCATTGTCTGGCCTGGTGTGCTGGTGGTTTGTGATCCTGGCACGGGCGAAGTGTTGGCGCAGTCAGTCGCTGGCAACCCTTGCCAGTTGGTCGAAGGCTTCACGCCTGGCGGGCCGTTTTTAAGCAATTCACAGGGGGTTAAATGACCCAAAAAGAAAAAGCCGCAGGGGTGTTACCAGCACCCGATGCGGCTATCCAAAAATCAGACCGAGTGATTATTGTCGGCAACCTTGGGCGCGTCAACGGCGCGAGTCACGGGGCGTCAATGCTGCAGTCCATGCAGATGGCTGGGCTGGCCCCGGCAAAGGTGCTGGACCTGGTGCCTGATGGAAAGCTGCGCCGTTATCGTGTTGAGGGCGACAAGGCTGGCAGTGCCAATGGGTGGTATGTCCTGCATGAGCATCCTGTTATGGCGGGGGCGTTCGGTAGTTGGAAAACCGGCGAGTCTCACAACTGGCGCGAGGTGCGCCAAAAGCCGCCCACGGCGCGGGAGCGTGAGCAGTTGCGCCAGGCGATGCAGGCAGCACAGGCAGCGCGGGTAGTGGAGCAGGCGGCAGTGCATGAGCAGGCGCGTGCAAAGGCTGAGCGCCTACACCTTGGGCACCTGTTGCTGTCCGGTGCTGGCTTGTTGATTCTGGAGGCCACAGCAGTAACGAGAGAGGGTCGTATCTCACATCAGGATTTGGGCTTGTGGTCGGAAGTTAATGAGGATTCGTTGAAACGAACTCTCACCAAAGCGCGCCAATTCTCAACCATGCCTGTTGCCATACAGTTGTCGCATGCAGGCCGCAAGGCTTCAAGTCATGTCCCCTGGGAAGGTGGGCAACTGATACCGACAGATCAGGGTGGTTGGGCTCCCTTGGCGCCTTCTGCCGTGTCGCATCTCGAAGGGGAACCAGCTCCCATCGAACTGGACAAGGCTGACATGGAGCGTATCCGTTGCACCCACGGTCGCACCGGGTCTTGAACGATGTACGCGTGCCCGTCCTTCGGGGCGGGCTTGAAGTGGCTGGCGTGGGATGCGCTGACCAGCACCGTGCAGGGCTGGGGCAATGCGCGCAGACGGTCTTTGAGGCGATCTGCCTCGGGGGGATTTTGCATGGGGACTCCTTGGGTGCGATAAAACGAAACTGCAAACCAGCATCGAAGCCTTGTCAGGCTTCAACGCGACGTTGAATTCGTACTCGTACCTCAAGCATCTGCCGCTGCTCGCACCAGTCAGACGGTCAGGTGATCGACCGGGCTCTGCTGGCAAACGACGAAGTCGTTTGGCTCACCGTGAACCCATGACATGTCACAGGCACAGTTGGGGGAATATCAGGCTGATGCCTTCTCAGAACCGACACCGGCCTTGCAGCCAGTGCCCGCCAGTTGCTACCGGCGCCCTCTTGAAAGTGTCAGGATTTTAGCGCGGCAAATTAATGCCTCGCAAGAGGCGTCAATCCTGCGTGCAGGCAGAACGGGCGTACTTCTCCCAATCAGCCATCAGTAATGTGCGCTTGGCAAAAAAGTCCGAGCGCAGGTACGCAGCTGCGACGGCATCAGAGAGTCGGTGTGCCAGCGCGTGCTCGCACACCTCGAAGGGATAGCCGGAACGCTCGCCGGCCCAGGTCCTGAACGTCGAGCGCATGCCGTGGACCGTGACATGCCCATGGTCCATGCGGCGCAGCAGCATCGACATCGCCATGGTGGACATAGCCACGTCTTTCTTGCCGGTAATAAAGATGAACTGCTTGCCCGAGAATGGCTTGACCGTGGCGAGGATTTCCAGCGCGCGCTTGCCCAGCGGCACCCGGTGTTCCTTGCCAGCCTTCATGCGCTCGCCGGGGATGGTCCAGATAGCTTTGGCGAGGTCGATTTCATCCCAGCGCGCGCCGACGACTTCACCGGTCCGCGAGGCGCACAAGATCAGGAACTCCAGTGCGTAGAAGCCACCCCGCGAGACACCGAGCGCCTCGCACATCAGATTGACCGGCCGGGCCCCTCGGTGTTTCGCCACGAAGCCGAACTTCACATCGACTCCTTCGCGAAGTAGGCCGCGGCTTTTTTCAGGATGTCGCGCTCCATCTTGAGCTTGGCAACCTCCTTGCGCAGTCGCGCTATCTCCGCGTCCTGGGCCTTCTGCTTGCCGTTGCCAGGGAACGCCTCCTGGGGCTCCTCTCGCAACTCACGAACCCACTTGCGCAGCACGTTCTCGTGAACGTCCAGGTCCTTGGCTGCCTGGGCCACAGCCACGCCACGCTCGGTGACCAGCCTGACCGCCTCGAGCTTGAACTCGCGGCTGAATGTCCTTCTTCTCTCCATGAACCACCTCCGGTTTCATCTTCCACCTTAACAAGGTGTCATCGAAACCGGCAGCAGCCCAGTTTGCTTACTTGGCAGGCTCGATGGCGGTGACAACCATCTTTCCGCCCTCGTTGATCACCATGAAACGGATCTTGTCGCCGACCTGCGTCTTGTCGAGCAGGGCCTTGTCCTTGGCAGCAAACACCATGGTCATCCCCGGCATCTCCAAGTGCTTGATGTCGCCATGCTTGATGGTGATCTTGCCGGCGTCCTTGTCGATCTTGCGCACCTCTCCATCGGTCATGGAGGCTGCGGTCGTGGATGCGGCTTTTCCGGCGTCTCCAGCGGCCTGCGCCACGGCCGACAGCGGCATGAGAGTGACCAGCGACAACATAGCGCCGATCAATAAAGTGTTTGCGTTTTTCATACGAGCTCCTTGTTCAATTGCATGCAGGGATTCCCCGATTACTTCTTGACCACCGTGATCAGGGAAAGAGTGCGTTTCATAGTTACCTTACGTTGTGAATGAGGAAAGGGGGCGATCAGTGGCCGCTGTGCGAAGACGGTTTTTTGACCTTGACGACAGTGTCCGAACTGGACT
>Ga0181595_10004528_pt1 | contig 12699 bp, 10 predicted proteins | sample 041ome_7_FD_145604 | JGI IMG/M metagenome (GOLD analysis project Ga0181595, IMG submission 145604) | Coastal salt marsh microbial communities from the Groves Creek Marsh, Skidaway Island, Georgia - 041401AS metaG (spades assembly) | ecosystem: Environmental > Aquatic > Marine > Intertidal zone...
ATACCTATGTGCGGACTTTATTGGTACACGGCGCCCGCTCAGCCATCACACATAATAAGCACCCAAGTGAGTGGTTACAGGGGCTACTTATTCGCCGACCAAAGAATGTGGTACTTCTGGCGTTAGCGAATAAAACAGCCAGAGTTGTTTGGGCATTGTTAAGCAAAGACGTCGAGTATGACGAGAACCTGTACTCACAGGTGAGTTAACCCAAGCCGGTTAACCATAATGATTAACGATAAATGATGTAAAACTGTTTAGCGCGAAAACGTTCGCAACCGTTTGTCAGGGCGCCTGACGTGTGATGAAAATTGGTAAGACCATACTTTAGTAATCTGTCCACTGCATGGGTTTAAATACCGTCTGGAGTATTAGAGCTAAAGTCGCGGAAATCATTAGGGTCAGCGGGGGCGCGCCCCGCATTAATAAGACCGGATATAGTGCCGCAGCCCATCCAAATCAACACACGTTAAAAACCCTTGCAAAGGAGGCGTTCATATAGTGTAGTGGTAATATCATCCCATTTTTAATTATCATCCACACCAAATTTTTATGGAACGTACTGCTGTTGTTTCACTACCTGAATTAGAACGCGCGCTGCTTATTATGATGGCGCTGTTGCAAGAACCCATGGCACAAAGCAAATGGTTAGATATTATCCGGCTAACCGGAGCCAGAGGGGATAGCGGTAAAGCACTTACCTTTGCTGATATTAAAGCCGCCATGCAAAACTTGAAAGCTCAAGGCTGGATTGAACAGCCGGTTGGCGCAGGGTATCAGTTAAACACCCAAAATAATTTGGCCCCGTTATTTAGTATATTTGAATACATTCAGCAGAATAGCCAGCGCACCCCTTGGCTGCGTCAAGCCCGCGACTGGCTTAGCCGCAATACTCGTAGCTATTATATTAAACAGCAACGTAGCTATTACCGCCGCCAAATGTGGCTGGCGATGCTCCAAGGCGATTTCCCAAGCCTGTTGGACTATAACAGTAGCTATTTTGCTACCGAACCTGACGGTGGCGTTTATCCGTTAAGCTTTATGGCCGATCCGGCAGATGGCAGCACCTTCTTTAACGCCATGCCACTGGAAATACAGCACTCTGTCATACTGCATAGTATGCTGACGGCGCTCTACCGCTTACCCGATTGTCCGCATTTATATCAAGCAACCGAGGCGTACCTGCAGCGTGTGCCGCATGATAGTGATGTGGCACAACTCTATCATTGGTATCTGCTACTTACCGACCAGCTCCAAACCAAGGCCCCGGATCTTGGACAATACTCAGGCTTTCTGCATAGTGCTATGCTGGTGTTAAAAGGCAAAACCACCGAGGCCGTTAGTGCGTTAGAAAATCTGGAGAAGCAACTTAAAAAACATTCGGGTAAACGTAAACTTCAGTTCCGACATCTTGACGGCTGGTTTGCGATGCTGGCGTATCTGGGATCTGCCACTCCGGAGAGTCATAAACGACTAAAAGCACAAGTCAAAACCGGCTTGCAACTTAACGACGGCATCTGCTACCAGCAATGGCTACGCCTGGTTGATGAGTTAGAACAAACGTCCACCAATCACTATCGCCCGGACTGGGACCCGGATATGATTCCGTTTGGTTTAGATGGCTTATTCTACATTTTGGCGCTGTTTTGGCAGGATGCCTTGTCAGAGGTCATTGAAACTAAGCTACTAAGGATGCGGGAGTTATATCAGGCCCGCGGCTATAGCTGGGTTGCCGCCGAGCTGGATGCCGTCATTGCGGCTGCCTATGGGCAAAACCGCTTATGGCCAGACTGGCACCAACAACGGCAACTGCAGCCCCTTTATCAGTTAATGCAAAAAGAAGCACAATGGCAGCGCGCGCTTAATGCGTTAAATTTGCTCACCCAAAACACAAAAAACACGTCATCTGATAACCAAAGTAGCCGCTTATGCTGGTTTGTGCAGGCTAATAATTCTTACACCAGCATCGAGCCGCGCGAACAAAAACGCAATGCTAAAGGGCAATGGTCGGCTGGCCGCGCAGTCGCGCTAAAGCGTTTGGCTCAGGAAGATGACAAGCTCCCTTTTGTTACTGCAGCAGATAAAAAAGTGATCGCCTGTATTGAGCCGATGTATCAGGGCTACTATGGCGCGCTAAATTATGAAATTGATACTGAAAAAGCGCTATGCCAGTTAGTGGGGCACCCATTAGTGTTTTGGGAGGGTAAACCGGATGCACCCATTCAGGTTGAAGCGGGTACCTTTTACCTGCAAGTAAAGCAACATCAGCAACAGTACGAGCTTAGCCTGGAACCGGAAGAGGCGGCATATAGCGACCAAAATTGGCAGCTGGCCGGGCCGAATAAAATACTGGTTTACGACTTTAGCCCGCAGATTACGCAAATAATGCAAATTATTGGCCCGGGGTTAACCGTACCTGCTGCCGGAAAAGAACTATTACTGGCCACAGTGAGTAAATTAGCGCCCAGCATCCCGGTACAAGCCGATGCCGTTAGCCTGCCAAGTGCACTAAAAGCCATAGCACCCAACTCGACTTTGCAACTTTACTTATCGCGTTACCAGGATGGCCTGAGGTTACAGCCATTGGTGCAACCACTAGATGGTGGCGCTTTATTTAGCCCCGGCAAAGGCAATGCCTTGCTGGTAGGTGAGCAGGCTGGCGAGCCGGTGCAGACAGAACGCAGCCTGAAAGCAGAGCAGCAGCATCTGGCGACGTTGAATTTAACCTGTCCCAGCCTGCAGCAAAGCGAATTTGATGGCAGCCAATGGCTCCTACCCGAACCAGAACATTGCCTGGAATTATTAAGCGAGCTACAGAATTTACCTGCCGAGCACTTTAGCCTGGTCTGGCCTGAGGGCGAACCCTTTAGAATCACGAATAAAGCTGATACGCGCGATTTTCGGATGAACATTCGGCAGCAAGGCCAATGGCTGGAGATAGAGGGTGAATTAGTCTTAGACCAAGATAAGGTACTTTCATTAAAAACTTTACTGGAACTGGTCCAACAAACGAGTAGCCGTTTCATTCCCCTTTCCGATCAGGGCTACCTGGCACTGAGTGCGGCATTCCGAAAACAGTTAAAAGATATGGCTGCACTGGCGAACCCAGGCAAACAAGGTGAGCTAAAACTAAGTAGCTTCACGGCACCTTTTGTTGCCGAGCTTACAGAAGACGCCCAACACGTTAGCAGCAACAAAGCCTGGCAAGGGCAAGTTAAGCGGCTACAGCAGATGGAGAAATTGCAGCCAGCGTTACCAAACACCTTGCAGGCAGAGCTTCGTGATTATCAATTACAGGGCTTTCAGTGGTTAGCTAAGTTAGCACATTGGGGCGTTGGCGCATGCCTGGCGGATGATATGGGGCTCGGCAAAACCCTGCAAACTCTGGCACTGTTATTACAACGTGCCGCAGAAGGTCCTGCGCTTGTTGTGGCGCCTGTGTCGGTTGCCAATAACTGGCAAACTGAGGCTGCACGTTTTGCCCCAACCTTAAAGATCCACTGGTTCTATGATAACCGTGATCTCACTACCGTCGGTCCCTTTGATCTGGTGATCTGCAGCTATGGCATGCTGCAAAATAACACTGAGCAATTTACTGCTGTGCAATGGCACACACTGGTGCTGGATGAGGCACAGGCCATTAAAAACGATAGCACCAAGCGAGCGAAAGCCGCGATAGCACTTAACGCTGATTTCCGTCTGGCACTAAGCGGTACGCCAATCGAAAACCATCTTGGCGAACTGTGGAGTTTATTTCATTTTCTTAACCCTGGCTTGCTGGGTAGCAAGGAGCAATTTAACCGGCGCTTCGCCACGCCGATCGAAAAGGGTGACATTGAAACCCGTGCCCTATTAAAGAAACTGCTTAGCCCCTTTGTGCTACGCCGCACCAAAACTCAGGTATTAACCGAGTTGCCATCGAGAACCGAAATCACACTGGCGGTTGAGCTTAGCGACGATGAGCGCCATTTATATGAAGCGTTACGCCAACAAGCAATAGAGCAACTGGCTAACGCCGAGGGCGGCCAAGCGATGCAAGTGCTGGCTGAAATTATGAAGTTACGCCGTTTTTGCTGTAACCCAAGCTTGGTTGTGCCGGATTATAAGTTAAGCAGCAGTAAGCTAAAGGTATTTGCAGAAACCTTAACGGAAATTCTGGATAACCAGCATAAAGTGCTGGTATTCAGCCAGTTTGTTGATCATCTGGCACTGGTGCGGCAGTATTTGGAACAGCAACAGATCCGCTATCAATATCTGGATGGTAGTACACCCGTTGCCGAACGCCAAAAACGGGTCAACGCCTTTCAACAAGGCGATGGCGAGGTGTTTTTGATTAGTTTAAAAGCGGGAGGTTCCGGCTTAAACCTGACCGCAGCCGATTATGTGATCCATCTTGACCCCTGGTGGAACCCCGCAGTAGAAGATCAAGCATCAGATCGTGCGCACCGCATTGGTCAAACCCGGCCGGTAACCATTTACCGGCTGGTAACTGAGAACACCATCGAGCAAAAAATCTTGGCATTGCACCAGCAAAAACGTGAGCTCGCCGATTCGTTATTGGAAGGTGGCGATATGGCAGCACGTTTAAGCACCGAGCAATTACTGCAGCTGTTGCGGGCGCAATAGCCTAGAGCGTGTTGATCTTTGCTGCTTGTTTTTGCAGCCGTTTGGCTGGTGTTTATACAAGGCAGAGCTTGTGATGTGTAGTTATTCTACATGAACAAGCGATAACGCAGTAGAAACGCCAGCCAAACGCTGCCCGAAGGGTTCGCGCTGGCGGCGCTTTGCTCTTTGGGGCCTGCATGGATGCTGGTCAGGGGCGAGAGCAGGACGCGGTAGCTTCACTCGTCACTTATTTAGAATAACTAAACATAAAGCGAACATTGGGTTTACCCTTGCCAATTAGCACAGACAAGGTTGTCATAGCTGGTGTGCCGGAAGTTAGGTTAACTACAAGTGTTTCCGCTTCTTCAGATAGTTTTCCAATCCACTTCTCGGTTTCTTTGGCAATTGAGGGGTAGTCTATCGGGCTGTCAATATGCGCCCGCTTTACCACAACATCTGCTTTAGGCCGATGGGCGTAAGCTAGCTTCTTTTCAATAAACTGCTCGAAACGCCCCCACACCTCTTCACGGTGATTCGATAAGATCACGATTTTATCGAACTGAAAATCAGACTTCGCCGCAATAGCTGAAATAGCCGCGTGCGTATCCAGATCCATATTGTCGATGTCTTTAGTACCAAGCCAGCTTAACAATATCTTCAAGAAAAGAGTCTCATCTAGGGTAAAACACTGTAATTGATATTACCTGAAATAAACTTTTTTACACTGCTTGATTTGGATGAGTTTTAGACTGTCAGCTGATTTTAAAGACATGTTCATTGAGTCAGAAAAAAGTCTTTTATTGAAAATGATGACTTGTGTCAGTTTTAAGGCAGAGGTCAAAAAAGCATAATTTTCTGGGGATGATTAATGGCGTTTGTCACGATTACGTCACGGATTTGTCACAGCGCAAAAAAAAACCACTTAGCTTTCGCGTAAGTGATTGATTTTATTTGCGCACCCGAGAGGATTCACTCGCGCCATCCCTGGCGCTCGCCCAAAGGGCAGCGCTACGCGCCGTGCCAAACGGCTTTCCTGCCGTTTGGTCGAAGAAGGTTCAAATCTGCGAGTACCACAAAACAAAAAACCGCCAAATGGCGGTTGTTTGTTTTGGCGCCCCCGTCAGGATTCGAACCTGAGACCTCTGCCTCCGGAGCGCAGAAACCTATCTCACCAAATTACAATATTTTATATATATCAGATACTTATATAAAGATCGACACCTAGATTAACCCAAAAACACTACCATTTAAACCCAATTAGTCACATTTTTAGTCACTTTTAGCTTTCAAAAATTTGACCTTTTCCTCCTGAGGCCCACGACAAAATTTTTCAAAACCGAAAAAAAATCTGAGTTTTTGTGTCGAATTTTTTCGACACTTTTAGATAACTTTTGGCATTTTAACAGCTATAAATACCCGCGATGCTCCAGCCATGAACCACTAAACTCAACATTCTTTATTACGCCTTAGCGTATATTAATTTAAATTACGCCCTAGCGTACATTGACAATAATTACGGTGAGGCGTATACAATCATAACAAATTACTTTTAACAAGGTGGAGTGTGTTTGATGCAGATAACCCGTCCAGAACAACTTAGCACACTGATAAAAGCATATCGCAAAAAGCATGGTGTTACGCAAGCAGAGATCGCTCAGCTAGTCGGTCTTCGGGTGGCGACGATTTCTGATTTTGAGAACAAACCTGAATCCTGCAAGTTAGCCACATTTTTCAAAATCCTTGCCGCATTAAAACTTCAGTTGGATATCTCGCCCCGCGAAACATCCTTACAGCCAGACCAAGATAAATGGCAGGAGGGCTGGTAAATGGACACGCTTGATATTTACATGAATGGGATCAGGGTTGGTGAATACCAGCGCGATAGACGAGGTGCGAATATTTTCACTTACGATACTGATTGGCTGAGCTCGCCAGGACGTCGAAGCTTATCGCTTTCCTTAACACTTCGACCAGAACGTTATGCAGGACCGCAAGTCTATAACTTTTTTGACAACCTACTGCCCGACTCTCGCGAAATTCGCGAGCGAATGGTGGCACGTTTTAAAGCCAATTCAACCGAACCTTTTGATATCCTAAGCCAGGTAGGAAGAGATTGTGTCGGTGCAATACAGCTGGTTCCGTCAGGTGCTGCAGCGCCTGCCATAAAACGGATTGAGGCGAGTGCGCTAACGGATACAGAACTCGCAAAGATATTAAATGGCTATCAGTCAAAAAAACCATTAGGCATGCTGGACGATTCACAAGATTTTCGCATTTCACTGGCCGGTGCTCAGGAAAAAACGGCACTCTTATTTCATCAAGGCCATTGGTGCCTACCACATAATGCAACACCCACAACGCACATTATTAAGCTGCCAATAGGCGAGATACGCTCACATGATCGTGTGATTGATATGACACACAGTGTTGAGAATGAGTATCTATGTCTTAAAATCGCCAAAGCCTACGGCTTTGAAACGGCAAACTGTCAGATGATAATGCCTGACGGCATTAAGGCGCTGGCGGTTGAGCGCTTTGATCGCAAGATGGCGCCTGATAACAGTTGGATCATGCGACTACCACAAGAGGATTTCTGCCAGGTTAGCGGCACCTCCCCCGCTAGAAAATATGAAGTGGACGGCGGCCCTGCCATTTCAACCATAATGCAGGAACTACTTGGTGCTGCAAATCCCAAGCATGACAGAGAAACTTTCATGCGCACCCAGGTTTTATTCTGGCTGCTGGGTGCAACAGATGGTCACGCTAAGAATTTCTCCATTTTTCTTGAACGGCAAGATCAATACCGGCTAACCCCGCTATACGATATCTTGTCCGCCTTCCCTGCAATCTCTAAAAAAGGTCTACATGAAAAAGACTTGCGTTTGGCAATGTCATTAAAGGAGTCCAAAGGCAGAAAAACAGAATGCCGGTTGATCGGCCCTAAACACTTTTTTAACACCGCTGGTGAAGTCGGTTTTCCATTATCGAGCATGGAGCGGATACTGCATGAAATGGGAAGCATGACTGCAGATGTGATTAATAAGGTTGCTGGTGAACTGCCCTCTGGTTTTCCCAGATTTATAGCCGAACCGATATTTGAAGGTATGCACAGATACAGTCAGCGACTACTTAGCTGAACATTAATCCAAAGTGACGCTTTTTTCGCTGTTAATTGCTAATGTTGTACGTTGTGAGCGAATAGATGCTAAGGACCACTAATTACGGCCGGACAAAGCGAAATACGTAATGGTTCGAAAATGAACTAACACAATTTAAAGAAACTTTTAAGCTGTATAGTAGTATTATAACGCGCTGAGTTGTTTGCATTTTTCTGAAATGGTAGCACATGCCCAAACATCTGCTGATAATCGATTTAGAAGCCACCTGCTGGGATGGTGATGTGCCTGGTCTTAATCGTCGCCAAACGGTTGAGGATATGGAAGTCATTGAGTTTGGCTGCGTAGTGGCTGAGCCCGATGGCAAGTTGCTAGATGCAAAATCGTTTATCGTGCGTCCTGTGTTACGTCCACAGCTCAGTTCCTTTTGCACACAATTAACCGGAATTTCGCAGCACCAAGTAGCTGTCGCGCCGGTTTATGCTGAGGTAATTCAAGCCATAGATGCATGGCTTGCCGCTTATCAGCCTTTTTGCTGGGCGTCTTGGGGCGATTACGATCGGCATCAGCTGGATGCTGAGCGGCAACACAACGGTTGTGAGCCTGCTTTTATGGCACTGGAGCACAAAAACCTGAAGCAATTGTGGCGTGAAGGCAGAGCAGCAAAACGTCGCTCTGGTTTACAAGCCGCATTAGCCTTTCATAACCTTGCTTTTGAAGGCCAACATCATCGTGGTATCGACGATGCTCGCAATATAGCTCGTTTACTGCCATGGATACCTTTGTAAAACGTTGGGCTTGAATAAAAAGAAACTGGCCCCTCATAAATCACTGCTAGAGCTTTAACATTAGCAGGACAGAAATCACCCTGGCAGGTTTGTATTTTCCCCACCAAGCACTGTAATGAATTTTACAGTAATCTATGATACAGTAATCACCAGGCAGAAACTAAGATACAACAGGTGATGTCGTGCAGAAGTTTTACAATAGAGAATCACAGCTAGCAACGCTTCGGGAAATCAGCGGCAACATTGAACATTCTAAAGGGATACTCAGTGTTGTAGTGGGCCGTCGCCGTGTTGGCAAAACCAGGTTATTGAATGAGGCGTTCGACAGTAACACGCATCAACATCTCTACCTTTTTATTGGCCGTAAGTCTGAAAAAGCGCTGGTCAGTGAGTTTACTGCCATTCTTGAGTTTAAATTGAACTCGCGGTTTTTTCAGCCAACCAGCCTGAAAGATATTTTCGAATACTTATTCGATTATGCCACCAAGGTACCTTTGACTATCGTTATCGATGAGTTTCAGGATATCGAAAGAGTAGAGCCTGGCTTATTCTCCGATTTGCAGAATCTTTGGGATAGTTATAAAAAAAGCGCGATGCTGCATCTGGTTTGCTGTGGCTCTTTGTACAACCTGATGACTCGACTCTTCAAGGATGAAAAGCAGCCCTTACTGAACCGAGATGATTATTTTTTCAAAATCAATCCGCTTACTCCCGGTTACATCAAAGCCATTATGCAAGACAACGGCAAATATAATCCGGAGGACTTGTTGTTATGGTGGTGTTTATCAGGCGGTATTCCTAAATATCTTGAATGGCTGAATAATGCGGCAAATGAGCCGCTCTCCAGCCTTATTTCTGAGACCTCACCCCTTATAAAAGAAGGGATGCATCGCCTGGTCGAAGATTTCGGTTCAGAGCACAGAGCCTATTTTGATATTCTCGGCGCAATCGCGAGTGGCTATAACACCCGACCGAGAATAGAAAACTATCTTGCCATCGGGGTTGGCGTTCATTTGGAAAAGCTCGAGAAGGACTTTGATATTATCAATAAAATCAGGCCTATAACGGCAAAAGAGAGCTCACGAGATATTCGCTATGAAATTGCAGATGAATTTCTAAGTTTTTGGTTCAGGTTTATCTACAGCAATCGCAGCGCGGTGGAAATTGAGAACTTTGACTTTATCAGACGGATTATCGACAGAGATTTTGACACCTATTCGGGTAAGCAACTGGAAAACTTATTTAAAGCCATCCTTGCCGAGTCCAAACAGTTCAATCAGATTGGGAGTTACTGGGATAGTAAAGGGGAAAATGAGATTGATATTGTTGCTATTGATGATTTGAATAAAAAAATTCTGATCGCAGAAGTAAAACGGCAATCCAGAAACTATAGTGAAACCAAACTGATAATGAAATCGAAAAGCTTGCTACAACAACTTAATCGTCATAGCTATGACGTGTCTTACCGGGGCTTTACGCTGGATAATCTTGATAACGTGCTTGCCGAGTATGCTTACTAAAGCATGATTTCTCGGTAGAGAAATCATGCACTTAAAAACCGTGTGGCGACGATCAATGCCCCGCGAAGCTGGCAACATTTGGTGAACTAAGCTACTCGGCCCGCGCTAACTCCCGTGCAAGGAACAGAGCGGTTCGGCTGCAGCACGATCGGCATAAGCCGGCTGCCGTACACGGTGGCGGTCGGGGTGGGTTGTACGGTCGTCGTATTGATATTGGCCGGCTCTTTCATAACACCCTCATTTACAGCGAATCAGTTACGTTGCTCACCGCTTTTCACTCCAGATAAGCGGGGCCTGACGCCGAAGAGACAGGCCCTCAACTCATTAGAATTCCTGCACGGTTGGGCGCAGAACGATCTCGTTAATATCCACGTCAGCAGGCTGCTCAATTGCGAAGGCGATAGCTCGAGCGACCGATTCGGCGGGAATTGCATGCTTGTAGAAGTCCACCACGAAATCGCGGCTCTGTTGGTGGGTGCTGCCGAATTTCAGTTCGGAGTCCACGGCGCCCGGTTCGATAGTCGTGGTGCGGATGCTGCCACCGACTTCGTGACGCAGTCCTTCGGAGATAGCCCGCACAGCAAACTTGGTGCCGCTGTACACGGTGCCACCTGGGCTGAACACTTTCAGGCCTGCAACCGATGCGATGTTGATGAAGTGACCACTGTTTTGTTTCTGGAAGACTGGCAATGCAGCCGCGACTCCGTACAGCAGACCCTTGATGTTGATATCGATCATGCGATCCCACTCGTCAGTGCGAGTATCGCTGAGCGGTGCAATCGCCATCAATCCGGCATTGTTGATCAATACATCAACGCGACCGTAGGTGTCCACGGCACCTTGAATGAGTGTTTTGACCTCTTCCTGAGAGGTGACATCGGTCTGATACGCGATTGCCTGACCACCTGCATTGGTCAGCTCAGCCACCAATGCGTCGAGTTTATCTTTGCGGCGTGCAGCCAGCACTACGCGAGCGCCAAGCGCAGCAAGGTGGCGTGCAGTAGCCTCACCCAGGCCGCTGCTGGCACCGGTGATAACGACAACTTTTCCAGAAATGTTATTGCTCATGCTAAGAACCTCATCGGTGGTTTTATACTTCGCCATGGTTGGTTAACCTGGCACTTTGTATACTATAGACCCATAATTGATCTCAAAAAATGAAAATAATTGGATTATGCTATTCCTGAAAATGGAATAAATAGGAGGGGCAACATGCTTAATCGCATGGAGATGGTCAGGATTTTTTGCACAGCAGCAGAGGCAGGTAGCTTCCGCGAAGCGGCAACTCGATTAGGCATCTCCCCACAAGGGGTGACCCGAGCCATTCAAGCCCTGGAAACTGAGCTTGGCGAATCACTGTTCCACCGCAATACCCGCCAGGTGAGCATCACTGCTTTCGGTCAGGATTACGCCAAAGATGCCAGGTCAGCTCTGGATCATTTCGATACGCTATTCCGTTCGCACAGGACGAAGCCTGAGCTGTCAGGTAGGGTGGGAATTACGGCTCCACATACTATTGGCAGGCGCTTCCTAATACCGTTTCTTCAGCCCCTGGCCGCTGCACATCCTGACCTGCAATTCGATCTCCGCTTGGAAGATCAGATGACTGATGCTGTTGAGGCGCATATCGATATTGGTATCAGGGTGGGGGTTATTCGCGACCGGCGCTACATTGCACGTGCCTTAGCTCCCGTGCCGTTTTACGTTGTCGCGTCCCCGTCTCTCATAGGCCAAAAGACACCACCTGAATCTTTGGATGCCTTAGCTAAGCTGCCACTTTCAGTCCTGATCGACCGGAAAAATGGCCGCCCTTGGCCTTGGCTATTTGCCGACGGGCAAACGTTCACGCCCAGGCAGCCAGCGCTTATCTGTGATGATCCAGATACGGAATTGGAAGCCACCCTGGCAGGCATGTGTTTTGGCCAAATTCCTGCCTATCTGGCTGAGCCTCATCTGCGGTCAGGAAAGCTGGTTGCTGTTTTGGCTGATCTCGCTCCAGCGCCATGGGATCTGTTCATATACCGCCCGCAGCAGGGTCCTGTATCGAAGCGGGTGCGATTGGTGTACGACCACCTTAAGCAGGCTTTCTCAAACCCCAAGCTATTTCCCCAGGGCCTGGGGAAATAGCCAGAGACTCATAGACAACCCTGGCGTGAAGCACGGCGCGTTCCCAGCTGATCCAGGGTTGAACTGCAAGGGCGTGGAAATATGCATACGTGCCGGAAAATGATAGCGATATATTGACATATTCAGATATTGCAAATAATATTTTCCCATAACCCGCGCGAGAAACCTTAGGAGGTACCCCCATGAAAGATTCCGGCGATACCTACCATGAGATCTCTGCCCATGCTCCCTTTGGTGGCGATAAGAAATCTGGCCCAGGACGGGAAACTCACAACTCAATGCTGGAAGCCCACAGGCAGAAGAAGAACATCGACGACAGCCTCAACGAAGCACCGCTCGGGCTCTTCTGTTCGGCGTCAACTTATGTGGACTCCCCACGTGTCAACAATAAATAACTCTCTTGAAGAAATAATTGCGTACTTATGTACGAGCTCTATTTGAGAAGCTATCTCAGGCTCTATGATATTTACGCGAACTAGCTGGCTAATCTATCTTGCGAGTTTTTCACTCTGTGTTGACGGCGGCCTTAGCTAGCTGATTTTT
>Ga0181595_10004530_pt1 | contig 12696 bp, 9 predicted proteins | sample 041ome_7_FD_145604 | JGI IMG/M metagenome (GOLD analysis project Ga0181595, IMG submission 145604) | Coastal salt marsh microbial communities from the Groves Creek Marsh, Skidaway Island, Georgia - 041401AS metaG (spades assembly) | ecosystem: Environmental > Aquatic > Marine > Intertidal zone >...
AATAATCTTCTTCAATCGGCGGGTTTCCGCGCCATATAAAAATGCTATCCTGTTCATACTCAATGCGTTTGTGGGTTTGGTTTGTTTGGCGACTGATCTGATCGCGCAAACCGCATTGAGTTCCCTTACCTGAGTGATCTACTATTTGGCACAGTTATTTAGCTCCAAGTTGCTTAATGCAAAATTTTCTGATTGTTTTTTGGCTTTGTGTTCAGAATGTTTTTTCTCCATATGTAAATAATTTGAGAAAAAAGCTTTTTTAACGCTATCAGAAAGGATTAACTCCTTATTTTCAATGACTTGTAGTGAATATAGTAATTTTGAAATTGCATTGTATGTTATTTTTTGAAAATTCTTTGCTGTTATGTTTGTACTTATTTGGTCCAGCAAACTGAGGAAAATTGCCAAACGTAGGTTGCTTGCTAGCTGCTCATTTGAAGGGGTTGATGCAAGTGGTGTTAAATCGTCTATTTCATAGAAATACCACTCGCTTAATTTTCGGTCCTCCTTGGCAAGTGGTAGAAATATTGTTAATGAGCTAGTTGGTTTTGTTGCGTCTGATTCATAGTTAGGTAGGATTTTTGACATGGCGTAATAAAATCCACTCTTATCCACCTCTGTGTTAAAAACATTACCCCGTGTTTCTTTAGCTTGTTGCAGACAAAAGCTTGCAGTCTTTTTAGCAAGCCTCGACTCCGAATTTTCATTGATAATTCTAAACAGTTCTACTGGTGTAACGGCTGTGATGGTGTGTAGGCTTGTTTTTGATTTACTAACTCTTTTCACATAATTCTCAACTCGCTGTACTCTAGCCGCTCTCATACCGTTCTGCCTGCCAGTTGCAATAAACTCGCTATCTTCATCAATTTTTTTGCCGCTTATTAGATGTTCTAAAAACTCTAGATAGGTTTTATCAAACTGACATGATGTAAGTTCAGCGTTCTTCTTCTTGGTATCAATTTTGAGTGGCCTCTGCGTTAGGTTCTTCGCTAATTTTGTATTTTTCATGCTTTTCTTCCCCCAAGATTTGGCTATTTCACCAAGCAGTGAATTTGTTTAACTAATTGAAAATATAAGTTTTTATAAACTGTGTCAGGCTGTAAATCTCTAGCTGCAAGTGCCAAATCCCGTTAGTTGACATTGTCATTTTTGAAATCTTGTTTAATAGCGTTCGCCAGCCAGTTGTGGTTTTGGTGCCAAGAAAATTTTGTCTTTTTGAATGAGGTTTATTTTATGACTGTAAAAAACTTAGAAACTAACGCAATTGTAGCAAAATCTGCAAGTCAGTCAGATGCGCAGGAAAACACCATCGTAAAGCCTGAGCCAGTAGGTACAGCTGAAAACGTATCAATGGTCAAGACGCAGCCTGATATTAATGCAGAAACGTTTAAAGCCGCAGTTAAAAATGCTGTTGATGAAGTGCTAAATGAAAAAGGTTCTAACGAGTATTATATCGTTACGCCGTTTTACCGCGGTGCACTGAAGTATATCGCTACCGCATCAGCAACAAAAAAAGGTGTGCTGTTTAAAAACAGAATGGGTGGGGTTGAAGGGTTCATTGAGTTTTCAAGGCCGGATGTCAAGCTAGCATTTCTTAAGCGAGTAATGGATTTAATGGCGCGTTTCGATGTTGGTGGGGTTATAACAGCGGAAGACTTGGACTTGACTGAGTTCTTTTAACTGTTGGCATATTTAAATCTAGCTTGCCCCTTCCCGTAAGGGGCATTTTTTTTCATGCGAAGGTAAACATTATGTCTACAGTTGATATCACACCTCCAGTTGGTCCCGTTAACCCTGACTGCCCTGTTATTGCTATTGATTCTGAGTATGTTGTCAGCTCCAGTGGAATTAGTAACCAAGTGCTCTGTTATAGCTACGCAATAGGTGATGGGCAGCGGTATGTTACCGGGATCTGTAACACCGAGGATCATAGTAAAAAAGGGCGTTTTACCCTGGAAAAACTTCTAAAAATTGCTATTTCCCATGGGCTTAAAGTAGGCATTTTTGACAGCTGGCCTCAGGAAATGATTCTTGGTGCGCATTTTTTACGCGCAGATATCTCGTCGTTCGCTAACGGGGTGTCGCCATTTATGGAAAAACTTTTAGCTATCCGTAAGACAGTCGTTACCAAGCGAGCTGCGTTGAACTTTGAGTTAGAACAACCTGAAGATGAGTCTCTGGTCAATGTGTATGACGATAATCGGCATGTTCATAAAATTAAGATCCATCTATATGACAGCATGTTATTTGCTCCCTCAGGCAAAGGTTTAGCAGATATCGGTAAATTAATTGGTGTGCCTAAGATGGGCATTCCTGTGCCGTACAGCATTGAACGCATGGATGAATTCATGCAAGAACAACCTGAGCTATTTCGCCAGTACGCTATTAACGATGCTGAAATCTGTTACTTATTCATTGTACAAACGTCTGAGTTTGTGGCTACAGAATTTGGTATGACCAAGCTACCAAAAACGCTAGGTGGTATGGCGTTAAATTCGTATTTAGCGTCAATTGGCGATAACTATTTGCCTTACTTTGGGTTACAGCAGACGACCAAAGAAATTTTTAATAAAGAAACCGGTGGTGTTCGGGTTATCAAGGCTATCGAGCCTACTGCTGAATCGGAAGTGATGTATAGCTTTGCGACAAGTTGTTATCACGGTGGGCGTAATGAGAGTTTTATGGTTGGGCCGACTGACAGGAGTATTTGGTACGATTTTGATGTGTCATCCTGTTACACCACTGCAGCTACGATGATTAAACCACTGAATTACGCAGCGCTTAGGCAAGTATTCACGCCTGAGGATTTTTTTAACGGTGTTTTTGGTCTCGCTTACGTAAACTTTAGCTTTCCGCCAGAGACGCGCTTTCCTTGCCTTCCTGTCAGAACAGAAGCTTTTGGCTTGGTATACCCCTTATCTGGTAAGTCGCATTGTACTGCACCGGAAATAGAGCTTGCTGTCAAGATGGGGGCAATGGTTGAGATTGTTTTCGGTTTTGTCATACCGTGGGAAGACGAGGGTGATGTTTTTCAAACATTCATGCGCAAAGTGAAGGTCAAGCGTCTGTCTTACCCGAAAGGGTCTTTTCATGAGCGTATGTGGAAGGAGATCGGTAATAGTCTTTACGGTAAATTAGCGCAGGGTCTAAGTGGTAAAACTGCTTTCGATATAGCTAATGGAATCAATTCTGAAATACCGGCTTCACAGATCACCAATCCCTATTACGCGGCATTTATTACTGGTTTTTGTCGAGCTTTGTTATCTGAAATGCTTAGCAGTGTCCCTTCTAACCGAACTTTAGTTAGTGTGACAACCGATGGGTTTTTAACGGATGCGACTTTAGATGAAATCGATCTAACCGGTCAATTGTGCCAGCGTTTTGATGCTGCTTATAAGGCAATCAATCCTGATGACGGTGCTATTCTGGAGGTTAAGCATGCTGTAAGACAACTTATTGCTATTAAGACCCGTGGGCAGTTAACGTTTGAAGGTCTTGAGGGGCATCAGCCTGTTCTGGCTCGTGCAGGAGTTCAGGTTCCGTTTGGTGTTGATGCCAACCAATACATGGTTGATTTGTACTTAAAGCGAAAACCTGGCCAGTTAACTAGCCGGATGACCTTAACGACTATTAGGGCACAATCGTTATACGGTGGCGATATGGTGGCTGAAAAGACTGAAATAAGGTTAGGTCTTGAACCTGACTACAAGCGAAGATGGGTTAACCCCCGAATGGTGCAGGTGGGTAATGTACAGCATATCGCCTTGGATTCAGAACCTTTTGATAATGTTGATGACAGCATTCACTTGAGGCGAGCATTTGATGTTTGGCGGCAGAATCACTGCCTGAAAACACTGGCAGACTGGGACGACTGGCAAAATTTTTATCCAATCTATCGTGCGAAAAGTGGTAAAAATATTCGAATTACCCTAAATGATCGGGCTGACACGTTGTTTGCAAGGTTATTTTTGCGGGTTTACGCTCAAGAGGCATTAGGTGTCAGTCGTAACATGACTAATGCCAATTTTGCCGCTTACATGACTGGTTTGGGCTACGCTACCAAACCTTCCGCTGTAGGGAGCGCTAAGCGGGCCAAACTGATAACGGGGGCAATACCGGTTACCCCAAGTAGTGTAAATCTGCTGCAGAAGCTCCTAGAGCATTATCCTGAGTTCCAATATCTTGAGTTCTTTGTTCCGGGTTCTGAAGCTGCCCTCACATCGTTAATTGTTTAGTTAGTAAATTGATGAAAACCCTTAACCCCATATGGGGTTAAGGGCTTATTGCTGGGTGGTTAGTGTGGTAAAGCTAAGTAAAGGTAACCCTTAGTTTTTATATGGTTTGGGTCACTTGCTATACATGGTCATTCGAAAGCAATCGCTTCACATGTTTTCGGATTTTCTGGCTGATCGGTATATCCTCTTCTTCGCACGATCTTCTTAGCTTTTCTGCTTCCGCTTGCGATAAGTAAAACGTTATTTTGACTTTCGCCTCAGGCGAGGGTTTATCAGCGGTCGTGCTATTGGGTTTTGCAAGAATATTAGTTTCAATCTCGCTGGTTAGTGGTTCTGGGTTAGGTTGCTTTTTCTTAACAATAAAGCGCGAGCGGTAATGGTCATTCATTGTTCAATCACCTTTGATAGTATGTCAGTGTAAATTTCTAAAGTACGGTTAAGTCTATGCAAGCCCTTTGCAGAGCATGTACTGTTTTCCCAAAAGGGGCCATCTCGAAGCAACCGATTGGCCAGCCTGGAATGCCGCAGAGTAATTATGTGTAGCAGGGGTATCTGCTTTCTTTGCAGGTAATCCAGTAACTCCAATCTATGCTCTTTGTTGTCATAACCATTAATGACAATCATCGTTCTTTTTTTCAGAGCACGGATCTCACGGTAAGTGGCGATTGCTGCGTGAATGCTTTGGAAGTTACCTGTGCAGGGTATGAGCACTAGATCTGCTTTTTTTGCAATTGAAATGGCTAAGCTCCTGTTTCGGTGCATGCTTAAGTCGTAGATAATATTGTTTGGCGCGGTTGTGAGTAAGTTATCTAAATCGCTCGGCTCATTCATCTGATAGATGTTGTAGTCTGGCACATGCCAAGGATCGTTTGTAACTAATTGGCCTGAAGCGATTGTTGCAATAAGATAGGCGATGGTGCTACAACCAACACCCCCTTTATTGGCGGTGATTAGAATCTGCATCTTTGAAACTCCAAAAATTAATGTCTAATTAATTGTTAGTATTTCAGTGCGATATTTTGGGCTGAAACGCTGGCTTTGGCTTTACTTAGAACTGTTTCGTACCAGTCTGCTTTAACTTACTACCTTTTAAAGTGAATATTGATTTTGCAAAGTTTTTGTTCTTGCAACCCCTCTACCTCTGCGGTTTAATGCTTTTAGTCTTCAAAATAACAACACGCAGCAACGGACTTGCCTTTTCACCTGCCATTTACGCTTAATGGCCTGCAAAACCGCTGCTGCCTCAGAGGTTTTACATGGTCGTTGAAAATCACTCCCAAACCGCTTCTTTTATCTGGTCTGTCGCTGACTTATTACGCGGTAACTTTAAGCAGTCCCAGTATGGTCGGGTAATTTTACCCTTTACGTTACTGCGTCGGATGGAGTGTGTGCTGGCATCTACTAAAGCGGATGTGTTAACCGCTGCCGCTGCACATAGTAATAAACCTTATGAAGTGCGTGAGCAGTTATTACGCCGTGCGGCTGGGCAAGAGTTTTTCAATAGCTCTGCTTTGAGCTTAAACACCTTGTCTGATACCCAAACCGCCGAAGATTTGATTAGCTACGTGCAGTCGTTTAGCCGTGAGGCGCGGGAGATTTTCGAGCACTTTAACTTTGAAGAGTTTGTGCATCAGTTACAGCAGGCTGACTTGCTGTATCAGGTGACGCAGCGCTTTGCGTCATTTGATTTATCGCCCAAGTCTATCAGTAACTTTGGTATGGGTCTGATATTTGAAGAGCTGATCCGTAAGTTTGCGGAAAGCTCGAATGAAACCGCTGGTGAGCACTTTACCCCGCGTGATTGCGTGCATTTAGCCAGTTCATTACTGCTTACCGGGCAAGACCATATTTTGCAGCCTAATAGCATTGTTACCATTTATGACCCGACAGCCGGAACGGGCGGGTTTTTATCTGAGGCCGAAGAGTATATTCAGAGTATCAGCAAGGGCGTAGACGTTAACCTGTTAGGCCAGGAGCTTAACCCCGAGTCTTACGCTATCTGTAAGGCGGATATGCTTATTAAAGGCCAGGCTGTTGGTAATATTAAGCTGGGTAACACGCTGTCGAATGACCAGCTACGTGGCGAACGCTTTACCTATATGCTGAGTAATCCGCCGTTTGGTGTCGATTGGAAAGGCGTGCAAAAGGTTATCGACAAAGAGCATAAAGAGCTGGGCTTTGACGGGCGCTTTGGCCCCGGTTTACCTCGCGTGTCTGACGGATCTTTACTGTTTTTACTCCACCTTGTTAGCAAAATGCGTGATACCAAAGAAGGTGGTTCCCGCATTGGTATCGTGCTAAACGGTAGCCCTTTATTTACCGGCTCTGCCGGTTCGGGTGAGTCGGAAATTCGCCGTTACCTGCTGCAAAACGACTTGGTTGAGGCCATTGTGGCACTACCTACCGATATGTTCTTTAACACCGGTATTGCCACCTATATCTGGATTTTATCCAACAACAAACCGGCTAACCGCAAAGGTAAAGTACAGCTAATTGATGGCAGTAATCACTTTGCCAAAATGCGTAAATCGCTGGGTAGTAAGCGTAAGTACCTTACCGAAGAGCATATTAATGAGCTGGTGTGCATTTACGGCAGCATGGAGCAATCTGCTATCAGCAAGCTGTTCCCGAATGAAGCTTTTGGCTATCGCCGCATTACCGTAGAGCGGCCACTGCGACTGAATTTCTGCGCAAGTAGCGAGCGCGTTAGCAAGCTACAGCAAGAAACTGCCCTGCAAAAATTGTCAGGCGCTGAGTTTAACGAACTGCTACTGGCCTGCAGCAAGCTGGGCGATACCCTTCATAAAAACCGCGAAAGCTTCGTAAAACTGCTGGATAAGCAGCTTAAAACCGTTAGCTTTAAAATTGCCGCGCTGGTTAAAAAGGCCGTGCTTAATGCGCTTTCAGAGCGTGACGATAGCGCCGATATTTGCTGTGATGCCAAAGGCAACCCCGAGCCGGATACCAACCTTCGCGATTATGAAAACGTACCACTCACGGAAGCAATTGATACCTACTTTGCCCGTGAAGTCTTGCCGCATGTACCGGATGCCTGGATAGACACCAGTAAAACAGACCCGTTAGATGGTGAAGTCGGCTTAGTCGGCTTTGAAATTCCGTTTAACCGCCATTTTTATGTGTTTACCCCGCCACGGCCACTTAGTGATATTGATGCTGATCTAAAAGCTTGTACTGATCGCATTAAAGCGATGATCGAGGGTTTGTCGGCATGATTCTCTCGTCATATGAACAATACAAAGAAACTGGAATTGGATGGCTTGAGGGTATACCTGAACATTGGGGGCTGTGGCGGAATAAATACATATTTGGCATCAAAAAGATAATCGCAGGAGAGTTAGGATACGATGTCTTATCTGTTACTCAGCGCGGTATAGTTATTAAAGACACTGAGAGCGGTGATGGGCAGCTCTCAATGGATTATTCTAAATACCAGCTTGTCGAGCCAGGTGATTATGCAATGAATCACATGGACTTACTGACTGGTTATGTAGATATTTCAAAGTATAAAGGTGTAACCAGCCCTGACTATCGTGTAATGACGATTTTAAATGAATCGGCTTGCAGCAAGACGTATTACTTGTATTTATTGCAAATGGGCTACAAACAGAAACTGTTTTTTCCACTTGGGCAAGGGAGTTCGCACATAGGGCGCTGGCGTCTTCCCACAGACGCTTTTATGGAAATTCTTTATCCAGTTCCACCTTATAAGGAACAAACCCAAATCGCCCGCTTCCTTGATCATGAAGTCGACAAAATCGATACCCTAATCGCCGAGCAGGAAAAGCTGATTGCGCTTTTAAAAGAAAAGCGCCAGGCGGTAATTAGTCATGCAGTAACCAAGGGTTTAAACCCGGATGTGCCGATGAAAGATTCTGGTGTGGAATGGCTGGGGCAAGTGCCGGAGCATTGGGTGGTTAAAAAACTAAAATCAGTCGCTGTACTTCAAAATCAAAAAAATGATGAATCTGATTTTTATGTGGCTTTAGAAAATATCGAAAGTTGGACGGGTAGATATATTGAAACTGAAGCTGATTATTCTGGTGCTGGCGTCTCATTCGAGGAAGGTGACATTCTTTTTGGGAAATTACGGCCTTATTTAGCTAAGGTCTATTTGACAGGTAGGGATGGTATAGCGTTTGGTGATTTACTAACTTTCCGTCCGGTAAATATCAATCCACATTTTTTGTTTTTTTCTATGCTTGCTGAGCATTTTATCACGGCAGTCGATAGCTCCACTTACGGCTCGAAGATGCCAAGAGCAAGCGCTGATTTCATAACTTCAATGTTTGTGTGTGTACCTCCGCCTTCCGAACAAGTGGAAATCGCTGATTACATTTACTCGTCCATTAAGAGTTTTGATGATCTTTCTGCTAATGCCCTGAATGCGATCGGTCTAATGCAAGAACGCCGCTCTGCGCTTATCTCTGCCGCTGTTACTGGCAAAATCGACGTTCGGGGCTGGCAACCTCCGGCAGCACAATAAAACAAGGACGCTTTATGGCTGATACCAAAGAACGCATCTTTCAAACCGATATTCTAAACAGCCTGCAAGCTCAGGGCTGGTTGATTGGTAAAGCTGCTAACTATGACAGGGTTAACGCGCTTTATACCGAAGATTTACTGCATTTTGTACGTGAAGCCTACCCCGAGCGTTGGGAAAAGTTTGTTAAAAGCAATCCGGCAAACCCGGAAAAGGTATTAGTACAGGCACTTACCCGAGCGCTGGAGCGTGATGGCGCTTTGCATGTGCTGCGCCACGGTTTTAAGGTAATTGGCGGCCATATCAGTATTTGTGCCTTTAAGCCTGACCACGGGATGAACCCTGATACTGAACGTCGTTATGGTTTAAACCGGTTACGGGTTGTCGAGGAAGTATCGTATTCGCCACATGCTAGAGAGGGCGCCAATTCAACAGAAAGTTACAACCCGCGCATTGATTTGGTGCTATTCGTTAACGGTATTCCCACTGCTACCCTGGAGCTTAAAAGCGAGTTTAAGCAAACCATTGAGCACGCTAAAGCGCAGTATAAAAAAGATAGGCCGCTTAAAGACCCGCTAACTCGTAAACCTGAGCCTTTGCTGGCGTTTAAGCGCGGTGCCTTGGTGCATTTTGCGGTAACCCAAGATGAAGTGGCGATGACCACTAAGCTGGCCGGTAATGATACCTTCTTCCTGCCATTTAATATGGGCAGTGATGAAGGCGGTGCCGGTAACCCCACACCAAAAACCGGTGATTACGCTACCAGTTACTTGTGGCAGCAGTTATTTGCCAAGGACAATTGGTTAAATGTACTTGCCCGTTTTATGCACTTGCAGGTAGATGAAAAGCCGCAGTTCGATGGCAGTATCAGCCGTAAAGAAACCCTGATATTCCCACGTTTTCACCAGTGGGATGTTGTGAATAAGCTTATCAATACCACCCGTAGTGAAGGCCCCGGTAAGCGTTATCTTATTCAGCATAGTGCCGGTTCAGGTAAATCTAATTCAATCGCCTGGACAGCGCATCAGCTGGCGTCACTGTATCAGCAGGATGAACGTGGCCAGCATAAAAAGCTATTTAGCTCAGTGATTGTGGTAACCGACCGCACTGTGCTCGATAGCCAGCTACAAAATACTATCCGCCAGTTTGAACATGCCGATGGCATGATTAAAGCCATTACCCGTGATATTGGTAACCTGAGTAAATCGGAGCAGTTGGCTGAAGCGCTGCAAAGCAATACCCGGATTATTATTGTTACCATCCAGACTTTTCCGGCCTTATATGATGCGTTGGAGCGTTACCCTAAGCTGGCTGAAGGGCATTACGCCATCATCGCCGATGAAGCGCACTCATCGCAAACCGGTTCATCTGCGGCCAAGCTAAAGGCGATTTTGGGTAGTGATAAACCTGAAAGTGATGAGCTAAGTGCTGAAGAGTTACTGACCGCAGCAGTACAAGCCAGAACCCCAACTGACCGTATTAGTTACTACGCCTTTACCGCTACGCCTAAAGGCAAAACGCTGGAGCTGTTTGGTCGGCCTGAGCATCCTGATGAGCCGTTAAGTGATACGAATAAACCGTTCGCCTTTCATTTGTACTCGATGCGTCAGGCCATTGAGGAAGGCTTTATTCTCGATGTGTTAAATAATTACACCACCTATGCTACCGCCTGGAAAATCGCGCACCCTGATGGTGAAGATACCGAAGTAGAAAGCAAACAGGCACGGATTAAACTGGCGAAATGGGTGCGGTTACACCCTTACAATATCAGTCAGCGGGTCGAGATTATCGTTGAGCATTTTCGCACTAACGTGCGCCACCTGTTAAATGGTCAGGCTAAAGCGATGGTGGTAACTGCCGGGCGAGAAGATGCGGTGCGCTATCAGCTGGCAATGCAGCAGTACATCAAAGATAAAGGTTATACCGATGTGCATGCCTTAGTGGCGTTTTCCGGCAGCATTTTACCCAATGAGGTAATACCGGAAGAGGTGACCGAAACCAGCCAATTACTCAACCCAGGCTTAAAAGGGCGTGACCTTGCTAAGGCATTGGATTCGGATGATTTCAATGTGCTGATTGTCGCTAACAAGTATCAGACCGGTTTTGACCAGCCAAAGCTCTGCGCTATGTACGTCGATAAAAAGCTGGCAGGTGTAGAATGTGTACAAACCCTATCACGCTTAAACCGTACTTTCCCCGGTAAAAACCAGACCTTTATTCTGGATTTTGTTAACGCAGCAGAGGACGTGAAAAACAGCTTTTCGCCTTATTACACCCGCTCTGAAATAGAAACAGTAACCGACCCTTACCTGATTTATGACATCCAGAAAAAGCTGGATGACGAGCATATTTACCAATGGTCGGAAGTGCGCGGCTTTGCCCAAACGTTCTATGACCCGAAAGCAAGCGCCAGTAAGTTATCGTTTTTCGCTAAGCCCGCCAAAGAGCGCTTTACCCTGCGTTATCGCCAGGCTAAAGAAGCCTATCAGCTCGCACGAGACGCAAAAGCCAAGGCGGAAGCTGACGGTAACTCCTACGGTATAAAAGCAGCGGAAGAGGGTATAAAGCAGGCGGGTGAAACGGTAGACCAGTTAGACCTGTTTAAGAAAAACCTGACTTCTTTTATCCGTTTGTACGAGTTTATGTCACAGATTGTGCCTTATGAAGATAACGATCTGGAAGCACTGTGCGTATACGGTAAAAACTTATTACCGCTGTTACGCGCCGACCGCTTAGAAGATCCTGATGATTTCGACCTGACCGGCACTGAGCTTACCCATTACCGTATTACCAAAAAGCAGGAGCTGGCTATTCGGCTTGGTGAAGAAGATGGCCCTTATCTTAAAGGTATTACTGAAGTCGGTAGCGGTAAAGCGCACGACCCGGAGAAGAAAAAGCTATCAGAAATCATCAACGCGCTTAACGATTTGTTTGGTGCTGAGGTAAGCGATGATGACAAATTACACTTCGCTCGTGGCGTTGCAGATCGCATCAGCAAAGATGAGCCCACCATGGCTCAAATCAGCAAGCACACACCGGATGAGGTGATGTACGGACGCTTCCCGCAGCTGGTGACCGATACCATCCTGGATATGATGACGGACAATGAAAAGCTCGCTACAGAAGTGCTGGCATCGCAGCAGAAGGGTAAAGACTTTGCGCGGCTGATATTGCGGTTATTGGCTAATTAACTTTTTTCGTGAGTATATACTGAAATATTTCTTTAAGAAGCGCTTAAAGTGATTTAAAGTGTTAATATGCTTAAAGGATACTTATTTATAAATGGAGTTAAAATGAAGAAGTTATTTCTACCCCTAATGTTTTCAACTTTCGTTATCTCTGCTTGTTCCCAGTCTGTGCCAAAATGTAGTGATACCGAGACAGTCGATTTAGTTAAAGAAATCGCAAGTCGGGAGATCGGTGGCGAATTTGGTCCTGGACACGAACAACTTATTTCCTATGATGTTAAAGCCATAAGAACAACTGATAAAAATGATAAAACAGGAGCGCTTGAGTGCTCAGCGGAGTTAATGATATCTTCAAAGCAAATTGGTTTTAGTAAAAGCATTCCAATAAAATATTTAGTCGAACTCACTGATGAAGGTGATGAGTTTTATGTCACAGTGTTTGGCATTTAATAGTTTTAGTTAGTAGCACCCCTCAGGCTTCATGCGATAAACTTTGCTACGCTGATTAAGCTGAGGGGTGACTTTTAAGTTAAATCATATCGATTCATGCAGATTTGCTGAGGTATCCCCAGAAATTTTGTAGTTAAAATAAAAATTTAGGTGATTAGGGAACATTCATGGCGGTTCCCGATCTGATCATTCGCCAAAAATCCCACACCGCGGATGCTCGCCATGAATGTTAAAACTATGCTCGCTGATTTCCTCCGATTTGTCACCCCAAAAACCATGCATAAAGCCAGATTTTCTGTCTTGTTAGATGCGGTTACTGCTC
>Ga0181595_10004534_pt1 | contig 12687 bp, 8 predicted proteins | sample 041ome_7_FD_145604 | JGI IMG/M metagenome (GOLD analysis project Ga0181595, IMG submission 145604) | Coastal salt marsh microbial communities from the Groves Creek Marsh, Skidaway Island, Georgia - 041401AS metaG (spades assembly) | ecosystem: Environmental > Aquatic > Marine > Intertidal zone >...
CACGCCCGGGGCTACTGTTAAAGTCGCGCTGGTGGTGTTGTCCACACCTACACGAACGCGGCCACTTAATACATAGTCAGCGCCTGCTGCTAAAGTCAGGTTGGAGGTGATGTCGCCTGTTAACTGGCAATTTAATTTGCCTGTTAAGCTTGCCACTTCAGTGGTCCCTGTTGGGCATGAATCTAAACCGGCACCAGTTTCAGGGTGCAGGCCAATAGTCCAGCCTTTGGTCCAGTCTGTAGTGCCGTCAAAAGCACCAATGTAGTCTACATCGTCAAACCAACCATTGACGTTATTTGACACGTTGTAACCATTGGCTAAGGCAGGAGAATTAGGTGCAGGGATATAACCACCTAATAACGCATCACCCACTAAGTTATTTGGCTGAGCTGTAAACCAGGCTTTAGCATCAAAAGTAACGTTACCCGCAGTATCTTTGATATTAGCGAAAGGCTCTGCGCAATCGATGATGGAGTTGCGGAATACTAAGTCGCCGCTGTTGGCAAAATTTGCGGTCTCAGTGGTATTGATTTCAAAACATTCACCCATTTTTTCAGGGCCGGTCACTATGATGTTGTACAGTTCTGCTGAAGTACCTGCGCGTAACAGGATACCTTCTGAATCGTCGTCACCATCAAAGTTGTTGCCGATAATAGTAACGTTTGAAATTTGAGGTTTACTGATAGGTGTCGCAGTGAAATTTGAAGACTGGTTGTCTCCTTCAAAACCGCGGTTGGCTTTCGTATCATTTGGATTGTGACGGATCAGGATATGTTGAGCGCGGCCAGTCCAGCCATCTGCCCAATCTAAAGAATCATCACGGTTGCCAGTCAACACCACGTGTTTTAAATCAACAGTACCACCGAAAAACTCTACGCCGTCGTCCAGGTTGTTGTGGACCTGAATATATTCAACAGTAGTGCCGCGACCTACGCCAGCAAAAGTGATACCGTTTAATTCGTTGTCTGGAATAACTTCAAAACCAGCGTAACGAACCTGTACGTACTTTAATGCACCGCTGTTATCTTCTGGATCTGCACCACCGTATGGACCTGCTTCGCCTTCAGCTTCAACCTGGCAACTTGCTAAATTCGCCTGATCACATTTATTCGTTGGCGCTTTACCTAATAAAACTAAACCGCCCCATTCAGCGGCTGATTCTTCATCAGATAAACCTAACATGTCGTTGACTGACGTCATGATGATAGGGTTGGTTGCTGTACCTACAGCCTGAATTTTAGAGCCACGAGCTACCACTAAATAGTCAGCGCCGCTTTTACCAAACACTTTAGTGCCAGGTTGAATAGTTAAGGTTGCGCTGTCTTTGTTATCACCGCCTACTGTCACTTTGCCAGACAAAGCCCAGGCTCTGTCGGCTGTTAAAGTCACATCGCTTGTGATAGTGCCTTTAATTTCACAGACCGGAGTACTGACGCCAGCTAAAGATGCTGCTTCGGTTGCAAAGGCTGGACAAGAACTTGTTGGTGGAGGTGTGACGCCGCCGCCGTTGTCGCCATTACCAGCGTCGATATTGATATCACCACCGCCACAACCAGCTAATACTAACGCTGAGGCAATAGCGCTCAATTTTAAGAAGTTACGTAAAGCCATCACTTAATCTCCAATAATCACATGAATGCTGTTGTTATAAAAAGCTGGGGCCAACCATACTCAGGCTTAATGACTGTTTTATTACAGTGGTTGCTGCTGTAACGGAACTTTAAAAGCAGGCCCCGAATGGCGTGGTGTAGCGGCCATGTTGTCAAAAAAGGTTCATTAAAATGTCATCTGAAAGACTTTTGGATTTATTAAAAAAATGTAAGTTAATTGCGGTTTGTGGGTGTGTGATGGCGTCACAGGAGAAAATTCAGCTACAGTTTGCTGCTGGACCTGTCCTCGGGTCATTCCAGAGCAGAATGCTTGTTTCGCTTTCATAAAACTGTCATAAACTAACGCCATACTGGTCAGAATCAATAAATTAGCTTGAATTGGTAGAGGGTTATGTCTAGAAAAATCCTGGTCGTAGAAGACGAAGCACCGATCCGTGACATGTTATGTTTTGTGCTTGAGCAAAATGGGTATCAGGCCAGTACTGCGGAGGATTTTGATTCTGCTGTTAACATGCTGGTAGAACCTTACCCTGATTTAGTGTTGCTGGACTGGATGTTGCCAGGCGGCAGCGGTATTCAGTTCGCCAAAAAAATGAAAGGACACGAGCTGACCCGCACTATTCCTATCATCATGATTACTGCTCGTGGTGAAGAAGAAGACAAAGTGCGTGGCCTGGAAGTGGGGGCAGATGATTATGTCACTAAGCCTTTTTCACCAAAAGAATTGATGGCACGTATCAAAGCCGTGATCCGCCGTGTTGCACCGACCAGTCTGGATGATGTGATTGAAGTGCAAGGCTTAAAGCTTGACCCTGTGTCTCACCGCGTCACTGCTTCTGAGCAAGCTGTGGATATGGGGCCGACAGAATTCCGTTTATTGCACTTTTTTATGACACACCCGGAACGTGTCTATAGCCGCGAACAGTTGCTGGATCATGTCTGGGGTACAAACGTCTATGTGGAAGACAGAACAGTGGACGTACATATACGCCGCTTACGTAAAGCCATTTCACTGGCTGGGCATGACCGTTTAGTGCAAACTGTACGTGGTTCAGGTTATAGGTTTTCAGCGAAATAACTTATCCCCAATTACTTTGGTGATTTACCCTGAGTAAAATGAAATCGCAGTGCTGCAGATTGGCGGCAATCGAGAGAGCTATCAGCAAGGTTGCGGCTTCAAGAACGATGGGTAATAAGTAGGTGCTATGCGTTTGTTACTGTCTAAGAGGAAGATTTTCAGCAAAATCTTCCTTTTGTTTTTTGTTGTTGCATTAATAGGTTGGTTATTTGACCTACTGTTCCCTGCTTTATTTGCCGTCTCTTTAGTTTTATTAGGCTGGAACTACCGGCATATTTTTATTCTGGATAAATGGCTCTGGCGTGATAAAAAGCTGACCCCACCGGCTGGAGACGGGAGCTGGCAGCAAGTCTTTGACGGCATTTATTACCGTCAGCGCAAAGCCCGCAAAAAGAACAAAGAGCTCAGATCTTTAATCCGGCGTTTCCGCGACGGCGCTGAAGCTTTGCCTGATGCCATCGTAGTGTTGAACAGCGACTGGACTATTATCTGGTGCAATAGACTGGCGCAGCAGTTGGTTGGCTTGCGTTGGCCTCAGGATGAACGTCAACGTATTGATAACCTCATTCGTAACCCGGAATTTCAGACTTATATTCAACAAAAACAATTCGATCAACCTCTGGAGCTATCTTCACCGGTCAATGAAGATTTAGTACTGGAATACCGCATGTTGCAATACGGTGAAGATCAACATTTGCTGATAGTGCGGGATATTACTCAGTTAAAACTGCTGGAGCAGGTGCGCAAAGATTTTGTTGCGAATGTCTCGCATGAACTACGCACTCCATTGACTGTGCTGCAAGGTTATCTGGAAGTCATGGATGCGGATAATCTGCCCAACGCCGGTATTTGGCAAAAAGCTCATACTGTAATGCTGGAACAAACCAAACGTATGGATGCGCTGGTGCAGCAACTTTTAACTTTATCTCGCATTGAGGCTGCAGCCAAAGTCCAGTTTGAAGATCATATAGATGTGCCGGAAATGCTGACGATGCTGGAGCAGGAATCCCAGACCTTAAATCGTGATAAACATCATCAGATCAACTTTTCTGTTGAGCCAGGTCTTGTGGTGTCAGGTATTCGTGAAGAGTTACGCAGTGCCTTTTCTAACTTGATTACCAATGCTATTAAATACACCCCAAATGGTGGTGAAATACAGGTGAGCTGGGTACGGCAGCATCAAAAAGCGGTGTTTAGTGTCACAGACAACGGTGAAGGTATAGCGCCTCAGCATGTCAAACGGCTCACCGAACGTTTTTACCGGGTGGACCAGGCCAGAGCTCGAGCTACTGGCGGGACTGGTTTAGGCTTAGCCATAGTCAAGCATGTATTACAGCGCCATAACAGCAAGCTGATGATTTTTAGTGAGCCCAAAAAAGGCAGTAGTTTTTCATTTAGCTTACCCGCCGAGCAGAAGCCAAAGGCTAAAGCCATTAAAGTCCGTTAATGGTTTCGCCCTGCTGCAAAAAACCTAAAAATTTTTGTAGCAGCGGCGGCTGATAATTTTTATGTTGTACCAGTCTGAAATGTCGCTGTAATTGCAAAGGACTTTGCAACAGCACTAATTGACCTGCATTTATTTCGTCCTGCACCGCCAGTAAAGGCAAGCAGCCAATGCCAAGACCTTGCTTGACTGCCTGTTTGATAGCTTCAGGCCGCTCCAGTTCCAGCAGATTTTGGGGAGACCAATGTAAGCGAGCCAATTCATGTTCCAGCACTGCTCTTGTGCCTGAGCCTTGTTCCCGTACTATCCAGCGCTCTGCCAATAACTGAGCTGTGGACAAGTCCTGATGAAGTATTGGATGACCAAATAATACCGTCAGATCCTGACGCCAATGTTCAATATTAAACTCTGCACTTAATACTGGCCCCTCGACAAACCCAAGCTGTGCCTGTTGCTGGTGCATCAATTGCAATACGTCACTGCTGTTGCACAGCCGTAATTTAAAGTCGATCTGCGGATAAAGCGCAGTAAATTCTGCCAGCAAGGCGGGCAATAAATAACAGCCCACAGTTTCACTGGCGACCAGTCTTAACTCACCTTTATCAGGTTCTGAACTCACCAGCTCTTGCTGCAAATCCAGAAAGACCTGCAGTTTGGGTAATAGATCCAGTGTATGTTGGGTGGGGATCAGTTGCCGACCCTGTCGTAAAAACAACGGTCGATCTAAACGTTGTTCCAGCTCTTTGAGCGCCTGACTGGCTGCTGACTGACTCAACGCCAGAACATCCGCAGCTTTGGTCAGGCTATGGTGGCGGCAAATGGCATCTAATAACAACCAGTGACGTGGACTGGGATAATTCATTTGATAATCTAATGTGAGTGATAAGATAAATCCATTATTCTTATTTTTGTCGGGCGCTACAATAGATTTGTTTCTACAACAAAGAAGACATTTTTATGTTGGTATTGGTCCTGTTGAGTCTGCTTTTACAACTCTGTTATCTGGCTATGCCTGTGCTGCATCAATGGGTAAGCCCTGTGTTTGTGGCTTTGCTTTTGGGATTATCTGCCGCTTTTGTACTGCCATTATGTTCGATTCAACCTCGTGAGCTGCTCTCTACCCAACTGGATAAACTGGCGATATTGCAACAAAAAGCACTGCGTTTTGGCATAGTCCTCTTTGCCTTTAGTGTCGAACCTGCATTGGTGCAGCAAACCAGCTTGTTGGATTTAATGCAGCTATTGCTGCTGGTGGTGCTGGTGTGGGCTGTCGCTTTATGGCTTGGCCTCAAGGTCTTTAAATTACCCAAAGAGCTGGTGCTTTTAGTCAGCGCAGGTTTAAGTTTTTGTGGTACATCGGCCATTTTTGCAACCTGGTCAGTACGCAAAAGTAGCGAAGCGGTCTTAAGTCAAAGTCTTGCTATGGTGCTGTTGATGGGGTTGCTGGCGTTACTGGTGTATGCCTTGCTGATGCACACTGCGGTTTTGCCTGGCATACAATTGGCCTGGTTGATTGGCAGCACCGCACCTGAAGTCTCACAAGCCGTAGCCGCAGGTAGTCAACTAGGCGATGCAGCACCTCAAGCCGTCATTGCTAAATTATTCCGGGTTTGTTTATTGGTGCCTTTTTTACTTCTGCTAAGTGCTCATAATAAAAACAAAGAGGGTTTTGTTGTTCCATGGTTTGTACTTGGTTTTATTGCGGTGTTGTTGATCAATATAGGTATTGCCGTGCCAGCCTGGTTCAGCCAGTCTGCATTGCTGCTGTCCCAGACCTGTCTGATTTTTGCCATGCTGGTGACGGGCATTCTGACCAGTTGGCAGGAGTTAAAGCAGTGTAGCGGCAAAACCCTTGGCTTTGCCGCTTCTGTGATGTTAGTACTTTTTAGCCTTTCTTATCTATTGTTGCCGGGTTAGCTAAATAATCCAGCGCCAGACCAGTTAAAGCCCTCACACCGTTTTCCAGTGCTTTTTCATTGACCTGAAAAAAGGGTGAGTGATTTGGGGCTGTTTTTTCTACCGGAGTATTGTCCGGCGCTATACCTAAAAAGAAAAATACACCTGGTACTTCTTGCTGGAAAAACGAAAAGTCTTCAGAGGCGGTAATAGGTTTGATTGGTGCAACACCAGCTTTGCCTGCAGCCCACTGTAAACTCGGCATAGCCCATTCGGTAAGCCCTGCATCGTTCCAAGTCACAGCGGCAAAACCATGATTATGAAATTCAGCTGTAGCACCACTGGCTGCAGCTATATGTTCTGAGGTGTGCTGCATTTTTTGTAATAGCTGCTCACGCATAACAGGATCAAAAGTTCGTATTGTGCCTTCCAGCTTCACTTCATCCGGAATAATGTTCCAGCGCACGCCACCATGCACCTGACCGACCGATAACACTGCTGGCGCCTGGGTGACATCGAGCTGACGGGCCGGGATCTGATGTAAAGCTGTAATGAGCTGGCCTGTGACCGCTATAGGATCGACACCGCGCCACGGACTGGAGCCATGCACTTGTTTGCCTTTGACTGTGATATTAAAACTGTCAGCTGCGGCCATAATGCCTTCGCTTTTGACCTGCAATTGTCCAGCTGGGCCTGGCCAGACGTGCAGACCAAAAATGGCATCGGGTTTGTATTTGGCAAACACACCTTCTTTGAGCATCAGCTTAGCGCCGCCTTCTTCACCGGCAGGCGGGCCTTCTTCGGCTGGTTGAAACACAAATAAAATGGTGCCTGTAAGCTCTGCTTTGAGTTTTGTCAGCACTGAAGCTGTCGCCATCAGCATGGCCGTATGGGCATCGTGGCCACAGGCATGCATCACACCTACATCCTGTCCATTAAAAGTGCTGCGTACTTTGGACGCAAAAGGCAAGTCAAGCTGCTCAGTGACAGGCAATGCATCCATATCCGCCCGCAAAGCTACTGTAGGGCCAGGTTTAGCGCCTTTTAATACGCCAAGCACTCCATGATGAGCAATACCTGTTTGTACTTCCAGACCAAGAGACTTTAAATGCTCTGCCACTTTTTTCGCTGTGTTGACTTCACGGTTCGATAGTTCAGGGTATTGATGGAAATGACGACGCCATTGCAGCATTTGCGGCTGAATGGTTTTAATCGCCGATTCGGTTTGAGGTTTTAAATCAGTGGTCGCCTGAGCTGAAAAAGCGCTGGCAATCAGCAATGAAACTAAAGTTCTAAGCATGCTAAGGTCCTTAAAGTCTTTGAGCCTTACCATACTGCTTGTGACCAAAAAAGCAAAGCGTCAGAAGTAGTTAACCTGAACTCGGGATAAGCCGCGCCACTGAACGGGCATCTTTTCGGGCCTCTCTGCGTTGCTTTGTCTAACCATAGCTCGCTATGGCGTACGACAAAGCGCCTTGATATGCGCAAAAATCTGCGCATTCAGTTAGTAAAGACTTAAGTTATTTCAATAAATTGGCTTATCTGTGTGATTTATTTAGTTAATATCTAAAAAATTCGACACCCATTATCCCGAGTTCAGGTTAGTTAGCTCGACAACCTCACTATTATTCGTGCTTAGCGGGTGTGGGCGTTGCCTCTGTGGTGGCAACTGTGATTTTGGGCTCTCTGAGCCATTCACGCCAAATGGCGACCAGCAGCGCCATCAGCACCGGGCCTACAAATAAACCCACCATGCCCATGGTTTTAACACCACCTATCAGGCCAAAAAAGGTCGGTAAAAAAGGTAGTTTGACAGGCCCTCCCACCAGATTGGGTCTGATGGTTTTATCGACAATAAAAAGCTCGATGCTGCCCCATAAAAACAAACCTACACCAGCTGTCAAATCGCCAGTGCCTATCAGATAAATTGAAATCAAACTAAAAGATAATGGCGCGCCGCCAGGAATTAACGCCATAAAACCAGTTAGCACACCAAAAGCCACGGGCGAGGGCACACCAGCTATCCAGTAGGCTATACCCAATACCACGCCTTCACCTATAGCAATAATAGTCATGCCTATGACGGTGGAACTCACGGTGGCGGGCACTACACGGGAAAAACGGTTCCAGCGATCCGGTAAAATACGTTCGCCTACTGTATCCAATTGGCAAGCCAGACGTTCACCGTCTTTATAAAGGAAAAATAAAGTGATCAGCATAAACAGCAGGGTCAACATAAAGCCCGCTGTGGTCCAGCCAAAATTCAGCACCCATTTGGATATCCCCCCTATTTGTTCACCGCTGACCAGGCTAACCACTTGCCCCAGTTGATGTGGCTCGCCTAAATAAGTTTGCCAGTAGCCAGCCAGAGTTTCTCCTATCCCAGGCAAAGCTTTCAGCCAGTCTGGCACCATGGCACCATGGTCATTGGCGTATTTTAGCCATTCAATCCAGGTTTTGATTTCTTCCATCGCATAGCTGAACACCATAGCCAGCGGGATCACTAAACCTAATAACATGGCAATAATAGCGACAGTTGCGGCTAAGGTGGAATTGTTACGACAGTACCGCAACAAGTGGCGGTACAAGGGCCAACTGGCGAAGCAAATAATTAACGCCGCCAGAACAGGCACCAGAAAGCCGATAAAAAAGAACACGCCAGCACAAAGGATCACCAACAATAAAGCTCTGCTTATGGCATCGTTACTGAAAATTTGTGGCATCTGTGACTTTCCTTTTGCCTGTAGCGGCGTGAAGTGACTAGTCCTCATCCTGGCTGGATGGGTCAAAGCCCGGGCTTTGTAAACTGCACTCTACTAAATAGGGGCAGTCGAGCACAAAGGCAATCTTTTTCAGATGTAATTGCTCCTGTTGGAGATCAGCAACCAATAAAGGCTGTTGTTCCAGCCATTCCTTTGGAAGATAGAGACTCAACTGTTGATTTTTTCCAACAACTTTAAGCTCTGGTAAGAAGTCATCTCGACGTTTTTGATTGAGCAATACAGCCAGACGTAGTAACACCAGCAAAGACACGACGGTACTGGAACTGTATAAATAAAACTGTGACAGATCTTCACTTTTTATCTTGCGTCGGTGTGAGCGTACCATGGTGGCGATAAGTTGTTGCTGTTCCTGGTTAAAGCCAGGCAAATTCGAATTTTTCAAAATATAAGACGAGTGTCGCTGCACACTGGAGGAATTAATGTGCAAACCAATTTCATAGACAGTAGCAGCCCAGCTTAATAAATCTGCCATTTCGTCTGTTAACTGCCAGCTGGAACGCAGCGGGGCGAATAACGCCAGGGCGGTATTACGAACTCTATCGGCTTGCGCCGTGTCTATGCTGTATCTTTTGATCAGACTTTGAATCGTATGTTCGCGGATATCGTGATGATGCAGGCGATCGCTCATCTCATACAACACGCCTTCACGCAGTGCCGCATCGACATAATACATTTGCGTGATGCCAAGCATATTAAATGCAGCAATCAAAATGGCTAAACCTGAGCAAATCAGCAGCTTGCGATCGTCGGCTAAGCCTGGTAAATCCAATTGCTGACTATTTTCCTGAGCAATCAGTAAATTTTTTAACTGCAGCAGATGCTCAGGTTCGATACACACTGGGTGCCAGCCGAAACCAACAATAATATCGCGAATGGTTTTAATAGTGCCGGAAGTGCCCACTGCCTGTTGCCAGCCTGTTTCGCGGTAGGCAGAGACTATGGGTTCCAGTTCCTGCTCCGCCTGTAAGATCGCCCGTTCAAACTTTTTGGCGCTGATGCGGCCATTTGGGAAATGCAGTTGCGCATAACTGACACAGCCCATATTACGGCTGGCTAGTTTAAGTGGTTGAAAACCTTCGCCTATGGCAAATTCAGTGCTGCCGCCACCTATATCCATTACCAGTCGACGACCCTGATAATGCTCAAAATGCGCCACACCCTGATAAATAAAACGGGCTTCTTCCTGCCCTGAAATAACTTCTATAGGGTAGGGGAACACCGCTTGAGCCCGGCGTAAAAACATAGCGCTGTTTTTCGCCCTTCGTAAGGTGTAGGTGGCAATAACCCGCACCGACTGAGTCGGCACAGGTTTTAGGGTGTCGGCAAACTGAGCTAAAACAGCCAGACCACGCAACATAGCTTCCTCAGTGAGCAGCAAGTCCTCGGTTAATCCCTCTGCAAGCTGCACTTTTTGTTTTTCGCGGTGTAATAGCTGCAACGCACCGTCGACAACCCGGGCTATCACCATATGAAAGCTGTTGGAACCTAAATCAACAGCTGCCATATAGTTGGTGTTGTGAGTTTCTGTAGTGTTCTCTGCGCTGGTCCAGTGGGTCATGTTCCGGCCTGAGTGGATTGCTGCAATTGAGCAAAATAATCATAGATTTCCTGTTGGGAACGAATGCTACGCTTATTGCCCCTTTTTACATAGTGATTGCTTTGATCTTTATCAATAATTCTGGCCTTTACATTGTCATGCCACTGAATATCCAGCGTGGTCAGAATTTGCTGTTTAATAGCTGCATCATAAATAGGCACACCTACTTCGACCCTTTGATCCAGGTTGCGGGTCATCCAGTCGGCTGATGAGATATATAAATCAGTTTCGCCGCCATTGTTAAATACATAAACCCTGGCATGTTCAAGGAATCTGTCTAATACGCTGGTGACATGGATATTGTCGCTCAGGCCTTTGATACCTGGGATCAGTGAACACATGCCCCGCACCATAATACGGATTTTCACACCTGCCATGCTGGCTTTGTAGAGTAAATCTATGATCTGATTGTCCACCAGATTATTAATTTTTAGGGTGATTTCAGCCTTACGACCTGAAGTGGCAAAGCTGGTTTCCCGCTCTATTAAAGCGCTGAGCTTTGGCCGGCTCCAGGTTGGAGACACGATCAAATGGTTAAACTGAAAAGGTTTATAGCTGTACTGAATAAACTCAAACACCTGATCCACTTCATCACAAATTTCATTATGGCAGGTGAATAAGCTCATATCGGTGTAAATACGGGCGGTTTTTTCGTTAAAGTTGCCCGTGCCTATATGAGCAAACTTTTGCGTTTTGCCTTTTTCCTGACGGGTGATTAAGCACAACTTGGAGTGAATTTTTAAGGTCTGTAGACCAAAGATCACTTCAATACCGGCTTCGGTCATACGTCGTGCCCAGTTGATATTGTTTTCTTCATCAAAGCGGGCTTTGAGTTCAACGACTACTGTGACCTGTTTACCGTTGCGCACAGCATCGAGCAGGGAGTGAATAACTCTGGAGTTTTTCGCGACACGGTACATGGTCATTTTGATGCTGGTGACTTTAGGATCAAAAGAGGCCTGACGCACCCATTCGGTAAAATATCCAAAGCTGTGATAAGGGTAATACAACAAAATATCTGAAGTGCGTATCGCTTCAAAACTGGTGGTATGACGCTCAAATTCGGGGCTTTTCAACACCGGCATTGGCGGAAATTCCAAAGACGGATGGCCTATATTCGGAAAGCTAATAAAGTCTTTAAAATTACGGTACTTACCACCAGGAATTAAGGAGTCATAGGAGCTGTAGCCGAGCAGTTTTTTCAGCATTTTTAACATATGCTCAGGCATATGGCTGTCGTATACCATACGCACAGGCTCAGATTTTAAGCGTTGTTTAATACCTTTGGACATTTTGTCGATGAGCGATTGGTCCAATGTGTCACTGATATTGTATTCGGCGTCGCGGGTTAGCTTTAGCGAAAAGGCCTGAATTTCACAGAAATCAAAAAAGCCATTAAACAAGTCTTTTAAGCAGTGCACTATGATGTCGTCGAGCAAAATAATTTGCCGGCGATAACGGCCTTTCTTTTTACTTTTATTTAAGTGCAGCGGCAGTTCGACAAAACGTGACATCGCATCTGTAGGAACCTGCACTATGGCATATTCGGCTTTGTTCGCGCCCGTCATCTCTACCATAAGGTAAGTGGCATTGTCTTCTAAGTGTTTTGCCAGCTTCACTTCTTCGGCGGATAAAATAATGGGCGATAAATGCCGTTGTATTTCACTGCGGTAAAAACTTCTGGCCCACTGCGCCTGAGCGTCGGTCAGCTTAAAGTTATCAATCAGTTCAATATTGTATTTACGCAGCTCCTGCTGTAAATCGTCATAAATTTTATTAAAACGCTCACCCAGTTTCAGCACTATATGCTGGATATCATGTAACAGCTGTTCAGCGTCTTCCTGCTCATCAGAGTGATACTTTTTCAGTAGGATACGGCGTTTTACATCCGCAACTCTAACCCGGAAAAACTCATCCATGTTGTTGGAATATATGCCTAAAAAACGTAAGCGTTCAATCAAAGGATTGCGCTCGTCTGCTGCTTCTTGCAACACACGACCATTAAAGGACAGCCAGCTCAATTCTCGGGGAAAATAATTCGTATCGCTCACAGTATGTATTAGCTCAGTAATGACCATAACGCGCTCCTGATCGGGTGTGAGCGCTACTCTATGGCAGTTTTATGACAGACTGATGAAAGGATCAATAGCCATGATCCTTTATATATGAATTTTATTGTTAAACCTATTTTAGTGTTCGATATCGACCACGACGTCTGATGCGATGGCTTCCAGTGCTTTCACCACTTCATCTTTATTCAGCCCGGCAGGCAATTCGAC
>Ga0181595_10004536_pt1 | contig 12676 bp, 8 predicted proteins | sample 041ome_7_FD_145604 | JGI IMG/M metagenome (GOLD analysis project Ga0181595, IMG submission 145604) | Coastal salt marsh microbial communities from the Groves Creek Marsh, Skidaway Island, Georgia - 041401AS metaG (spades assembly) | ecosystem: Environmental > Aquatic > Marine > Intertidal zone >...
TTGGCGTGCTCGCGAACGCGCGTCGATCGAGCGCGACGAACGCCGGACGTCGACGCGTCGAGCGCGTCGCGGACCGCGGACGGGCATGGCGTCGCGCGCGCTCGCGAACCTGCTCGTCGCCGGCGGCGCCGCGCTCGCGCGCGCGGCGTCGCAGGCGTACCGCCAGGCGCTCGCGAACGCGCAGCGCACGGGCGTCGCGAGCGAGGCGGCGAACGCGGCGTCGGGCGCGCGGGGGGCGTTCGGGAGGAAGGCGATGACGGCGGAGGAGGCGCGACTCGTGCTGGGGGTCGAGGCCTCGGCGACGTACGCCGAGGTGCTCGCGCGGTACGAGCGGCTGTTCGCGAGCAACGAAAAGGGTGGGTCGTTTTACCTGCAGAGCAAGGTGTACAGGGCGCGGGAGAGCCTGGAGAGAGAGTACGACGAGGAGACGGTGCGAAGGGAGCGGGAGGCGGCGGCGGCGCGAAGGGACGGGACGCAGCGGGTCGTGGAGGACGGACGCGAGGCGGGGGGGGGGGGCGCGTCGTCGTCGTGAACGACGGCGGCGGCGGCGCGCGTTTCGCGTTTCGCGTTTTAATGAAAGAGCTAGACGTTATAGAGGTTGAGGAGAATAGACGGTCGCGGCGATGTGGTGGCAAGCGAAACCGAGGGCGAAGGTAGCGGAGGCGCGATGACGCTCGACGACGTCTTCGAGCGCGGAGTTGAACTCGGTCGCGTCCGAGGCTTCGGCGGCGAACCACGCGAGAGCGCGGGATTTGGCGTCTTCGGCGTCCGCGATGAGGACGCCACACGCGGTCGAGCACGCGCGTCTGAACGTGTGGATTTCTGCCGATCGACTCGCGCGTTCCGCGCGCTCGCGGACGTCGCTGCCGCCGCACACGAGCGCCATGAATCGGGCGAGCGAATCGTAGGATAACGCGTGAAACGCGGCGGGGATGACGCCGCGCGCGAACATCGCGGGAGCGCTCCCGCTTTCGATCACGTTTTTCGGCCACTCACACAGTTTTGCGATGGCGTCAAATACGGTGTCCATGCGCGATTGCGACCAATCGTTGTCGACGACGACGTCGAGAAGCGCGAAGTCCACGTCTCGCGCGAGATCCGCTTGGGCGTTCGCACGCACCGGCGTACGTTTTGTCGCTCCGGTCTTGAGCTGATCCAACAGCGCGCGAATATTCGTCCAACTGACCGTCGCGTCGCAATCGACGATTTCGGTGCGCGCGCGATTTGCGATGGCGTCGAGCAACAAGACGCGTCTTCGGAGCGAGTCGCGCGCGTCTGAAAAATACCACGCGTACGGGATTTCCGTGTTTTCATCGCCATGAGCGCTCGTTTCGATCGGATTCGACCACCACTCCGCGCTCGACAGTGCGGGATCTTTTCCACAAGGCGCGAGCCAGGCCGGGTTGGTTTTGAAATCGTCCAAGTACGTCCACGCGTCGCTCGATTCGTCGTCTTCGTCCCAGCGCGCGGTATCGGCGTTCGTGCGCGTCAAATCGCACACGTCCTCGGCGTACTCCATCAACCCTTCGAGCATGTTCAATCGGAACTCATTGATGTTGGGAAAATCATCCATGTCGCCCGCGAGGCGGTTGATGCCGTTGATGCCGATCATCAGATTCGCCGTCATGCCTGCGGCGATGGAGTGCGCGTCTCGAATCGTGCGGAAAAACTCCGCAAACTCGAGAACTTTCGTGTACTTTCCATTCATCGCAGCTAAAGTGGCGCTTTGTGAAACTTGCCGCTCGATTTCATGGCGTAACTGCTGTAGACGAGTGCCCAAAAATTCCTCGGTGATGCCGGGAGGCGCGCCACTCGAGCACGCGGGAAGGGCGTGATGCAACAGCGTAGACATCTGCACGTGCTTCATATCCACCAACTCCAACGTTTCGAGCGCCAGACCAGCGGCGCCTAGGAGCGTGTAGATCGCGGTCAAGCTGAACCTCAACGACGCGTTGTATGGCGATTTCTTCAAGCCAACCTCGAGCGCCGCGGCGGCGGCGTAAAGCGCGTTGACGGCGCCGTCGTCGTCTCCATTTTCTTTGCACGCAGCCGCTTCGCCGGCGAGTGCGCACGATGCTAAATACGGGAATACGTCTATGGCGGTTGGTTCTCGCGCGTCCGCATCGGCGAACAGATTCATATGCTCCCAGTACAAATTCATGAACCGACTCGCCGCGGCGCGGCCGCGGAGCGGCATCGACGCCGCTGGCGAATTCCTCGCGACGCCGTGCCAGGACGGACAACACGCGTTTAAATCGACACATATGAGCAGTGCAGACGTCACCCTCCGCAAAACCGTGATCGCGAGCTTCTTCGAAGCATCGTCTCCCGTCGTGACGCTCGGAATATGTTCCTCGCCGCGCCCTCGAAGTGTTTCGATCAGCCATTCGCGAGCACCGTCGGCGCCGCGAAGCGCCTGCGCATATCTTCGCATATCCTGCGCACAACTGGTCCATGCCCCGAAACGTTCGTGATACGTCGCAACAGCCTCGGCGAGCGCACGATACCGCGTGTCTTCATCGCCTTCGTCTAATAACCTATACATCAAGTCCACCTGCAAAATGTACGCCCCACGCCCGACTTCGCGTTCGCCACCCTTTTCCTCGGCGTTGGCGACGACGCTCTCGACAAACTTCGTCGCAGCGACGATATCGATGGACTTCATTTTCGGTCGAACGGTCGGAAAGTTCGATATGCGAGGAACTGATCTCCCGGATATCGACAATTTAGCATCCATCTCCTCGGCCAACGCCGCGTCGCCGCGACACAAATCCAAAATCGCGTTCATCGACATCCAATCATCCGGGGCGAGCTCGAGAACCTTTTCGTGATGCTTTCGCGCTTCCGCCATCTTCCCCGCCTTGAGGGCGTAACGCGCCCGCATGCGTTCGCGCTCGATCGGCATCGGCACGCACGTGTCTGCGAGCGCCGACTTCGTCAAATCGTACGCCTCGTCCGTTTGCCCCATCAACGCCATCGTCATCGCGTACATCGAGAACGAATCCTGATCCTTGATTTCATCCTTCCCACGAAGCTTACCAAGCATCCCATTCGCGAGTTTCAACAGCGTTTCCGCCCCCATCCCGTTAGTTTCGCCGCTGGAAGTCGTAGTCTTCGCCTCCGCCGCCTCCGCCTCGCGTTGCGCCAACATCGACGTTATGGCTTTCAACAAATCCTTCGTATTCCCAGTCGCCTTATACATTCGCATGGCCACGCTCTGTTGTTTTCCGAATTCCCACGTCTCGCCGTAATCCGCGTACAGCGTCTGTAGCGACGTCATGTGCGTCGGATTCAGTCGCAGCGTGTGTTCGAGCAGCTTGCGCATTTCGCTCCGCCTGGACATCTCTTTAAACGTCATCAGCACCACGCGCAAGACGTCTTCGTCCACCGCGCCCTCGTCACGGATCGCGACGGCGATGTTCAATGCGTCCTGTTCGTTCGCCATCGCATCCGCGCGCCACAGCGCGAGAGCTTTCAGCGCGCGCGCGAGTTGGAAACGCGGATGCTTTTTGAGCGTCTTGTCGAGCGACTTTAACGCCCGCGCGGGGTCTTCGCGGTCTAGGGCGTCGTACGCCGGGTTGAGCTCGCGCTGTGAATCTCTTGGGTTGAGCTGCATGGCGCGCGTCGAACGTCGCGCGCGCGCGGGACGATGGACGAGCGCCGGCGTGTGCTGCGCCGGTGCTCAAGCGCGGCGGCTGCGAGGTCGGCGGATCGAAACCGCGATATCAATCACCGTAGTCGATGTCGTGTTGATTACAAGCGGGTGCGCGCGCACTAATCACGTTCGCCGAACATCTCGTCGAAGCTCGACGTGAGCTTGTCTCCGATGTCCTTGAGATCGAAGCCCGAAGACGACGGCACTTTCGCTTGTCGATTTGGACGCTCGGCCAGAGTGCGCTCGACTTTATCGACGCCATAGCTCGCCAAAGTTTCTGTGGCCACCATTCCTAAATTTTTACGCGCGGTGTCCACGTCGTCGATGTTGCCATCCTCTTCGAACTCGCGCAGCTGTGCCTCGGTGAAACCGCCCTCCTTACGCGTGCCGCTGCGAGCGACGCGGAAGAGTAACCACTTTCCGAACGCGTTCTCGTCGTTCGTTTCCGAGTCCTCGTCCGGAAGTGGGAACAACTTTTCGGCGACGGTCAACGCCGAGCTTTTACCTCGAACGAATCGCGAGCCGCGAGCGCCGAGCGCCGCCGGTCGCGAGCGGCCTTCGGTGGCCATGAGACCCTTGACCAAGCGCCAGCCGGCGCGATCGTCCAAGTCGAGCACTTCGAAACCTTCTTCTACTTCAGGTCTCTTCATCACGCGCGAAGCGATGTTATTTCTCCACGCCACGAGATCGTTACCGTTGTCCTCTAACTCTCGACGGAACTTGATCAAATCGTCGTCCTTCCGCAAGTTTGGCAGGCACATTTGCAAGAACATAACCCCGGTGCTGTACATGTCGAAACGATCTGGGAGGTTGAGCTGCCACAGCACGGGCGACAGAGCTAATGCTACGGGAAGCACAGGTGCCTCTGGGGTCTGTCTACTCATAATGTACTCCTCTGGCGCCTTGAAGCGAGGGTCAAAGATGAAATCCTTTGGCGAATAGTTGACGCCAGATCGCAAATCTGCCGCGGCGCCGAGATCAATCAAACGAAACTTTCCGCTCGATTCGTCAAATAAAATATTTTCTGGCTTGACGTCGCGGTGAACGATACCGGTACCGTGCACGCGCGCGAGCGCGTCTAAGATTTGATCCAAGATTTTACCGATGATGATGGACTTGCGTCGCGCCCCCGGCGGTAACCCTCCCGGGGCCTCGCCGTCTTTAAACATGTACGGCTCGACGTTATACGGGAAATTCTTGTCCTTCATGAGCTCAAACAGCGTACTTTTCCCTTCGTATTTCCACACCAGCCACAGCGACGGCTCGTCGTCTCCCTTCTTCACCGGCGGACCCTCGAACGCGGAGACAAAGTCGGCGCACGCCCCCGGGCACGCTATTTGCAACCGCGAGTTCATCCAAACCTCCGCCTCTCCGTAGTCCGTCGCTCGCTTCAGCACGTACTTTTTCTGGTCGTTCACCCCCGTCGCCTCGTACACCACCCCAAACCCACCCTCTCCCAGTTTTTTCCCGAGCGCGAAATCCTCCAACGCGTACCGCTTTCGCAGCGTCCCCAACAGCGGTCGCAGCAGATAAAAGTCAACCACCCCCGGAATCACTCCCGGCGTGATCAGCCCGTACGTCGCGGCGACCGCCAATATCGTCGCTCCCGCCGGCGTGAGCAGCGGCGCGATCTCTCGTCGCAGCTCGGCGTCGAGCGTGCTTCGATATATCGCGTCCCCGCAGTTTTGCACCGTGCACGGCAGCCCGACGCCGACGGCGACGTCGCCGAGCGCGCGATGCACCTCGCGCGCCGCGTCCGCGTGCGCGGGGTCGATCGCGCGCGTCTCCGTCGCGCGCGCGCGTCGTCGTCCGTCGCGCGCGCGCGCGCCCGCGACGCCGACCGCGACGTCGACGTCGCGACGTCGCGGACGCGTCGTCGTCGTTCGCGTCGCGCGTCGTCCCGCGTCGTCGCACCGCGCGCGCGCGAGCGTCGACGGCGGTCGCGTCGGTCGCGCCATCTTCGCGTCCGCGCGCCGTCGTCGTCGTCGCGCAGTGCGGCGGCGCGACGCCGCGCGCGACGGTGTATCCGCGTCGACGCACCATCCGTCGCGTCTCACTGTTTGCCCATACGATGGGTGCGTCGCGCCCCGCCGCGTCGCGCGCGCGCGCGGCACGCGGCGACGCGCGGCGCGACGGCGCGCGATGGCGTCGTTCTGGACGCGCGTCGCGCGCGAGGCGCGAGAGAGCGCCGGTTCGGTGCGCGCGCGACGCGCGAAGGCTCGAAGACTCGAAGACTCGAAGGCGCGACCGACGCGGACGCGCGCGAGGACTGACGGCGCGACCGCGACGCGCAGATGGCGCGAATCGCGATCGTCGTCGCGGCGGTGAAGACGCACGCGATCGATCTCACGCTGTGCGTCGGACCGAGCATGATGCCGACGTTCAATCCGAGCGGGGACGTCGTGGCGGTGGAGAAGCGCGCGGCGCGGCGGCTGCGAAGCGGCGACGAACGATGCGCGCGACGAGGGGACGTCGTGCTCGCGACGTCGCCGACGAACCCGACGCAGTTGGTGTTTAAACGCGTCGTCGGCGTCGGCGGGGACGTGATCGACGTTCCGTACTCGAACGGGAGGAATTTTAGAGTGACGACGACGCGCGTGCGAGTGCCGGTCGGGAGCGTGTGGTTGCAGGGCGATAACGCGAGAAATAGCACGGATAGTCGAGATTACGGGCCCGTGCCCGAGGATATGATTCTCGGACGCGCGATCGTGCGCGTGTGGCCGCCGTCGGGGTTCGGATGGGTGGAAAATTCGATGGGAGACGCGCGGTTGGTTCGCGCCGGCGCGGACGCCGCGTAGCGACTCTTTCGGGCGCGCGGCGTCGATCGCGGCGCGCGGCGTCGTCGCGGTAGATCTAGGTATTAAAACTTCAAATCGCATCGCTCGGTCGGCGTCGCCGCGTTCGCGTTCGCGGCGCGTTCGCTCGCGACGCTTCGCCTCGTTTCGCTCCCTCGAACGAGCTCTGAAATCGACGCGCTTTCGCGCGCAAACTGTTGACATTTTTCAAAATTCGAACCGCGCGCGCGCGACGCCGCACACGCGGTCGTCGCCATGGAGCGCGCGGTTCGCGAAGCGCACAGACGCGGGGGCGTAGAGCGCGCGACGTCGTCCGACCGCGGTGCCTCGCCGAGCGCCGCGCGCGCGGTGACGCCGGCGACGTTCTTCGCCCCGCTCATCGCGCGCGGCGGATGGCGCTTCGTCGGACACGGTGCGCGAGCGCAGACGTACGGCGCGATGACGCTGGTGCCGCCGGGACACGAGAAACGGTTGAGAGGGAGTAATGCGCCGTGCATGACGCCGGGAGAGGAGTGGGAGGACGCGGACGACGAGGAGACGAGACGCGCGCTCAAGGCGTGCGGACTGCTCGTGGCGAAGAACGCCGCGCTGATGGATAAACCGAAAGCCGGACGGTCGAAACCTGCGCGCGTTGGGTTGCGAGACTACATCGCGCAAAATTTGAAGTGCATGATAAGCGCGATGGTGGCGATGCGGGTGAGCGCGACGGTGTATAGACATAAACGTTGGACGTTTGAGTGCTTCCGAGAGGTGTACCGAAAGCGCATGGAGTTGCGCAGGCGTCTCGAAAACTCACGGGTCAGTGCGCTGGGGAAGGAGTCTCAGCGTTCGCTGACCACGCTTTTGCGTGCTTTCGACACGATGATGGAGCAAATGTGTGATCCTCGCGGGAACATTCGCGCGGCGTTTTACGACGGGATGGTGGCGTGTCCGTGGGACGTCGACTACGAATGGCAACAGAATGCAGCATTTCACGAAGACTTGTACAGCGTGCCGTACGCGACGAATGACGACCGCGATATGACACACTCATACGAAGTGCCAGATTTACCGGAGGCCTCACATAAGCGCGTGTTCGAAGGACAAGATTCGATGTCGCAAGATTCGCGCGCGTCCACGGGCACGGACGACGCCGGGGTGATTGGCGGCAAGCGCAAGCAAGCCGATTATGCCGACGGTGTCACGGTGCGTCGGTGCCGAATCAAGCCTAGCATGGATGAGATTCCATCCATCGTGGCGTTAGAAATGGCCGCGGAGATTGACGTCGTTGCCGCCGCGACGGCACACTTCTTCGCCACGTGCGACTTATGCACCGATGGGCCAACCTTCCATGAGTATTTGACGCTGGTGACGTCAGCGTACGATTTTGCGTTCGCGACGGAAATGCAACTGTCATTAGAGAACACGGTGATTCCTCAGATGCGCGAGAAGCAGTTTCCAGATGACGCCACTTTCCACTACACGCTTCTCGCGCAGTGCTACTCCTCGTCTTCTCAAGCGACGCAGTTACTCAAGCTACTCAGCAGCGATCCGAATCCGTTATTACACATCTCGTTGATGCAACGAATTGAAGGCGTATTCATCACGTCCAGAGATGGACCCGACGATAAAGCAGACGCGAGGTTTGATCGTCTGATGCGGGACTACGCTGAAAGAGTGGCGTCGGCTCATCACAAACGACCGTGCTCCGTCAATGGCTCGCATATGCAGTTGCACTATCCTCCGCCGATTCGCACGTGGATCGAAACGTGCAAATTATCGAATAGCCAACTTTACTCGCCCGCTGTGCCGAGTTTCGAGGCGCTAATCGAACTGCGTAGCTCATCGCCAAATGGTTGGGTGGAAATCTCGCGCGAAGGCACGGGCTATTGGACGGCCGTGATGACGAAGTGTGGCATACCCGCGCAGGCGGTGAACGTGCGCCTGGATATCAAGCGATACGGCCCAGAGGACGCGCGCGAACCTCCTCCTCCTCTTCCGCCGAGCTCAAGGCCGTTCGTGGGCATTCATTATGACTTACCTGACGTGTGCTCGGAATTTGGCAACTTTGGCTTGCTCCTCAACTGCATGCCTCGAGACGAAGATTTAGCAATTGAGTGTCTGAGAAATTACACTGGAAGCACAATCGCGTTAGTGGGCGAGTGGGTCGGCTCGACCGCTGGTTCGCGCTTCGTGCGTCGACTCGCAAAAAGGTTTGAGTTCGCGACCACCACAGTCTTGCCATGGATCGGCGATTCCGCGCACGAGCTCAGTATTTGGAAACGCCGAGCGGAAAAGTTGACGAAGCAGAAGCGTCGCGACGACGCGCTTTCTCGACGCGACGTGTTCCCCGCGGTGAAGAAATGCCAAGTCGCCGGCTGTCAATCGAAGTCGCGCACTATGTTCTGCTGTCGTCTCTGTCGCAGCGCCTTCGTGTGCTCCGAGCATCTGCACGCCTTGCATGATGAGTACGATCTCGCGCACGCCACCGAGCACTGCGTACGGCTCCTGCCGACGCTCGATAGATTGCGAGGATACGAAGTCGAACTGGCGCACGGTGAAGGCAAGAAGCAAATGCGAAGCGAAACCATCATGGCGTTTAATCCATTCATCGCGGGTGTCGACTGCTGGATGGTGGACTATCGCAAAAGTTCAAATGACGTGTACGAAGACGTGCAAATAAGCGTGCCCCGAATCGAACGCGTGGAAAACTGGGAATGAATTATGCGTGGAATGACACTTAGAATTCTAGAAGCCTATCGATATCGTCTAATACGAAGGAATAATCGATCAACGTTTCGCCGCCGGAGCGCCGAAAAGGTCTTTTAAAATCTCAAAAGACACAAAACGGATAGAATTTTGCGGCACAACCTTGAGTGTATTCGCCGCCCATCCGCGGAAGAAACCTTTCACGCCCTCAGTCCGCGCTATTGTCGTGATGGCGTCGTACATCCCGTTGTAAGTTTTGCCCTTCATTTGCATGCGTCGCCGAATGGTGTCGAGCGGGTAGCACACGGTGGCGCTAAACGTGCCCGAAGCCCCACCGACGACCAAGTTAGACACCCTATCTTCCTTACCGTTTTCGCCATAGTACATCTTCTTTGCCATGTCGTACGACGCAAAGTTAATCGCCGCGTAAGGGGCTATGCCAGCCAACGTCGGCCCGAGACCTTTGTAGAGCGCGCCGACGCCCTCGGTGCGGTACACCGTTCCAAAGCAGTGCATCATCCCGTTATACCCATGATTCGGTAGCGCCAAGCGTAACCTCACGGTGTCTAACGGGTGCGTGATGGCTGTTCCCGTCATACCCGCCAAAGCGCCCGCCAAAAGGCGCTGCGGTACCCCAAGCTTGCCTTGTTCGTCCGCCAACAGCGACTTGTAGTAATCGTTAGACGCCAACTGCGCCGCCGCGTACGGCGCCACGCGAATGACGTTCACCCCGTTCCCTTTCCAGAAACTCAATATCCCCTCCTCGGCGTAAATCTTTCGAAACGCCTGCCCGACGCTCGTGTACGCCGTCGCCGACGTCCCGCTCGACGCCATCGCCTGGACTTGAAACAGCAGCTTGATCCGATCCAACGGCGCGCTCGCCGTCCGCGCGATGATTCCCGCGCCGCCGCCCGCGGCGACCGACCGGGATCCATCCAGCACCGCCCACGCGCGCTCCGCGATCGCGCTCGCCGCGAACGGCGCCTCTCGCGCCGTCGCGCGTCGCGCGTCCTCGCGTCGGGTCGCGCCGGTGGCGGCGCTTTTCGTCGCCGCCCATCGGCGCGCACGCGCGGCGGCGTCCCCGTCCATGGCCGTCGATCGCTCGCGCCGCGACGTTCGCGCGTCCTCGAGCGCGCGCGCGGTCGAGCGCGCGCCGCGCGTCGTCGTGTGCGCGCGGCGCGATTCTATCCACAACGCGTCGGGACGAAAAAGCGCACTCCGTCGCGCGCGATCGCGCCATGCACGCCGGCGCGCGCGCGACGTCGTCGTCGACGACGAGCGCGCGGCTCGGATGGCTCGTCGCGCTCGCGTTGGCGGCGCTGCACCTCGCGCGCGGGGTCCGGACGGTCGGGACGCGGCCGAGGAACGCGGCGGGGGCGTTCGTGCTCCACGTCGAGCTCGAATTCAAGACGGAGGCGGCGGCGAAAGAGCTGGTGACGGCGTGGGCGCGGTGCGCCGATTGGTGCAGGGCGAACGAGGCGGGACTGATGCACTACGAGATCGCGCGGAGCCAGACGGATCCGCTCAAGTATGGCATATTCGAACGGTACGCGAGTTTGGACGCGTACGCGTCGACGCACAAGTCGACGGAGGCGTACAGGACGTTTCGCCCGAAGATGCAGGCGTTGCAAGACAGCGGCGAGCTCGAGGTGAGTGGTTCGTCGTATTTCGAACTCGGCCACGGGTTCGTGTCGGGCTCGTGACGCGAATCGTAGCGTGGTCGTGTGTAGAATAGAGTTGAAATAACAGTTGGGCGGAAACGCGCGTCAGCAAAATGGTAGACGCGTGTTCGCGGAACGTCGAACTATGGCGCTCGACACCGGAAACGCGTCGCACGCGCTACCGGGAGTGTCAAACGAAACCGCGAACACGCTTTGTCGAGGCAAAACCAAGGGCGACTCGGCCCAAATGTTGTCCCAGTTGAGCGCGGACACGTCCGCGTCGAGCGGCACCGGAACCGCGAACACGCGATGCTGACTATTGATCTCGCGCGCGTGTTCGGCGTTTTGCGCGCCAATTCTTTCGAAAGTCACGTAATCCCCGGGATAAAACGTGTGCGACGCCTCGACGGTGATGACGGCGTACCTAGCGTGTTCGTTGAAGCACTGAATGTTTGTCACGACGTGTCGCTGGTTGCACTCCTTCACTTCTTCCTCAACTTGGCCCTGGCGAAGAGGGAAACCATTCCTAGATTTACTCTTTCGCCGCTGGCGATTGTTCATGCTCGCCGCTCGCCAGTATCCTCCGACGCGAATGGCGCGAGCGTCGACGGCGTCCGGCGCGGTGGACGCGACGTGCTTTCGCAACCTCTCGGGCATGTCGTCCCACGAGAGCCAACGCACGTTATTAGCGTCGATGACGGAAAGTAACGTGCGTCCATCTCGAGACTTCGTCGCGTGTGCTTCGCGATTCGCGCTCGACGCTACGTTGGGCTGAACCTCGCGCAGCACCGGCTTGGGCGTCGTCGTCGTCTCCGTCGTCGTCTCCGTCGTCGTCTCCGTCACGACGTCCTCCGTCGCGTCCTCCACGACCGCCGGCGTCGGTTCAGCATCTATATCTACCCCTAGTCCTAATAATAACTTCTTCCTCTGCTCGATCGCGCGCTCGTCCTCGCTATCGTCCTCCTCTTCGACGTACTCCACCGCGAGCAGCTCCGCCGACGCCTCGTCATCCATCCCGAGCGCCTGCCCCAAAACGCCCTCGATATCGACGTCCTCGTCCTCGTCCTCGTCCTCGTCGTCTAAATCCAACCCAAACTTACTCGCCTCGACGAACAAATCACGCATCAGCGCGCGCGCCTCGACGCCGCCCAACCGCACCAAGTCGTCCAGCGTCGTCGTCGACGCCCCCTCATCCTCGCCAGACGTTCCCTCGTCCCCCTCTCCCGGCGCGTCCTCGTCCGCGTCCTCGTCCGCGTCCTCGTCCGCGTCATCGTCGTCGTCGCGTCGCGTCGTCGCCGAACCGTCGTCGTCGTCGCTTTCGACCGTTTCTTCGACACCGTCGCCATCTTCTCCCCCGTCGTCGTCGTCGTCGTCGTCGTCGTCGTCGTCGAGCAGGCCATCGAACAGACCGTCGTCGTCGTCGTCGTCCGGTCGCGCCGCGCGCGCGAGCGCGACCCCGGTCGCGCGCGTCGCCGTCGCCGTCGCCGTCGCCGTCGCCGTCGCCGTCGCCGTCGCCGTCGCCGTCGCGACGCGCGCGTCGTCGACGCGCGCGCGCGGCATCAGGCACGCGAGCGCGACGCACGCGAGCGCGACGCGCGTCTTCGCGCGCGCGCGCGCGCGCCGGCGACGCATCGCGGCGCGGTGCGCGGCGCGCGAGGCCGCGGCTCGCCGCGTCGCGGCGTCGTCGCGTGTACCCCTCGACTGTCCTGGGTCGTGCATCGATGATGTCCTCGAGGGGGGGTACACGCGGGTCGTGACCCGGCGCGACGACGCGTGACGAAATAAATATCTTCGCGCGACGCCGCAGCGCGACGCGCGCGGGCGACGGCGACGGCGACGGCGACGCGCGACGCGCGGCGCGACGACGACGACGACGA
>Ga0181595_10004544_pt1 | contig 12663 bp, 2 predicted proteins | sample 041ome_7_FD_145604 | JGI IMG/M metagenome (GOLD analysis project Ga0181595, IMG submission 145604) | Coastal salt marsh microbial communities from the Groves Creek Marsh, Skidaway Island, Georgia - 041401AS metaG (spades assembly) | ecosystem: Environmental > Aquatic > Marine > Intertidal zone >...
TACCACAAACACGCGACTATTTTTTCGAGGAGAAGAGATCTTTTTATAATAAGTTCTTTCTTTATTCTTACTACTTTCTGAATTGAATTGGATTCATAATTCTCTCGACTTTTTGTTGTTGTCCCGATATTGAACAGCACGCAGAGCGAGAAAGAGAGAGCGCAAAAAAGGAGCATGACAAAACGAGAAGGATCAGCAGCCGTGGGAGGGTCAGGATCAGGACTGGAAAACGCGATCGCGTTCCTCGAGCACCCGTCGATTAAAAATTCCAAATCGTACACCGAGGAGGAAAAGAAACAATTTTTAAGGAACAAAAACGTGAGCGAAGCGGAGATTGAAGAAGCGTTTCGGAGAACAGCGTCATCGAACGATGACGATGGTTCGATGAAACCTATCGTTTTACCTAATAATAATCCTCCAGTTTTACCGTACGGAATGATTCAGAAGCAGAATTCTTCTTCTTCTTCTTTGCGGTGGACGCAAGTGGTGGCGTACGCCGCAGCGTTGGCGGTGCTCGGATGGCGGGTGTACCCGAGAGTGATGAAAAGCTCTTTGTTTACGACGACGGAGAGTAATAAGAAGAAAGAGGAAGAAGAGGAAAAGAAGAAACAAACGCAAATGCTGGACGCGATTTCAAAGTCACTCTCGGAGAATCTCGCGGACTTGGAGAAGAAATTACGTGAGCGGCAAGAGACGACGGAGAGCGCGGTGTTGCAGTCGGTGAAAAACGTGGAGGAAAAAATGAGAGAGGAGTTGCAAAAGGCGAAGATGACGCAACGGGAAGACGTGATGGAGGAGAGGGAACGAGCGGAGGAAAAAATGAGAGAAACGAAGAAGAAATTGATGGAGACTGTGGAGGAGGAGAGGAAGGAGGCGAAGAAGGAGATGGACGCGTTGAGGAGGAGCGTTTTGAGGGAGATGGAGTTGGCGCGAGAGGATTTTGCGAAGACGACGAAGAGAGAGGAAGAGGAGGCGTCGTCGCCAAGTCGGAGGTTAGGCGAGAAAGGGTACGTCGCCGAACGCGTGGAGGCGGTAGAGAGTACTAATAATTATCATCGTTTTAGCAGTGATAAAAATAACGAAGATTTGGATTTAGATGATTATTTTCAGGCGAAGAAGCGACACCAAATGGAATTACTCGGCGGCGGCGACGACGACGACGACATCAACTCGATGAAGTCGCAACAACAACAACAACAACAACAACAACAACAACAACAACGGGCAGCAAACGTTCGTAAAAACATGGGGAGTAACCATAATCAGCAGCAAAGAGTTTTAGAAGAACCGCCGAGACCGAAAAACTTTTTAGAAGTCATCGAACTCGTGGAGAAAGGCGAACCGGTGCCGGGGATTAAAGACATCGACGATCGTCCGCCGAATCCGGACGTAGCTTTACCGCCAGTCAGCGAAGATTTCGAGGAGAGAACGAAGAAACCGTGGTCGATGAAACCATCGGACGACGAGAGCTTTGAAGGGCACAGACCGTGGGATAAATACGGCAACGGCGCCGCGGCGAGCGGCGAGTATTCGTTCGACGGAGGAGGAGGAGGAGGAGGAGGAGGGTGGACGCCGCCCTCTGTGCCGCAAATGTCCGATTCTGCCAGACAAGCGTACGGGCTATAGCATAAAAGATATAGTAGCGCATAGATCGATATAATAGAACAAACAGGTACAGTATGCAGGAAAAAAACTATTAATAAAAACTACCAGAAAGAGCACCATCCGATGTAAGAAGTGCACAAGTTCTCGTGATTCATCGCTTTTTCAATCAACCGTCGCACTTGATGTTCGACTGAATCTCCAGCGTCCACCGCTGAACCAGCTTCGATTAAACCGTCTTTCCCGGTTAATTTATCGTTCATTCGTTGCATGACACTCACCGCTCGATCGTTCAAAACCATATTATCCTCGTTGTCGTTTATGCCGTCCAACGCGTCGATGAGTTCGTCGCGCTTTAAAATTTCCGGTTCGAACGAGGACATGCTACTGCCGTAATTCCCCGCGGCCGCGGCGACGGCGGCAACCGCAGCAGCAGCGCTGCTTTGTGCGTGTTGATTTTGGTGTTGTATATCGCCACTGGCACCGAGCTGTTGATGCATAACGCGCTGCGCGTAGGAAGTTGAGTGGTGATTGAGATGCTGTTGGTGGTTACCGCCGACAGATCTGTCTTGATCGTTGGCGTCGCCGTGTTCGGATTCATCGACCGAAACGTTTGTCGGATCGCCAACACCGCCGAGGATGTTCATGTCCGTACCAATCATAGCGGACATTCCACCACCACCGCCAAACTCGCGCATGTTTTCGTATTGCGCGTGTAACGCCGTCGCGCCCATCACGGAGGAGGAAACCGGAACTTGCCCGCTCGGCGTGTCCATAAACATCGGCGCGGCGCCTGGTTTTTGCCCAGTTCTCGGTAAATCGTCGGAGCCAGAATCCAATCGAGAGGAAGAGTTGTGCCCAAAATCGGCGGTATTTGTTCGACTGTCGACACCAACCGCTTTACTCTTCTCGTCCAAATCGGCGTGGAAGGATTCGTTTTCAGGAATGGTTGGCGTTTTTGGCGGCGGCGTTCGCGAAGGCGCCCTAGAGGATTGACCGGAAGGCACATCAGACCCACCTGGGGTTGCTGAGCCAGAACCACTGGAACCGTCTCCCGCGACGAGAGTATCGTTATTAATGTTATTATTTGATGATGGTTCCTCGGCATCGCGAGAAATGGTATGCCTCGCCAATGGACTCGATTTCGCGCTACTCGTTCCAGCCGCCGGCGTGACGCTTCCGCTGTTGTTCGCCGTAGAATTCGCGTTGGACGAAGGCTCCGCGGAGGATCCATTTTGCTCAGTCGCTTGATTCGCCAAAAGTCTCCAATTAATCAATGGGTCGTGAACAAACGCCTCTAACATAGCCAACACGGAATCTTTATTGCTTCGTAACACCGTAATCACTCTTTGACAAGTACCGATGAAGTTCCCTTCAATCCCGGAGACTTCCATCGCTTTCACCAACATTCGAGTTAAACGAAACGGCACGCGTTCTGGGAACTTTTCTCGGTGCATAGACGCTTCAAAACAATCGCCAAAATCGATATGCAAAACTTTTCCGGAGTATCTATCAATCATAAGGTTACTCGGGTGTCGATCACCGAGACCGAGTAAGTAGCCAACCATGGACATGACGGCCAAGGATCTCGTATACGTCGTTCGACGATCGAGCCATTGCTCGGAGCTGTGCGATTTGAGCCATAAAACTTGCGCTAAATCATTCCCAGGCGTGTTATCTAACGCGTGTCGGAAGACTTCAACTTTATTCACCAACGGCAAATTGTCGTAATCCGGGGCCATGGCGAGCATTAAACGATGTTCCAAGTTCAAAGGAATTTTGCGCGCCTCGCGGTGTTCTCGGATGAGAACGTGCATGGTGTCGCAATTCGGAACCCAGCCAATGAGGCCAGAGTTTGGAGATAACGGGACGACGGCGTATCGAGCAATCGCTAAATCTCTCCTCGATGTCGAAGGCGTGCTATTCAACAATTGATTAACTAAACCGAACAACTGCATGACGCGTTCGTCTTGGCGTAAATCTTCGTGACCTTTTAACAAGTAACCGTAATCTTTCCCATCGGAGCCGTGGATTTGTAAACGTCGCGGGCGTTGTTTGGAAGTGATGACATGCATGGTGGGCGCGAACCACGCGATTGTTACCAGTTCGCCACCAGGAATATAATTCCCGGGTAAAGACAACTCTAAATCTCTCGCCGACAACAACCGGTGCGAGACGTATCTCAACTCTAAAGTTGTCAACGTCGGCAGTTGCTTGTTGATTCGTTTGAACACGTGATAATATAAATCCCAAGCTTGATTCAAATCCTCCTCGCGGCCGGACTCTTTGAACTTCTCGCAGTATTCACGAGCCTCTCGTAATTCTCTTCCGTAAGCTTGCGCGAATGACATCTCTTGCAACGTCTCCGCGCCGGTGCGTTCCAAAATGTGATGCAGAGGCGCCAAAACTGCAAACATGCCATCCACGTTTTGTTCGCCAAAGTATAAACGAGACGCCTCTTCCAATGCTTCGTGCCACGCTTCGTGCCAAACAATCGCGACGCGAATGAGCTCTAAACTTACTACTTCCGCTTGCTCGACTAAAAGCGCGGAATGATTCCGCAAGTTGTCTAGAACCGCCGTGGCGGAGACGCGTCGAGTGGTCGATTGCGACTTACACGCGACAAGTAATGGATACAACAACGCCTGGGGATGCTGACGGCCAACGCGAACCAATAATCGATGAATTAATCGTCGAACAGGTGGTGAATTCGAGTGAATTCGAGCAACAATTTGGGGAATTACTGCGAGCCACGTGTTGATGGAAACGTGACCGAAACCTTCAACCAACGCGGCTTCGACTTCCGGCAAATGGCCGTAGTTAAACCATAAGGTTAACAGGCGTAAAATATCTTGCAGAGCACCACCCATATCACGCGGCGTGGAGCCACCCAATGCGATCGATCGAAAGAAACCTGATATAGCTGGCGCGACGTGCCTCGTTGCGGCGGCTTTGAGCGCGTCTCTTTCTTCGTTGACATTTAATCGCTGCGTGGCTAAACGCTGGTAGTGTTCCATCGCGGTGGCGTTGAACAAAGCCCAGTTGTGCCAGGCTTTCGCCCAGTGTCTTGAATGTTTTGTAGCCGTACCAAAAGAAGTCAAGACGTCGGAAATTGTATCGTCGTCTAACGTTTCCTCGGCGAGTTCCCATCGCCACTGCCCGAGTTTCAAAAAAGCCTTCGAGACTAACTTTGCGTCGTCTTTAGCTAATCGACTACCTTCCATCTCGCGCTGATACGACGCCGAAAATAACTCGCTCGCGAGCGATTGTAAACGCTGAAATGCCTCTTCTCTCGAGTTAACGCCCCATAAGTGTTTGCAGTACGCAAACATGACCAAAGGTCGACCGGATCCAGCGCCGAAGCCTTCTTGACCGGCGGAGAACTCGCTCGGGTCGTATTCTAAAAGTCTAACCAAAGTTCTCTTCGCTTGCGATTGACGACCGGCTTTACGATTCATGGATGCGAACTTTAACCACGTGTTTGTTTCTTTGCTCATCGGGAGCACTAGCGCTCGAACGGCTAAGAGCGATTGCCAAACTTCCACGTCTCTCGAAACGCCGTAGATGCGATCGCGCCACATTTGACGAACGACATCTTGTCTGTGTTTCGCGCGTGGGTCGTGTTGCGCCATCGCTTGTAACTGAGCGTATTCGACAACTTCCTCGAGCTCGGCGAGCTGCTGCGCGCGAACAACACCGCCGTATGAGCGATCATACGATTCGGAAACCAACGACACGAGCTCTTGACCGAGCGCCTCTCGAGACGCGTCGATGTGTCTTAAAGCCGCCATCGGGTCTCCGCGACGAACGGCGAGAACGGCGCGGTAGAAATCCCCGTCCCCGGGCGTGATCAACGCGTTGACTTCGGAATACGGCGTTGAATTATCCGGCTTGCTCTTCTTACCGTTCATCTCGTCCAAGGTATTACCCGATCCTTTCTTATCGCCGCCGGAGCCGTTCGCACTAGACCCGTTCTTTCCGGTCGTGGGATCTCGTTTCGAGCTCGAGTAATGCACGGTGTACTTTTCCATCGATTTCCAATCGCCTAAATGCCACGCCGCTCGAGCCGCTAACGGTGCAACTTTATCCCTTAAAACCGAGTGTTTTGCCGATACGAGCTTTTTTATCTTTCTCTCGGAGATGGCGTCCCCTCCGTTTTCCCCTACTTGGATACCAATCTTGCTCGCGTGGGAATGCGGTGCACCGCCTTCGTTTGTCGGCCACTCTCTCTTAGCTAACGCGATGAGTCGTTCCCACTCACCTAAAGCGGCTAAACATCGCATTTGCCCTAAACTCGCCTCCTCGCGCGCGATGCGATCGGCTTTGGACATGAGTTGTCGATTGTAATGGTACGAAAAAGACGGCGATGGCGGTCTTTGCGCTGCTCCCGAGTACTGCTGATGATGGTTTCTGGAGGAAACTTCTCTTTGATATAGAATTTCTGCCTCTCTCGCCGCTCGCGCGTCCAACTCATCCGCTTTCTTCTTATGCGCCTCCAACGCGAATTCCCATTGCCCTAATTTTTCGTACCACGACTCTTTCACGTTCACTTCCAATTTTTTATTCCTCAGATGCGTTAACACCCCAAGAGCGGCTTCTGGCAATTGCAACTGATTGTTGATCGCAATAATCGCCTCGACGCATTCGTTTGGCATGGATGTAAACTCCAACTCCTTGTAATGCAAAGCTTTAGCGTACGCGCGACACCGCTCGGCGATGGCCCCCAACGTTCGCACGTCTACCGGGATCGGTTTCTCGTCACGTTCCATAAACTCGGACAAGTTGAGCAAAGTCGCTACAATTTCCGGAGGTATCGTCGGTGACGTGAACGCAGATTCCATCGAACGCACGAGTTGCTCTCTGTGCACCACGGACAACTCAGCCCAACAACTCACGAAGGATTCGCAAAACAAATCCCTAGCGACGTTAGGTTGAACGTTCGCCAGGTCCGCACACGCTCTCAGCGACGGAGACGGGGAAGATTTTAACAATTCAACCGATAACTGACGCATCCACTCGAGCCAATCTTCTTTTGTGGATCTTTGCGACGATTCCCACGCTTTGCGCAACGCGAATTCGTTGACGACGAGCTTTTGTGGTTGCACCGGAGGCGGAGGTCTATTCGATCGAGGATCAAACGCGTTCGACTCTTCGTATTCTTCTTGGCTGAGCACACCCTCGCTACCAAAGATACTCGCATTTGAGGTGATCGAAAGCGCCCCGAACGCCGCAGGAAACTTCCCGCCCGATTCGATGCGTTCGCGCATCGCTTCGAAACGTTTGTCTTTCAGGCCCACTCTGCGAGCGACGCGAGTAATCGAGGGAAGGAACAACCGGTATTCATTTCCTAACGGCTTTTCCAGAGCAATTAACGCATCCACGGCATACTTTCGAAGAATAGCGTCGTCGCTTTCCAAAATGCGCGCTAGCGGAGCAATAATTGCACTCGCGTGTTGGGACGACGCGCACTGCATGCGAGGTAAAAGTCTGGATAACGAAGCCAAGACCGCTCGGCGCACTTGAAACGGTACCGGAGCTACGCCCGGTTTGAACAACCTAACAATCGACGGTAATGCTAAGTGTAAGTGTTCATCCACAGCACTCCCGAACGTTTCCAACGCTCTCAAGACGTACGGCACTGCCGCGTACCTCCCAGATCGCTCCGCGTCCGCCAACACCGCGACAATCCTCGGCAACAACTCCGGCAAATACGACCGAAACTCATCTCTCAACGCTCTGGACAGCTCTTCGCACAGCAACAACGTCGATTTTAAAAGCGCGTTATTGCCCCAGAACGTGTGAATGATTTCTAAAATTTCCGGTAAAAATCTCCTCACGTGCGCTTTAATCACGCTTACTAAAATCGCCAACTCTGAGAGCATAAACTCTCGCAAAGCGTCGTCGCACGTGCGCATGACGTCGAATAAAACCGGAAGGACGGTCGGTAGGTATGAAACACAGTTCAACCCTAATGAATTGTGAAAAATGAACATGACCGATCGAACAACCATGTGTCGATGACTAGACATGGATTTATCTCTCAATACTCTTAACAACGCGTTCAAGGCAACCGTCGGGTAGAAATCGTCGCTCGCCGTGGTTAAGTTCATCAGCGGTAAGAGGTCGTGCGAATTTTCGTCGTCGTCATCGTCGTCGTCGCGGTAATTGTCATCGCCAGCTGTTTTTAAATTTATTTTATTCACATTCTTACCAAAACCTCCCATGATGTACGCATTCGCTTCAACCGCGACTGCTTTAGGGTTGTTTGTCACCGCTTTGGCCACCGCGGATTGTTTCACCCCTCGAACGCCAGCCGCGGAGAGTAAACCTTGACCGTATAGTTTGATTTCGTTTTCTTTGTGCGCGTGTGGGTCTAAAGCGCCGAGAATACCCAATGTTCGCAACACGTTTTCTCGTTTTGTGCCTTTCTCCGTCGCTACCATGCGTAAAAGTAACGGAAGCAACTGCGGGTGATCGGCGTACGGAGCGACGACGTACCCGGAGTGCTTTACCAGTTTACCTAAAGTGATCACGGCAATATCACGCGTAGCGTTTGACTTCAAAGCTTGCATGAGCAAAACGAGGAGCTCAGGCACGTGCAACCTAGTTGCCGGTCCACCAACTTCCATGAGTTCGCCGATGGTGGCAATCGCGGCGGCTTTCTCTCGACCGCTCACCGCAGTGCGCACAAAGACCGACGCCGATGATTTTGCCATCGCATCCGAAGTAGACATTTTACCGATTTTCGTGTGATCGTGCGCACTCATCGGGTCTTCGTTCAGATGTTTCATGGACGTATCATCGTCGTCTAAATTTGGCCTTTCGTTTGTAATGTTACCGACGTCTCTCTGCTTCTTTTCCTTCTTGTTCTTGCGATTGGAGGCGTCGTCGTCGTTGAAATCGTAATACTTATCGCTCGAGTCGTTCGCGTTTTCGTCTTTACCGTTGTTATTATTCGAGTCGTTGCCGTTGCCACCTTTCTTGCCCTTTTCTTTCTTTCCGCTTTTGGCATCTTTACCGTCCTTCTTTTTATCGTCAACAACCCCAGCGCCGCTACTTTTCGAATCTTCCGCTTTCGCTCTCAACATCCTCGTCAATGTTTTCAAAATCACCGGGCAAATGTGCGGCGTGAATAATCGAGGACATGCACGAATGAGAGTCGCGATTAACTTTGCCGATTCTTCTCTGACTGAAGATTCTGTTGACCTTTCGAGTTCTGCCAAGAGCTGCAACAAGTACGCTCTCAACGCCGGCAAACAATACCCGGGGTTTCTCGGTGAAAGCCGCGTGCCTATCAACTCAATCGCCAGCGCTCTCACTACCACATTTTCGTCGTTCAAAGCCACGAATAATGCTCTCAAGGACCGCGCTTGCGACAAATACGAATCAATCGCGCGACAGCCAATCACAAATGCCCTCAAAACTGACGCTCGAAAGTTAGCGTCTAAATCCGCCACCGACAGTTGCAACAACCGTTCCATGATGACATCCCTCGTCGCTTGCGGTTTAGCGTCGGACTGACCGTTAAGTAGCATCAACGCGTTTCGATTCGAAGCGCTGTATTGATTTTGTCGATGATACGAAGAGGGAGAAGGCTTTTGCGAAATTTGCTTCAGCTCCAACAAGTGGCAGCACGTCAACGCCGCTTCCAATCGCACGTCCACGGAAGGGTTATCTAAATGTTGGACGACGTTACGTCGCGCAAATTTTAGCAACAATCGAGACTCGAACGGGAACGAGCGCATGGTGCGTAATGCGAGCTCGAGTGTTCGTCGCGAAACTCTTCGTTGACCATTGGTCGCATCAGACGATGGATGTTCAAACATCGCGCCTTCAAAACCGAGGAGGTTATGATGATGCCCAAATTCGCCGCTACCCGCGTTCGTCGTCCTAGTCGCCATGGACACGGCATCGAATAAGCGACTTTGGATTTGTGAAGTCAAGTCTGGTAACGCGTCCGTGATTGTTTCCAACGAAGAGACTAAGGATTTGGACAGACCAACAGCAAACATTGTCGGCAAGACGTTCAATACGTGCGGTTTCCAAGATTCCTGAAGCGCGGCAGCCATTTCGCCGCAACATCTCAGAGCCTCGCGGACGCCCGAACGAAGCACCTTCTCGTTCGCTAATTTTAGCTCTTGCTTTCTTCGAATTTCTTCCTCGTCGTCTTCGTCTTTTTCCGTATCTTTAGCCGACTCGTGCCGTTTCGTCCTCTTTGCGATTTTGTTGCGACCATTCCCCCCGTTTTCGTCGTCGAAATCGCCGTCCAGCTCTTCGCCGTTATTATTACTCCTATTCTTCCTCTTTTCGCGGTTTTCTTTCTTAATGCTCTTTCGTCGTTTTCTTGACGCCAAACGCTCTTCGTAATTTAAAGAACCTTCACCGAAAACATCGTACATGACGGCAGAGATTTCCGGAAGGTAACGCAATAACGCGCTTCCCAGAGGTTTCTCAAACATGCGATTTTCTTGGACCGAATAGTCGTTCACGCGAACGCTCCTTCCATCGGCCGAGGTAATCTGCGAAACTGTATTCGGCGATCGCGATCGGTAGTTGCCGTATGCTCCTGGCGTTTGAACTCCGTTATTATTGTTCATGAACCCATCGGGAGTACTGACGGAACCGGGCGTAAGCCATCCCGGGCCGTTACTATTGACTTCTCCTGATCCACCAATTAAAGCGTTGTTGTTGTTGTCGTTGTTTGGAGTCGCCAGAACGGGCGATTGCATGAGCGGACCGAGCAAGTTTTGATTGTTCATTTGATGTTGTTGGTTGCTGTAATTTGAGCCGTTCGCCGGCGTCCCAGATCGAGATCTATCTAGAGGCGACGCGCCTCCGCTGCCGCCGCCGTATCCTCTGTTGTGAGCATTCGGAGTGGTCGTGCTGTTGCTATTTACTATCAACTGCGGCGTGCCTCGATGACTGGAAATACCACCACCGCTAAGCACGTGTTGTCCTTGCGTGGGGTAGTAGCTCGAGCTCGTCATGTTATTATCTTCTCTCGCCCTTCGCACGCGCATGAGTTCGTCCGCGCGCATCGCCGGTTCCAACGCTTTCGCTAAATCACCGAGTGCTAGGAAACCCGCATCTCTTTCGCCTTGCGCTCGAATAGAAGTAAGCAAAACCCCACACGCTAGCGGTAAATACGAATCTGCAAACCTTCTCGGTGAAAACGCGGCTAACTTTGGAATCAAATCAATCACCGACCTTCTCACGATGAGACGTCTGGATCGATAAAACTTCAAAACCGTTTCCGCAACCTCTTTATATCTAGAAAGCATAAACTCGCCCGTGTGACGCAACAGTTCGCCGAGCGCGAGTAAAGAACCGTGGATTTTTTCTGGACGATCGTTGTACTGCGCGTTCGTGTGCACTTTTTTTGCCGACGGCGAGTGCTTGTCCGAGGGCGTCTTTCTACTGCTACTGCTATGAGGCGTCTTGGCAGAGCCACCGCCGCCGCCAGATTTCGACGGCGTCGTCGTCGAATTCCCCGGAGTCAACGGAGCTTCTAAACCTTTTCTCGCTTCTTCATACAGTTTATAATACCATTGGACGCGATATCTCGTCTCTCTTTGCTCGATAACCATCAAACACGCTCGTAACGCCAACACGCCGGCCAATCGAACGTCTAAACTCGGATCGTGCAACGCCGGCCACACGGCTTTGATGAAATGCGGCACGTGCACGTTAAACACCGTCGGCGCATTTGCGGCTAACTCTCTCAAAGTCAACGCGGCGGCAAACCGTTTTCGCTCTTCCCGTACGGGATTTTTCAACCATTTAAACGCTCTGTTCACCTCCTCCTCCACGATATCCGCGGTCACCGCGCCTCCGGTCGCCACCAACCTCCCCAACGCCTGACTCGCCGCACTCGCTAAAACCGGTTCCGGTCCTTGTCGCATCGTTGTCACCGCTGTCCTCAAATACCGAGCAAACCTGGTAACTTTCTCGACCTCCTCGCCAAACTCGACCGAACACAACTGGTCCACGCACGCCACCGCGGCTAACCGTTCTCTCAAAATAACGCTTCCGGCTAACTTTTCAATCCTCTCGTGCGCATCGTTGGTAAACTGCGCGAATGCACTCGTCGACGCTTCCCGTGCCTGGCCTTCGACGTATTCTCTCAACGCGTTCCCTCGTTTCTCTCGAAACAAGAGTAAACTTTTCTTCTTCTTACTCCTCGCTCCGTACAGGAAGAAATCTTCCTCGTCGTCGTTATCATCATCGTTCTCGTCCTCGCTATTTTCTCCGTCGCTCTTCTCATCACCGTCGGCGTCCGAATACTCTTCCTCCGAGGAGCTGCTCTCATCTTCGCTGCTCGAGTCAGAATTCTCGGAATCATCTTCGTCGTTATTCGCGACTCCGTAAAACCTGCCGGCGTTATCGCTCGTCGCGTTTGTTTTCTTCGCCGCCACGGAAACGGTACTTTTCTTCAACGACTTATTCTCGCGCGTGCTCGCGGCGTCAAAACCGACGCCGAACAATTCCCCGGTCAATTCTCGGCTGTTTTGCGAGAACAAAAACAACGACGAACTCCTTCTCTTAGCGTTCTTCGTGTTGTTGTTGTATCTCGAAGAACTCTGCTCGTTGCTGCTGTGATGCGCGTTGGTATTGTTTTTCGGCGGTCTCGCGCATAAATCTCGAAGTAACGCGCTGAACGCATCCGTCGGTCGAGAGGAGGAGGACGAAACGACATCAGAAGACGTCTTGTTGTTGTTGTTGTTGGTATTGTTCGCGTGATGATGATGATGATGTTGCGCCGAAGAATCAACTTTCTTCTCCGGAATTACATTCGATGAAGACGCCATCGTCTCGCGTCTTCCGCGCGACGAGAACGAGAACGAGAAGAACTTTAGACCACTCTGCTCTCTCCCTTTATTTCGCCAAGAAAAGTAAGCGTTCTCTTCTTTGTCTTCTTCTTTGTCTTCTTCTTTGTCTTCTTCTTTAGATAAATTCTTTCGTGTTTTGCGGTCGAGTTTCTCACGATTTTGAGCGCAAAAGACACAAAAGTAAAAGGAGAAAAATGGGCATTTAGAAGGCAAAAGTTTTATGTTTTACGCC
>Ga0181595_10004553_pt1 | contig 12653 bp, 6 predicted proteins | sample 041ome_7_FD_145604 | JGI IMG/M metagenome (GOLD analysis project Ga0181595, IMG submission 145604) | Coastal salt marsh microbial communities from the Groves Creek Marsh, Skidaway Island, Georgia - 041401AS metaG (spades assembly) | ecosystem: Environmental > Aquatic > Marine > Intertidal zone >...
GAATTTAATTACATTACCGATGTTGCAAATAATAGTGTAATGACAAGCGCCAACAACTCACAGCGATGGGTTGGCTATGGCAAAGGGTCAAGAGTACAATTAGGTGAATTTGAAGATCGAACCGATGTTGCAAATAATCAGTATTTAAACGTAGGCAATAATCAAACTACAACGATAAGTAACAATCAAACAACATCGATTGGTAATAATCAAGTAATTACAATTGCGAACAATCAAAACGTTTCTGTTGGTGCAAATTGCGTAGTTGCAATCGCTGATAATTGTACAATCACTGTAGGACAAAACTGTACAATTACTGTGCAAGGCAATGTGAATGTTTCTGCATCTGGCACACTTGACATGAGTTCACAAGGTGCAATGAATATCAGTAGTAGCGCCAGCATTACAATGAACGCACCATCGATTAATCTTAACTAATGGCAGTTACAATTACAAAGCAAAGTGGTGATTTAGTACAGACGATTGATACTAATTTTAATATTGTGTTTTCTGCAACAACGGACACACCAATATATGATACATCTGATCCACCAGTGCAGACAGGAACAGCGACAATGGTAAGTCTTACAACTTCGGTGTCGTATAATGAAACTGATCCAGTAACACAGCAACAAAGAGTGAGTGCTGGTAGTGGAACTTCTTCGGCGACAGTATCGGGTGAGTATACGCAAGATACTTTTCCACAGTGTTCGATGACTTATATACCGCGTGGATCAAATACAAATGAATCTACGCCGACTACGATTACAAACTTTGATTTAGATAATGTGCCTGTCAATCCAAATACGATTGAGTTACTAGCAATGTCAGGCGCATCGTCAAATATAAAAAATGTCACGATCACTGTGACAGGAACAGATTCAGAAGGCGAATCTACAACAGAAACATATACTTTGAGAGTCGAAAATAATCTCAATAAAATTAAAACTTACATTAAGAGAGTGTATCCATAATGCCACCTGCCGTACGTAAAGATGATCTTTGTTCTGGACATGGTTGTTTTTCAGGTCGACCTATTATCGCTGGCTCTAGTAACGTAAAAATAAATGGCAAGCGCGCGGCGAGATTTAATCATGCATTAGATCCACACTCATGTGTCACAACACACAGCGGAAAAATTGCGGCTGGCTCAGGCACAGTCAAAATAAATGGAAAGAGAGCGGCTAGAATCGGTGACGCAGTTGATTGTGGTAGTGTCATCGCGGCTGGTTCAGGTAACGTTTTTATAGGCGGATAAATAAGTAACAGCTTATAAATACATAAATAAAAGAGGATAAAAATGTCAGTTACAACTAGACCTCCCAGAAATAATGACGAGTACAGACAGACGGGTGGTAGCACTGATCTCTTCAGCGATTTCTTGACGAGTTTTTTGCCTCACCCTAGTACAGGTCAAATATCAAGAAGAAAGAATGAAGACTCGATTAAAATGGCACTTCGAAATCTTATCCTGACTAAAAAATATGATAGAATTCATAGACCAGATTTTGGATCAAACGTAGGACATTTTCTTTTCGAGCAGATGTCACAGAAAGAAGTCAGTGAAATAAAACATGAAATTGAATTTACAGTTAAAAAATATGAGCCGAGAGTCGAGCTACATGACGTTATTATAAATCTAAACGAAGACAATCTTTCTGTAGATGCTAAAATAATTTTTAGCGTGAACAACTACAGCCAAGGCAGAGAAGAATTAAATTTAACTTTAAGCAGAGTCAGATAAAATGTCAAATCAAGTAGGCACAAATTTTACGACCCTAGATTTTAGTGCGATCAAAGAGAATCTAAAGAATCATCTCAAAGATCAGCCAATCTTTAGGGACTACGATTTTGAAGCATCTAATATTAACGTATTGCTAGACATTCTTGCATACAATACAAACCTGAATGCCTTCTATCTAAACATGATCGGCAACGAGATGTTTCTTGATAGTGCGGTTTTGCGTGATTCTGTAGTATCTCATGCTAAAGAATTAAATTACATTCCTAGATCATTCCGTTCATCAAGAGCAGTTGTTAATTTAACGATGAATGATCCTGTTGCCGCGTCTGTTAATATTCCTAGAGGCACAGCATTCACTGGCTTCGATGGAAATAAAAACTTTACATTCGTAACAAGTGATAACGTAATCGCTGTGAGTCAAGGCAACAATATCTTTACCGCAGAGAATCTTGAATTATACGAAGGCGACTACGTATCAGAATCATATGTCTTCAATGATCAAGAAGAAACGCGATATGTAATCAATAATAAAAACGTAGATACAAACAGTTTGTTTGTCACAGTGATTGAAGATAACGGATCAAAAGTTTATTCATATAAAAGAGCAGACTCATTGTTCGGACTCGGTGTTAACTCTCAAGTTTTCTTTGTTCAAGGCATTGAGAATGAAAGGTATGAAATTATCTTCGGTGATAATGTAATTGGTAGAAAGCCAAAGGTAGACGCAATCATCGTTCTACAATATCGAGCATGTAATGGTGAACTTCCAAATGGCATTCAGAAGTTTACTGCTGATGGTAAGATTGGCACTGCGCTTGTTACTAACATTCAAGTCACACAGCCTGCTACTGGCGGTGACGTTTCAGAAAGTCTCTCATCAATTAAATTTAATGCGCCAAGAGCATTTACTACACAGGAACGTGTGGTAACCGCAGAAGACTACGAGACACTGTTAAAGCAAAACTTCTCAGAAATTAACGCTGTATCAGCATACGGTGGCGAAGAACAGAATCCACCGCAATTCGGTAAAGTGATTGTTGCGATTGACTTAAAGCAGACTGACGTATTGCCGCCTTCGAATCGAAGAACATACGAGAAGTTCATACGTGAAAGAAGTCCTCTTGGATTAGATCCTGTTCTGACGACACCTGATTATACTTATGTATCGGTTGATTGTAAAGTCAAGTATAACGTTAACGAAACTGAATTGACAACACAAGACATTCGTTCAATCGTTACTTCTAGTATTCAAGATTACGCCTCAATTAATTTGAATGGCTTCAACAAGACACTGTTCTACAGTAAATTCATTGCTGGTATTGACTTGTCGCATCCTTCGATTGTGAGTAACGATACAGACATCTTCGCAATCAAGAGCATTACTCCAGAGATAAATATTGAAACAAACTACGATATTGATTTTGCTTTGACATTAAAAGATGATATTGGACAGTTAAGTGGTGATCACCCAGACAGTGAAATCTCTATTATTAATTCAAGTATCTTCTTCTATAACGGTGTAGAATGCTTCATTGAAGATGACGGTGAAGGTAAATTAAGAATTATGGCACTTCAAGGTGCAACTCACAGTGTAGTACAAGAAATCGGTGATGTCAATTATGATACTGGCTTTTTGCAAATTAAATCATTCAAGCCAGATAAGGTAAAAGGAAACAGATTAGATATCTTTGCTCGATCTAAAACAAAAGATATTTCTTGTGTTAAAAGAACCATTCTAAATATCAGAGATACTGATATTTCAGTCAATGTAGAACAGGTAAGAATCTAAGTGAAATCTGTTGAAAAGTTTATAAGCCCGTATATCGAGAGTCAGTTTCCTGATTTCTATAAGCAGGAAGGACCTCTTTTCATTGCGTTTGTAAAAGCGTATTACGAGTGGCTTGAGAGTGATAGAGAAACATTGTATCACGGCAGAAGATTGCCAGAATATAGAGACATCGATAAAACACTCGATGAGTTTATTCTCTTCTTCAAAACAAAATATCTTTCTAACATTCAGTTCTCAATCGCATCGAACAAAAAACTTTTCATTAAAAACTCACTTGACTTTTATCGTTCGAAAGGCACACCGCGATCTATCGATCTGTTCTTTAAACTCATTCACGGCATTGAAGCAAAAGTCTATTATCCTGGTGACGATGTATTTAAACTCTCTGATAATGAATTTGCAAATGTAAAATATCTTGAGGTCGAAGATCATCCAGAACTAATCAACATGGTAGGCTTTAACATTCGCGGTTCAGACAGCGGTGCATATGCATTCGCTGAGAGACTTGTAAAGACGAAGAAAGGCAGCCGCAAAATAAGTGTACTCTACATTTCAAATGTTGTAGGTAATTTTCAAACAAGTGAACAGATAGCAACTCTAGGCGCGCCTATAAATATCACGACAAAAATACTTGGATCACTCTCTTCTCTTACAGTAGAATCAAGTGATGCAAATTTTGTTGCAGGAGAGAGGCTGAAAATCGTTGATGGCTCTGGCAAGAAAGGTGTTGCTGTTGTCAGTGAAACAGAAACTAAAGTTGGTGTTGTAGAATTTGATCTCATCAATCCTGGATATGGATACACTGATGAAGCAATCATTCTATCATCTGAAGCTGTATTGACTGCTTCGAATGTTAACGTGACGAATACAAAGTATTTTGCAAAGAATGAATTCATACCTAAATTTGAATCTATCAAACAAGACCTCGTTGAATTGATCATTGAGAATGCAACTGATATTGAAGAATTCACTAGCACAAATAGAGAACTCTATGTATACGGTGCTGGTAACATTTTATATTTTCAAGGTAAGATTGTTTCATCTGGAAATATCATCGGTAACAACTGCACCGTTATTTTGAATTATAACTCAGGACTTTATCCTGATCAAAATGAAATTGTAAACAGCACAGGAAATACTGCTTACAGTGTAGGCAATGCTGAATCGGCTGATATTATTGGTATTCCAATTGATAGAACTGCGACTGCAAATATCATTGCAACTGCCGAAGATTTTACAATTGAATATAGCCAAAGTAGCAATATACAATTAAATCAAGGTGAAGTATTAGAGCAATACTACATTTATCAGACAGATCACGGAGAAGCGTATACTCGATTTGTTGCAAACGCTGATGTTGTGAATGTATCATTTGATGCAGTCACATCTACATACAGCGCAGGCATTAGAAAGAACGCTGGTTTCTTCCGCAATGATTTGTCTGTTGAGAGACAGAATGATGGTACTAGTTTTTCAATCGAAAAAATTAAAAACATTCGTTTTGGTGTGATTGATACAACGAGAAGAATATATCCTCAAGGAAATTCATACGGTCTTTCAACAAATACAGAAATGGTAATCACTGGCTATGAAACATTCACAACAGCCGCTGATATTAGATTGAGTGGCTTCAATGAAGAAGTGGTTTTGCCTAATGCATGGTGCCCACAGCCAATTGAAGAAGTTGAACTCTCAACCGCGATTGCGGCAAGTTCTTATGGACTAGATTTGAATCCTGGTCGAGGCTTTAATGATATCATTTCAGAAGCACTAGACTTTTCAAACGCGGCAGTAGGATCAATCGAGAGCATTGTTGTTACCAACCCAGGCGAAGGATATCCTAACGATCCATTCTTTGTTGTGTACGAGCCTAAAGTTTATCACTATGGCAGTGAAGAATTTGATTTTAAAATAACGTATAATGACGGCACAGGCTTAAACTTTGTAGTCGGTGAAGTAATCGAAGGACAAACGTCTGGAACGAAAGCTAGAATCTTTAGACATGAAATTAATGCTGGTATATTATATGCGACACGTTTAAGTCCTGACAGTGATTTTGTGAATGGCGAGTTGATTGTATCAACACAGACTGGTATCACGACAACTGTTACAGAAACACAAGTCGATAGACGCGGCACACAAATGGGTCTAAATGCAAACGTGTTAAGTGAAGCATTCTCTGGCACGGGCTTCGTTTCAAATGTCAACATCGTAAGTTCAGGTTTTGGATACAGAGACGATGAAGTGTTGACTGGACATTCAGAAAAAGATTTTGATAAAACAGTTAAGTTCACATCGAAACTTGAGAGAGAAGGTGTTGGTGAAGGCTATTTCTTGAACAGAAAATCTTTCCTAAGTTCAGATAAATACATGCACGACAATGATTATTATCAAGAATATTCGTATGAGATTCTGACTGCACTTCCATTTAGCAACTATAAAGATACTCTAATTAAAGTTCTTCACGTAGCAGGTAATAGACCATTTGGAAGATATGTAGGAACATCTGAAGTACCTGTCGGAATAGTTATTACTTCATCAACCTCTGATTTTGACTTGAAGAATTTCGAAGTATTCTTTAATCAGCAAACATGGTACGATGGATTTACAACACAACATACAGAATTCTCATCTAGAATTACGAATACATCTGAATTCTTTGAGGCTAATATCAGATTGCCAGTTATTATTCAAGATGTATTGTTTGTTGATTCTGATGTATTCTTTAATGCAGGTATTGCAGAGGGACCATCTGAGCAAGTTACACGATTCGATAATACTCAGACATTCTATTCATCAACAGTAGCATAATCGGAATAAAAAATGCCAAAGACAATTATACCAAGTGAGTTCAAGACGCATCTAGCAGAGCAGATGGTCGAGTCGATTTCTGAGAGAGATAATACTGTTTATTATTCGTTTGTTGGTGATAATGTCACTGAGGGTACAACACTTGGTGATATATCTCAACCTACATCTAGTAACAGAGATATTAACATCAATACGTTCCGCAACATGATTTTCGGTAAAAAACTAACAAAAGCCGATATGAAGATCATGATCAAGCGATACAATTGGACTTCAGGCACAGTTTACACACAGTATGATGATATCGATCAAGACATCTATAGTAAAAACTATTTCGTAGTCGTTGATGAAGCGGCATTCAAGCACGTTTATAAGTGTCTTTATAATAACAATGGTGCGCCATCGACAGTAGAACCACTCTTCGGTGAAGTCAAATATGACAGTGCATTGTATGTTGAAGGCGATGATTACTATGAGACTACTGATGGCTATCAGTGGAAATACATGTTCTCAATCGATTCAAATACATTCACTAAGTTCTCAACTGAAAACTACATTCCAGTTGTTGCGAATAATACTGTAGAAACAAATGCAATCAACGGCTCACTTGACGTAGTTAAAATTGAATCCGCAGGTAAATTTTATAATAACTATACTTCTGGGCAATTCACTGTCGCTGATATCAAAGTGCAAGGTAATCCATTGTACTACAAACTTCCATATACAGCGGGCACAGCGGAAAACTTCTACGGGAATACAATCATCGTATTGACAGAAGGCACAGGCGCTGGTCAATACTCTCGCATATCTGGCTCTTTCCTTCTAGAAGGCGTTGGTGTAATTGCAGAAGTTGCAAACTCTTTCACTGTTACACCAGATGCAACTACTAGATTCGAATTGTCTCCTGAAGTAAAAATTATCAGTGACGGCACACAAACAGTTAACGCAGTCGCAAGAGCGATTATTAGTGAAGGTGCATCTAACAGCGTTTCAAGAGTTGAGATGATCAGCGTAGGAAAAGATTACAGTTACGCACAGGCTGAAGTTCTTGTTGGTGGTCCTGCGGCATCAAACGGCGGGACTGCTTCGTCTTCAGGACAAATCGTAACTCCAGAGCCTGCTGTAATTAGACCAATCATTCCACCGCAAGGCGGACACGGCTCAAACACTGCTGTAGAATTAGGTGGCGCGGCAGTAGGAATTCACACGCAATTTGTAAAAGACGAAAGCGGCACGATTCCTGCCGTGAATCGATTCTCACAATTTGGAATTATCCGTGATCCTAATTTTGCCAACGTTGAAATTATACTTGAAAAAAGAACTGACAGTTCACCTGGATCAGATGGAACATTCACAGCAAATGAAATATTCTATCAGATCAGACCACTGAAATTATCTGGTGATGTCACAGTCGTCAATGGAAATACTACTATTATATCAACCAATGATGACACAGCATATGATACTTTTATTCAAGAAGGCGATTTTGTTTATATAAATAATGATACAGATTTAGCACTAGGCACAAGTAATTTCTTCTCCGAAGTAGTCAGTGTAGGTAATAGTTCATCGATCACCTGCAAATATGCTCCATCATTTTCAACGACAGTTGGTAAATTACACATCGCAAGAATTGTTGGTGAAGGCGAAGTAAATGAATTGGGCGTTAATAAGTTCTATGGTAGAAATGTTACTAACTTAGAATTAGATGAAGTGATCATAGGTCAATCATCATATGCTTGTGCAAAAATTGCTGGATTAAATGTCAATGAAAGAAGCGCGACCGACACATTCAACTTTAGCACATTTAATCAGACTGAAATATTAATTGGAACAATATCTGGTACATTCGAACAAAACGAAAGAGTCTACCAAGGTTCTTCACTCGAAGAATCGACAGCAAATGCTTCTGTATTTTTTGCGAACTCATCTCATCTTTATTTGACGGATGTATTTGGAACTTTTGTAACAAGCGAAGAAATTATAGGCAAACAATCTGAAGCATCGATGGCTATAAGTTTTGCTAAATATAGTGGTGAACTAGATCCAACGGCAGGTACAATCATCTATCTGCAAAATGACATACCTGTGTCGAGAGATGAAAATCAATCAGAAGAAGTAAGAATAATCTTGGAGTTTTAAAATAATGCCCACGACAACTGATATCAAAGTTTCTCCTTATTTTGACGATTTCGATAATGCGAAAGCAATGGACTATTATCGACTTTTGTTCAAGCCAGGAGTAGCAGTACAAGCCAGAGAATTGAACCAACTTCAATCGATGTTGCAAGAACAGATTGAAACGTTTGGTGAACAAGTCCTGAAAAAAGGAACAATTGTCGAAGGATGTGAAGCAAGATTCGAAGCATCTGTGCCATATATCAAATTGACTGATACCACAGTAGATGGCGCGGCGCACAGCATGGCAGTTTATAAGGGACTGACAGTAACAAGAGAATCTTCAAATCTGTCTGCTGTAGTAATAGATTTTGCAGTGGGCTATCAAGCTCAAGATCCAGACCTCAACACATTATATCTTGATTATAATAACTCTGGTAATGATGGCGAACAAGATACATTCGCAAACGGTCAAATTGTTGTTATCAGTAATCCAGATCAAGGACTAGAATCAGTTGTCGTAGATAATGCGTCAACTCGTTTCGCCAACTCAGATAGTGTTGTTATTCTTGCTCAGTTTGAAATTCAAAATACTTCTGGTGGTACAGAATTTGCATCTGGCGAATTCGAAACGGGCGGCACAATCGAAGGTGTCACTTCAGGCGCGACTCTCGAAATTATTACACACAGTGATACAGTAAAAGATGGCTATCGCGTAATTTCAGTTAAGCCACTCACATCTCAGTTGATTACAGGTAACACTGATAGTTGGACATTTATTCGCGGCGAATCTATCATTGATACGTCAACGACACCTAACGCTGAAGCCACATTCGTAGAATGGGCAGGTGGTGGTGCGACTGCTGTTGCAAACACGACTGCAACTGGACAAATCAATAACATTGAGGTTGTTGATCGAGGTGAAGGTTACTACATTGATCCTTATGTTACAATTACATCACTAAGTGCAACTGCAACAGACGTTAACACTCTCGCTCTTATTCCAAGAAAATATGTTGCTAAGTGCGAAATTGCTGGCGATTCTTTCCAAGATCCAGTAGGCGTATCATATGGCATGTCTATTTCTGAAGGCACTATCTTCCAGAAAGGTTATTTCTCAAGAGTTGATGAACAGTTTAAAATTATTAGCAAATATTCAAACACACAGTCAAACATTCAAGTTGGTTTCTCAAGTATTGAAGCCATCTCAAATAGTTCAATCGATTCAAATCTTGTCGATAATGCTTCTGGCTTCTTAAATGAAAATGCTCCTGGCGCTGATCGTCTCGTAATCACGCCTGTATTAACAGTATACACTGATACTGAAGCAGAAGATGATGATGAGTTTTTAGGAATCTGGAAATTCAGCGAAGGAAAACTTGTACAAGAATCACCAAAATCTACATTCTCTGACGTTGGCGATGAAATGGCCACTCGGACATTCGAAGAATCTGGTAACTATGTAATTGATCCATTCCAGATCAATACAAGATCAACAGTAAACATTGCAAACTCTGCTCAGTTCTTCGATTACATCATTGATCCAGGACATGCATACATCAATGGCTATCGTGTAAAAACAAATCGAAACACGGTCCTTGAAGTAGAAAAGGCAAGAGACACCGCAGTATTTCCTGACAAATATTTTGATCTTGAATACGGAAACTTCTTGTTTATCAACGACTATGCTGGAACTATAGATTTCAAACTTGGTGATGTTGTCGAACTACACAGCATAGAAACAAACGCTTGTTCAAATTACAGCGATGGTAATATCACTACTCCTAACAAGAAAATAGGAACGGCGAAAGTACGTTCTCTTGTTTACGATGGTGGTGGTGCTCCTGGTTCTCCTTCTGCGAGATATAGAATTTATCTTTTCGATATCATCATGGATCTCGGACAAAGTTTCGAACTATCAAAGTCGATCTATTATGCAGATGGCACAAGAAGAGCGGCCGCTGACATTATTCTTGAAGCCAAGCCCGGAATCAGTGGCTCTGGTGCAAATGTTGCAATCATTCAGAATCCAGAGTTTAACTCACTGCTTGTAAATACAAAGCTACCTCTTGCTACTGCAAACAATATCACATATGATTATAGAACACATACACCACAAGTAGAGATTCAGACAACTGGTGTTGGTACTGTTTCAGCAACAGACAATTTCTATTATACTGGGTCACTCACTACAAGTCAAGAGCGAGAACTAATTGTTGTTCCAGAAGAACACATTTATCTTGCATCGAATTTGACTGGAACATTTGCATCTTACACATCAAATGTGATCACAGGTTCAACAACGACATTTACAAGTGAATTAGAACCAAATGATTGGATCTTTATGAATGACGGTGCTGATACTGTTTGGCTCAGAGTCGTTAGTGTATTAAGTGATACGACAATTCAGATTGATTCAACGCAAGGTGTTCCTACTGCGATTGCGGCTGGCACACAAATTCAAAGAGGCTTCCCAAAGAATGTTCCTGTCGATATGACAAGAAGCGGAATCTCTTCAAGTGTTGCGTCTAATGTATTGACTGTAGATTTTCCTTCAACAAATGCAATTGCAAACGTATCGATTACATATAATCAAAGAATTGTAAACACAGGCTTGGAGCCTAAGACTGTAAATCGAGGCGTATTTGTTAAACTTGATATGTCTACTCATCCAGATGGAGTCAATGGACCTTGGTGTCTTGGTATTCCTGATGTGTTTAGACTCAGAGCGGTCTATGATGGCTCTACAACAAGTGATGACAATATTACTGATGAATTCTATATTGATAACAACCACACTGAAAACTTCATCGGTCTTTCTTACTTGTATAAGAACAACTCATCTAACTACACGATTGGTGCAAGTGATGTTCTTCTAGTTGAATTTGATGTTCTGACTTCTGATGTTGGATGTAAAACAATCAGTTCATATCCTCTTGATGATGACGCATCATTAACAGCGATGATCTCCGATGGTACAGTGATGAACACACTGGAAATACCAGAATTCACAGGTAGAACTGGCGACTACTACGATATACGCGAATGTCTAGACTTTAGACCTTCCCATGCAAACACGGTAGCCCTAGTCACATCTGCTGGCTCTGCTCCTACTAACCCATCGGAAGCATCTAGTTCTGCTCCGTTCGATGCTTCATACACTGATCTTAAATTCCCAGTGCCTGAGAGTGACATATACGCCAACTTCTCATACTACACGCCAAGAACAGATACAATTGTAATGAACTCTGATGGAACATTTGATATATTGAAGGGAGAAAGTATCAAGCTAGAAGATACTGATCCAAATACTCTAATTCTATTTGGCGCTGAAGTTCCTCCATATCCTTCTCTGCCTGCTGTTTTGTCTGACGACATGAATGAAATTCTAAATCGTAGAGTAGGCACAGATAACGATGAAGGAACTCGCGAAGATAAATTCCAGATTAGCACACTTGCAGTTGAAGATCAAGTTGAATCGTATACAATGCATGAGATTGGACAACTTGAAAGACGTATTGAAGCACTCGAATACTACATGAATTTGAGCGAGACTGAAGATGAAGTTAAGAACAAAAAACTGACATCATCAATTGATAGCACACTTGAGCGATTCAAGTTTGGCTTCTTCGTTGAAAATTTTGTCGATGACGAATATACTGACGAAGAAAACAAAGAGCATAGGTCACAAATTTACGAAAGTGCAATGACGCCCAGACAGAAATCTGTCACACTTGAAATGCGACCTGCTACATTGGCAAATAGATTTAATGATGGCCAAAGAATCACATTCCCGTGGACAATGAAGCGTGTTATCACTCAAAGAAACGCAACAAACGGACCAGTTATTGTTCCGCCGCCGCCACCACCTCCACCGCCCGTTATTCCAAATGTACCGCCACCGCCCGTAGTGGTACCGCCGCCTGTCGTTGTTCCTGTTACAAAGATAACATGTAAAGGATTCAAAGAGCAGACTACAAAATGGTCTCAATCGAAAGAAATTGAATCAAGACAAGTTTATGAAGGCAACGTGATCAAGTTGAGTTCAAACACTGACGCAGAAGGTCAGTTAATCGAAATTAAATTTGACGTATACGGTGGTAATGACAGACTTGTCATATATCAAGGTAACACACGTAATCCAGCACAAGATGGTACTGTGATTGCGAATACATCAACAATGACTGTTGGTGG
>Ga0181595_10004557_pt1 | contig 12650 bp, 13 predicted proteins | sample 041ome_7_FD_145604 | JGI IMG/M metagenome (GOLD analysis project Ga0181595, IMG submission 145604) | Coastal salt marsh microbial communities from the Groves Creek Marsh, Skidaway Island, Georgia - 041401AS metaG (spades assembly) | ecosystem: Environmental > Aquatic > Marine > Intertidal zone...
ATGAACCCGGTGGCCACCAGCGACGCCGCATTCCGGGGTGGGGCATGCCCCACCCCGGAATACACCATCGCCTACACCGGAAATTACACCACGAGCGCGGACGCTAACATGTAACCTGACTGCGCGACGCTCACGATCTGGCCTGTATTGGATCCCGGAGTCGGCACGGTGCCGATAATTTCATGCACGTGGGGATCAGGATCTTCGCCAATCGAAGGACGCAGTATTTTTACCCCGGCCTTGAGCAAGGCATCGTTGATTGCTCGCCGCGTCGCCTCCAGCCCCTTGATCAACGATGGCTCGATCTCGTGTGAACCCGCCAAGGCCTCCAAGGCAAGGTCGAGATTGTCGAGCGCTGGTGCGAGTTCGGATAGCAGTTGCGCCATCCCGGCCTGTCGACCTTCGGTTCCCGCTTTTTCTGCGCGCTTTCGCGCATTCTCAGCTTCCGCCAGTGCACGAAGCAATCGATCCTGTAACGCGTCCCCTTCTTCCGGTTCCGGCAGGACCTCCGACTCCACGCTTTTACCAACTGCCGAGGGCGATCCGTCCTCGTTCTCGCCATTCTTTGCATTGTCCGACACGGCCTGTACCCCCGTACTTAGTCTTTCTTGTCGTCATCGACCTCGGAGAATTCGGCGTCGACGACTTCTTCATCATCCGAAGCTTCCGAACCGGCAGCTCTACCGGCATCGGCAGAGCCGGCGGCAGAGGCCTGCTCCTTCTCGTAGATCTGCTGACCCATCTTCATGGCAGCGTCGGTGAGGGCCTGAGCCTTCGCGTTGATCGCATCGTGATCGTCGCCTTCAAGCGCCGTCTTGGTTTCGGCGATCGCAGTTTCGACGGCTGCCTTGGTGTCGGCATCAATCTTGTCGCCATGCTCTTCGAGCTGCTTTTCGGTCGCATGGACCAGGCTGTCGGCCTGGTTGCGAGCCTCGGCGGCTTCACGCCGCTTCTTGTCTTCCTCGGCGAACTTCTCGGCATCACGCACCATCTGGTCGATGTCGGCTTCGCTGAGACCGCCCGATGCCTGGATACGGATCTGCTGTTCCTTGCCGGTGCCCTTGTCCTTGGCCGAAACGTTGACGATGCCGTTGGCGTCAATGTCGAAAGTGACTTCGATCTGCGGCGCGCCGCGCGGCGCTGGCGGGATGCCGACGAGATCGAACTGGCCGAGCAGCTTGTTGTCCGCCGCCATTTCACGCTCACCCTGGAACACGCGGATGGTCACGGCTTGCTGGTTGTCATCCGCGGTGGAGTAGGTCTGGGTTTTCTTGGTCGGGATCGTGGTGTTGCGATCGATCATGCGGGTGAATACGCCGCCCAGCGTCTCGATACCGAGCGACAGCGGGGTCACGTCGAGCAGGAGAACATCCTCGACGTCGCCCTGCAAGACACCCGCCTGGATGGCGGCACCCATGGCGACAACCTCGTCGGGGTTAACGCCAGTGTGCGGCTTCTTGCCAAAGAAATCCTCGACCACTTCGCGTACCTTGGGCATTCTCGTCATGCCGCCTACCAGGATCACTTCGTCTATCGCCCCTTTGTCGATCCCAGCGTCAGCCATGGCCTTCTTGCAGGGTTCGAGCGTCCGCTTGATCAGGCCGTCAACCAGTTTTTCGAGGTCGGAGCGGGTGACTGTCTGGACCAGGTGCAGCGGCGTCGTGGTGCCGCCTTCCATGCGCGCAGTAATAAAGGGAAGGTTGATCTCGGTCTGTGCTGCGCTTGACAGCTCTATCTTGGCCTTTTCCGCCGCTTCCTTGAGGCGCTGCAGGGCGAGCTTGTCGGTTCTGAGGTCCATATTTTCCTTCTTCTTGAAGGAATCGGCGAGATATTCCACCACCGCGCTGTCGAAGTCTTCGCCGCCGAGGAAGGTATCGCCATTGGTCGACTTCACCTCGAATACGCCATCACCGATTTCGAGGATCGATACGTCAAACGTACCGCCGCCGAGGTCGTAAACAGCAATAGTCTTGCCTTCGTCCTTATCGAGTCCATAGGCGAGCGCCGCAGCAGTCGGCTCGTTAATAATGCGCTCGACTTCGAGACCGGCGATTTTGCCGGCATCCTTGGTCGCCTGGCGCTGGGCATCATTGAAGTAGGCCGGGACTGTTATTACCGCCTTCTCGACTTTGTCCCCTAGGTACTCTTCGGCGGTTTCCTTCATCTTTTGCAGGATGAAAGCGGAAACCTGGGAAGGGCTGTACTTCTCGCCGCCCGCTTCAACCCATGCATCGCCGTTGGGCCCCTCGACAATCTTGTATGGAACAAGCTCCATGTCTTTCTTGGTGGTCGGATCGTCAAACCGCCGACCGATCAGGCGCTTGATCGCGAACAAGGTGTTATCCGGGTTGGTCACGGCCTGGCGCTTGGCGGGCTGGCCGATCAGGCGTTCGCCATCCTTGGTGAAGGCGACGATAGACGGCGTGGTGCGCGCACCTTCCGAATTCTCGATCACTTTGGGCTTGCCGCCTTCCATAACGGCAACGCAGCTGTTGGTTGTTCCGAGGTCGATACCGATAACTTTAGCCATGGTTTGGAGCTCCAGAAAACAATAGATTAAGATGTGTTCAGACGTGGGTTCGCCGTTCCCCTAACGCAGAAGGATCACGTCAGCGCTCTGGCGGGACCGGCTGGCAAAATGGTCGTATGCGCGCGGCAGCCACAAGACTGCGCGGACCCCACGGGGTGATCGAGGCATCAGACAAATGTTGCCCCCGGATCTCTGAGCGAACCGCTGCGCATGAGTGAGACCGAGTCCCATTCGGTGATCGCCTCCCCAATTTGAATAGAACGGCTCGAATGCCAGCGCGATGGTATCGCGGCTGAGCCCAGGGCCATTGTCGGCAACTTCAATTTCAATTCGCTCGGGCAGAGCGTCAATCGCCGGGCGATTCCTCAAGCGCAAAGATACTTTCCCACCATTTCCTCCGGCAGCCAGGAATGCATTTTCAAGCAGGGCCGATAAGGCGCTGGCGAAAGAGGCAGGGGCAACCCGAACCGGCCACAAACCCGTTTCAAGTATCTTTTCAAACTCCACTTCCACTGGAATCCCTGACTGGATCTGGTCCATCAAATGCTTGATCAATTCTGGCACATCGACCAATTCCTGAAGCGGCGAATTAGCAGCTGGAACAGACCATTTGCTTACTAATCTGGCCGAATTGAGGAGCGCCATACGCATCTTGCGACGAAGCTTGATCGCCTCCTGCTCATCGGCGAATTCCAACGTTTCAAGGCCCGCAGCCAGCACGGCAAGCATGCTTGTCAGGTCTTCCGTCGATGGCAGAGGGGTCACTGACGACGTTCCTGCTGGCATCATGTCCCGAAAGCTACTTTGGAATTGACGCTTCATGACCGGCCTCCTGTGCCAAAATGTACCTCTAGTCGCTTCTCAGGCAAATCCACTGATCCAGATCAGGCGTTTCGGATCAGCCTTGCCTGTCCCAATGTGATCGCATTAGACACCCAGCTTCGAGCGGGGATTGTATTCATTCTTTTCTCGCCATTCCTTGGCCCACGCTTCCAGGCTTTTATCGTTCTGCGGAAGGTCAACCATCAACCGCACCAGTTGATTGCCGCGCCCACCTTGGCGACGGGCCATTCCTTTACCCTTGATGCGCAGAACTCTGCCCGAGGTGGATCCCTTCGGCACTGTTAGCATGATCGGACCATCGATCGTGGGTACGCGCACCTTTGCGCCGAGTACGGCCTCGTCCCACCGGATTGGCAGGTCGAGGCGAATGTCGTCCTCATCCTGTCGGAAGAAAGGGTGGAGCGTGACGGTCAGTTCAAGAATCGCGTCACCGCGCCCTCCCGGTCCGGGCCGCCCTTTGCCCGCAACGCGCAGGCGATCCCCACTCTGGGTTCCCGGAGGGATCTTGACCTCGATTTGCTCGCCGCCATCGAGGTTGATTGCGAATGGTTTTGCAGTGGCGATATTTTCGAACGGGACATTTACCGCATAGAGCACATCGCTTCCTCGCGGGCGATATTCGCGCCCGCCAGCCCCGCGACCCCGCCCAAAGAGATCGGCGAAGATGTCCCCCAATTCCTCCGAATCGCCAGAGAAATGAAAGGATGTCGCTCCATCCTGCGCCGATCGAAACGGTCCTCCGCCCGAGAACGGCCCATGGCCCTGGAAATCTTCGAAACCGTAAGGTGCGCGCGGGTTGCCGTGCTCGTCGATTTCGCCGCGGTCGTATCGCGCGCGTTGCTCGACATCGCTCAAAAGATCGTATGCTTGCGTGACTTCCGCGAACCGGGCCGCCGCATCTGGCTTGTCCTTGTTGCGATCAGGATGAAGCTCTTTGGCGAGTTTGCGATAGGCATTCTTGATTGCAGACTGATCTGCAGTGCGCGATACGCCGAGTATCGTATAAGGATCTGCCATTAACTAAATCACCTGAAATTGGGATGCGGGGGGTAATGCGGGTCAGCCAATATGTGCCTCCACCCATTGGCGAAGCGCTGAGGGGGGTAAGGCACCGGATCGTTGATCGACCAGCCGTCCATTCTTGAATATTAACAAGGCGGGGACGCCCTGCACGCCGTACCGGGCGGCAAGTTCGGGAGCCTTGTCGATATCGACCTTTGCGAACCTGGCGCGCGGTTCGATTGCAATCGTGACCTGGGCAAATGATGGAGCCATGGCGCGGCAGGGACCGCACCACGTCGCCCAGAAATCCACAACGACAGGTATGTCGGATCGTGTGATATGGCGATCGAACCTCTGGCCCAGCAAGTCGACGGGCGAACCATTGAACAGCGCCTTGTGGCATTTGCCGCATTTTGCGGCCTGAGCTGGCCGATCAGGCGGGATAGCGTTGACCGCTTCACAATGTGGGCAAACTACCTTGATCTTGTCGGCTTCCATTCGCCGCCCTTCCCTTGCTTGTCGTGCGCTCGCGCTGCTCAGATCTAGGATGGAATGACGAAAACGAGACCTTCTTCGCCCTCGTCGACATTGACGGTCGAACCGTCAGGGATTTCGCCGGCCAGCAGCTTTTCCGCCAGCGGATCCTGCAGATATCGCTGTACCGCTCGCTTGAGCGGTCTGGCGCCATATACGGGGTCGTAACCCACCCGACCGAGCCAGTTGCGCGCGCCTTCGGTGAGGTCGAGCGTGATCTTCCGGTCTTTCAGCAGCTTCTGGACGCGCTTGACCTGGATATCGACGATCGGTGCCATGTGTTCCTGGCTCAGGCGATGGAACAGTATGATCTCATCAAGCCTGTTGAGGAACTCGGGGCGGAAGTGGCTGCGCACCACGTCCATCACCTGCGGCTCGACATCTTCCACCTTCTGATCGTCGGTGAGGTTGGAGAGGAACTGGCTGCCGAGGTTGCTGGTCAAGATGATCAGCGTGTTCGAGAAGTCTACCACCCGGCCCTGCCCGTCGGTCAGGCGACCGTCGTCGAGTACCTGCAACAGAACGTTGAACACGTCCTGATGCGCCTTCTCGACTTCGTCGAACAGCACGACCTGGTATGGTCGGCGCCGCACCGCCTCGGTAAGCACGCCGCCTTCCTCGTACCCAACATAACCCGGAGGCGCGCCGATCAGTCTAGCGACCGCGTGCTTTTCCATGAATTCGCTCATGTCGATGCGCACCATGGCGCGCTCGTCGTCGAACATGAACTCGGCCAGCGCCTTGGTCAGCTCGGTTTTGCCAACGCCCGTGGGGCCAAGGAACAGGAAGCTGCCCAATGGCCTGTGCGGATCCTGCAAGCCAGCGCGTGCTCGGCGCACGGCCTTGGAGACAGCCTGTACCGCCTGCTGCTGGCCGATCACGCGACGACCGAGAAACTCTTCCATCTTGAGCAGCTTCTCGCGCTCGCCCTCCATCATCTTGTCCACCGGCACGCCTGTCCAGCGGCTGACAACAGAGGCGATGTCCTCCTCGGTCACTTCCTCGCGCAATAACGCGGTCTTATTTGCACCACGTGCCTCTTCAAGCTGCTTTTCGAGGCTCGGTATCGTGCCATAGGACAGCTCGCCCGCCTTTTGCAGGTCGCCCGCGCGCTGCGCCTGCTCCAATTCGAGCCGGGCCAGGTCGAGCTGTTCCTTGATCTTTGCCTCAGCCTGAATCTTGTCGCGTTCGTTCTGCCAGCGCGTGGTCAGCTCGCTCGATTTCTGCTCGAGCTCGGCCAATTCTTTGCGCAAGGTGGCGAGCCGGTCCTTGCTCGCCTCGTCGCTTTCCTTAGCAAGCGCGCTTTCCTCGATCTTGAGCTGGATAATGCGGCGGTCGAGGTTTTCGATCTCTTCGGGTTTGCTTTCTACTTCCATGCGGATGCGACTCGCCGCCTCGTCCATCAGGTCGATCGCCTTGTCGGGGAGGAAGCGGTTCTGGATATAGCGATCGGATAGCTGCGCAGCGGCCACGATCGCACTGTCGGTAATGTTTACCCCGTGGTGCAGTTCGTATTTTTCCTTCAGACCACGCAGGATGGATATCGTGTCCTCTACGCTCGGCTCGTCGATATAGACCGGCTGGAAGCGCCTCTGGAGTGCGGCATCCTTCTCGACATATTTCTGGTATTCGTCGAGCGTAGTCGCGCCGATCACGTGCAACTCGCCGCGCGACAGCGCAGGCTTCAGGAGGTTCGAGGCATCCATGCTGCCCTCGCTCGCGCCCGCTCCAATCAGCGTGTGCATCTCGTCGATGAACAGGATGATCTGCCCATCGGAATTTTTCACCTCGTCGATCACGGCCTTCAAGCGTTCCTCGAATTCGCCGCGATATTTCGCACCAGCAATCAGCGCGCCCATGTCGAGCGCCATTAGCGTGCGGCCCTTGAGGCTGTCGGGCACATCGCCATTGGCGATGCGCAGCGCCAGCCCCTCGGCGATCGCGGTCTTGCCCACGCCGGGATCACCGATAAGAACGGGATTGTTCTTGGTCCTGCGGGCCAGAATCTGGATTGTGCGACGAATCTCCTCGTCGCGGCCGATCACCGGGTCGAGCTTGCCGTCGCGCGCCGCTTGGGTCAGGTCGCGGGCGTATTTCTTGAGCGCATCGTAGCTCTCTTCTGCGCTTGCGCTATCTGCGGTGCGACCGCCGGTCACTTCCTGAATCACCGCCTCGAGCGACTTCGCATTCACGCCGGCAGCCTGCAAAGCCTTGCCTGCGTCGGTGCTGTCGGAAAGGGCCATGGCCTGCAATATGCGCTGTACAGGAACGAAGCTGTCGCCGGCCTTCTTTGCCAGCTGTTCGGCCTGATCGAGCAGGCGAGCCGAATCATTGTCTAGGGCGGGCGGCGTCTGCGCTCCGGAGCCGGAAACCGCCGGGAATTTATGCAATGCCTTTTCAACCTCGCCAATGGCGGCAGGGGGGCTACCGCCTGCTCGCTGGATGAGCTGCGCGGCCATGCCCTCCTCATCTTCAAGCAATGCCTTGAGAATATGGACTGGCGTGATGCGCTGATGGCTCATGCGGACGGCAACTGTCTGGGCGCTCTGTAGAAAGCCCTTGGCCCGGTCGGTGAATTTCTCGAGGTTCATCGCAAAGGGTCTCCAAGCGTAATTACAATTTCAAATGAGACTTTGAGTAGGTACTAGCAGGAAATCGAATTCCCGTCTGCTCACATATCAACCGCAACGACGCCAGCCTCTGAATGACTGACCGGCTGACGCCGGTAGGATCAAGCGGCGGGGCTGAAGCCATCCTTGTGGGTATGTCGATCGAGATATCGCATGATGATGTCGTCGGTGATGTTGCCGGACGTGGTCGAGAAGTAGCCCCTCTGCCAGAAGCGTTGTCCCCAATAGCGCTTGCGGATGTGTTCGAACTCCTGCTGGATTTTGCGGGAAGAGCGCCCTTTTGCGCGGCGGACGAAGTCGCTGACCGAAACGTGCGGCGGGATTTCGACGAAGATATGGACGTGGTCGCGCGACAGGGCGCCATTGATGATCGTCACGCCCATCTCGTCGCAGACCTGACGGATGATCTCGCGCACCCGGAGCCGCACTTCGCCATGGAGCACTTTGAACCGATACTTCGGCGCCCAGACCAGATGGTAGCGATGGTGAAATGTCGTGTGACAGCCGCTCCGGTAGCCCATAGCAGGTATCCTCGGGGAAGTGAGACCGCCTGGAGGGCGTGAAGTCTCACTTCCCCGAGGATACCTGCTATCGAGCGAGTCGAAGGCTGAAGCCAGTATCCGACTGAAGTCGGAGGGGTTCCTCCCAGTCAGAGGACTCTAAATAGAAAAGCCATTCTCGTCCTGACATAGATCAGTGGGCGGGCCGATCTGCTTCCTATGGTACGCTCGTATCGCCAGATGACTGTCAAGTCGGCGAGGATAGCGGAAACGGCATTGAAATGCGGCTCTCGCGAGTTTACGAACGGAGGCGCAGTCAGCGATTTCACCCGTTCGAAACTTTGATGGAGGTGGTGATGGAGCAAATTGCCAAAAACGAGTGGGCAGAATTGTGCGATCGCATTAGCAAGCGGTTGCTTGGCCTGCGCGCCGAAATCGAGGTCCAATCGCTTGATTTGGGCGATCAGATCGAGGCCGAATTTCTTCCAATCCTCGGTATCACCTATGATCACAAAGACGATGTCGTGGTCATCGCCCTTGAGGGGCTTGCTCACCTGATCCCGCACCCGGTCGATATCCAGACCAAAGGCTACGACGATAATATCGAGGCAGTCCTTATTGTGGACAAGGAAGGTGTGCGGCATCTCACATCATTCCGGGAGCCGCTTAAGTTGCCACCCCCGCCTGCCGAGTAAGCTTCACTTCTATAAGCCAACTTGTAGTCCAACCATCAAAGAGGGAGTTCCGCCATGACATTCAGAAATCTTGCCCATGGCGTTGCCGCCATCGCATTGCTTGCGGCTACGGCCTGTTCCGATAATGCCGAGGAGGCGGCGGACGGACAGGAAGCTTCGGCTAGCGCAACCGATACGGATCAGGCTGCGGGCGGCGCCACGGCCGAGGATCAGGTGCAACTCGGAACTCTGCTGAAGGAAGCGGTTTCCGCTCTCGATGAATCGCAGGCGGCTATCAGCGCCATTGACGCGGGCAATAATCAAGAGGCGATCGACGCTCTGGCCAGGGCCACGGGCAAACTCGAGATCATCCTGGCGCGCGAACCCAACCTGGCACTTGCTCCGGTGGCCAATTCGGTCATCGAACATGATGTTCTTGCAACGCCAGGCGATGTCAAGGCGCTCTCCGACCGGATCGAGGATCTGACTGATGAGGGACGTTTGCAGGAAGCGAGGCGGCTTATGGAAGGCCTCGCAAGCGAGATGGTTATCAGGACCAGCAACCTTCCGCTGGGTACCTATCCTGATGCCATCAAACGCGCGGCCGCACTGCTGGACGAACAGAAGCCTCAGGAGGCCAAGCTCGTCTTGCTAAACGCCCTGAGCACCATTGTCGTGACCGAAACCGTAATTCCGTTGCCGATCGTCCGTGCCGAGGCGAGCGTCGAGGCCGCGCGCGTCGTTGCGGCAAAAAAGAACCGCACGCAAGAAGACAACCAGGCAATCGCTGCGGAACTGCAAAAGGCCCGTGACCAAATCGAGATGGCGCAAGCGCTCGGTTACGCAACCAAGAAGGATCTTGACGATCTGCAGGACGCGATCAAAGAACTTGAGCGAGAGACTGGCGGGGGCAACGCTGCAACTCGCTTATTCGAACGCATCAAGGGGCTTTTCGGTAAGGCTCGCGAAGCAGTACAGCCGACAAAGAATTGAGAGCTATAATTCTGGCGGTGCGTTATGCAATGAAGGCAGCGTGCCGTCAGAAATATTGTCTTCGTTGAATTCCGATCTCAAAGTATGGGGCTATCGATATGGCAACACTGGCACATAGAATCCCTCTCCCGGTCTGTAGTCTAGCAGGAAACTGGTGGACATTCGTTTTGCGCGGTGTGCTTGCGCTGATCCTTGCTGTGCTCGCGGTACTGATGCCTGCCAGCGCCTTGCTCGGGCTGACAATCATCTTCGGTGCCTTCTCGATGGTAGACGGAATATTCTCGCTTATCGCGGCTTTTCGCAACATCCGCGCGGGTGAGAAGTGGGGTTGGCTGGCATTCAACGGCGTGGTCGGCATCGGTACTGGTATTGTTGTGCTGATTACTCCGATGATGGCCAGTTTCGTGCTTTCGCTGTTCTTTTGGTGGATGATCGCATTCTGGTCGTCTGCCTCGGGCATCGCCCAGGTCGTGACCGCCATTCGGCTGCGCAAGGAAATCAAGGGCGAGTTCTGGCTGGGGTTAGGGGGTCTGTTGTCCCTTGCGCTGGCCGGCTTCGTAATCTGGATGCTTTTAACTTCTCCCGTCGAGACATTCCTTGCCTTGGGCTGGGTCCTCGCGTTCTACGCCGCGATGTTCGGAACTGTCATGCTGCTCCTTGGCTTTCGCTTGCGGCGCGCATCGAAGGGGGATGATTCACGGACGCAGTCGGCGAGCTAGGTGGCTTGGCAGCATCATAAAGCGGTTTCTGGCATCAGGATCAATCACATGAGCCTGTCCCGAAGTATCGCCTCGGCGTGGCACTAGATTCGGAGCGGGTCGGCAAGCATCTGACGGCAAGGGGGGCGATGGAGGTAAAATGGCCGCGCATTCGTGAGATCGTATGGCTCGCTGGCATCCTTGCCGCATTGGACTTTGGATATGCGCTCTACCATGAGCTCTATGTCGGCGCGTCCAGATTTCCGTTCGTGCAGGAAACTATCCTTGTCTTCCTTGGCGCTGTCGCGACGATCTTTCTCACCGCGATGCTGCTGAACCGCCAGACCGAACTCGAACTCAGCAAAGAGGCCCGCGTCCATCTGTTCGACCAGAAGAACTCGGTTTACATGGCGGCGATCGAAAAAGTCGCAGACATCGCCGCAAAACGCGACCCCGACCCGGCTCTTATCGATGAATTGCGGGTGATTGGACGCAAGCTGGCAGTGATCGCTAGTCCAGAGGTTATCAAGTCCTTCCAGTCGGTGCTCGACAGGCTGTTGCGCGGACTGAACGACGGAAACCTGACCAATGCCGACGCAGAAGAGGTTATACATGCCGTCGCCGAGCTGACCCTCGGCATGCGTTGCGACATGCTTGACGAGATCGGGAGCGCCAAGAATGACACCGCACAGGAACTGATCCGTCGGAACTCTCGGCAGATGGAACGGCTCGATGATCTGGACGAAGCGTAACGGGCAGCGACGATAAAGCGTAAAGGACTTGAACATGCACAGAGGCCATAATCGCCCCCCGCGCCTATCGAAGCAGCCCGGCACGAATACTATTTTGGCCGATGTTCCGATGGCAAAGATCTACCAGGAACCGCGCTCCACGCTTCAGGGCGGGCACCGCCCGCAACCGTGGTACCTCGAGTTCGAGGCGAGAAGACCATTGGGCCGCGACGTCTTCACGGGCTGGATTACCAATGATGATCCATATCGCCATATTCGCATTCGGTTTCCTGACCGCGACAGCGCTATCGGCTTTGCCGAAAGGCAGGGTTGGAATTACAGGGTCAACCAAACCTCTGCGTTGCACCATTACGAACCGAAGATCGACGAGCTCTATCGTGGCTTTGAGGCGCCCGGAAACTGGCCGATACGATGGTCTGGAGAGGGCAAAGAGATCTCTCGTCACCGGCTGTATCGAGGCGCGGAGGCTGGCGAGCGGGCTGAGCCTGAAAAGGAGTTCGACCCCGTTGATGAAGCGCTGCTCGAAAGCTTTCCCGCCTCCGATCCGCCAGCATTTACGGGCGCAACAATTGGCTAGGCCGAAAGGTCGATGCAGTCGAAAATAAGCGAGTATAAGGTGTCAAATGTAATCGACGCATTCGAATTGCGAGCTCTCTCCGTTTCCTCATCCCTGCTTGAAGACGCAGTGCGGATCGTGCTGGTGGTGTGTCTCGCTTCGTTGGCGGCAGCTCTGCTTTCGCGCCTGATGCGGCGCATAGAACAGAAGATGACAAGCAAACGAAGTGATCCAGATTCTTTAAGGAGGGTTGCAACTGCATACAGGACTGGTCTGATATTCGGGCGCATCGTGATATGGTCAGTTGCCGGGGTGACCTTGCTCTCGATCATGGGCGTATCCATAGCGCCTTTGCTGACTGCTGCGGGAGTGGCCGGAATTGCAGCAGGTTTTGCCGCGCAGAGCCTGGTGAAAGACTATTTTTCCGGATTTATCATTCTGCTTGAAGGGCAGCTGCGCGTCGATGACATGACGTGCTCCCCTGATTGTTACCAGTCAGAGGTAGAGTCTGGCTCCTTCATGATGGTTGTTTGATGGGTTGGCAACGTGTCTGGGGGCATGCCCCCAGACACGTTGGCCGGCGATCTCGGCGGGGGTCTTCCCGCCCAGTTTCGAGTGTGGCCTGACCGTATTGTAGTCGTGCCGCCAGGCGGCCAGCACGAACCGGGCATGGGGCAGCGAGGTGAACAAGGTCTCGTTGAGGCATTCGTCTCGCAAGCGACCGTTGAAGCTCTCGACGAAGCCGTTCTGCATCGGCTTCCCCGGCGCGATGTAGTGCCACTCGACCCGCCGCTCCTGCGACCAGCGCAAGATGGCCGACGAGGTCAACTCAGTCCCATAGCACATTGGGAAGCTGCCGCTCAGAAGCGGCATTCGCCTTGATGGAACCAAGGGCGCGTAGCGCCCGCAGGCTTCATCAAGGCGGTCATGACCGGCCA
>Ga0181595_10004568_pt1 | contig 12638 bp, 13 predicted proteins | sample 041ome_7_FD_145604 | JGI IMG/M metagenome (GOLD analysis project Ga0181595, IMG submission 145604) | Coastal salt marsh microbial communities from the Groves Creek Marsh, Skidaway Island, Georgia - 041401AS metaG (spades assembly) | ecosystem: Environmental > Aquatic > Marine > Intertidal zone...
ATTTATACATTTGAGTTTCATCTATCTTTATCAATTCATCGTAATTGATATTGTATTTATTTATTTTACCAAAAAGAATTGTTTTTGAATGTCTTGTATCCCAACCGGTAATTTTATTTACTTTTGAATTATCGTATAAATAAAATTTATTGAAACCCAATAAAATATGATACTGAACCCATTCTTCTAAAAATAAAATATTTTCTTTTAAGATAAAAACAGTATGAATAGCGATTTGCATTATATAAAAATAAGTTATAATATTTTGTAAAAAATAAACTTAAATATGTACTTGTTTATCTTCTATTTTTCATCGTTACAAAGACACCAATCATAAAACCGATTTGGATGCCACGCCTTTTGTATCAACTCTTCTTCAATTTTCTTTGTTTGTTGTATGGTATAGGTTCTTCTTTCACTATAATAATTATTCTCATTCTCAAAACGATTCATTGAAAGAGAATGAAAATTGATTTTATCAATAAATGTATCAATAAAATCCATAGTTAGATATGGATTGTATGCTAAGAAAGAATGTGTCCTTTCCCGCATATCATTTATATTTTTTTTAACGAACTCAAAATTGTGAATATGTGTTCGGACAAAATCGTTTGTTAACATTTGACGGCTAGATATTTCATACCAATTCCAATCTTTATCAATGTGTCTTTCAATAAATTCTAGTGTTAAATTAGGATTTTCAGAAACACCATTATACCAGCTCCAAGGTTTATCCGCGTATTTTTCAATAATATCTAGCGTAATGCATATATTTTTAGAAATATTATCCCAATTCCATTCTTTATCTGAATGTTTCTCAATAAATTCTATTGTTATGTTCAGATTAGAAGAAATATCGCGCCAATAAAACGGCATATCTTTATATGTGACATCAATCATATGTTGTGTCAGATTCCTATGAGAAGATATATTCGTCCAATTCCAAAATTTATCTTCGTGTTTTAATAAGAATTCTAATGGGATATTTGGATGTTTTACTAGTTCATTATCCCAGTCCCATTTTTTATCAATGTGTTCTTCAATAAACTTTACAGTTAGATATGGGTTACTTGAAATTCCATCCCAATCCCAATCTTTTTCTATGTATTTTTCAATAAACGCCAATGATATATTTTTATTGTATGAAAGACCAAAACACCAATCCCAGTCACATTCAATATATTTTTCAATAAATTCTTCCGTAATATTTGGATTTCCAGATATAAATTCAAAATCGCCAGATTTTGGTTCGTTGAATTTGATGACGTTTTCAATATATTCAAGAGGTACATTTCTGTTAAGAAATACATTCAAATGGTCAAAGATATAGTACCTTTTTCTAAAATCTATAGGACCGTATATCTCATCATCGTGATCATCGTCGTCATCACTATCAAAATGAAATAATGTCTTCATAATTTCATCAGTTAAACGTTCTGTTTCAATTTCCAATTCACTTTTTTGTACTATATTTTGTTTTAGGTATATTTCTTTTTCTCTTTTTTCATCATCAATCCTATTCATAATCAGTTTAACAACATCAAACGATATACATGGATTCTTCAATAACTCTCTCAAATTCCAGTTTTTATCTGGATATTTAAAATATACTTTCTCCAAAAATGTCTTAGGAACATATGTCTCCATTTTTAATTAATTCTACGTATTTATGAATTAATTAAATACAATATTATAAAATTCAATTTTTTATGAATTACTTAAACTCGCATTTATATAATGCTCTTCTTGGACGACTACAACGTTCATCTGGTGTTATTCCGACGAAATATTTCAATTCGGATATATTCATTGCAGAAATATATAATGCCCATAAAACACCGCCTAATACACCTATTATTATTGGTGCAATTATTACTATCGCGTAATTAACTTTATCATCAACAAAGAAATTAACAGTACAGTCAGAAAAATATCTAAACCATGATGTATAACCCAATGATATCAATATTAGTAATATAATAAGACCTACATTTTCACTCCATATATTTTCAGTAGCAATGATAGTTAAAATATATGAAAGTAAAAACCACATTGTAACTAAACATAATGGTATCTGTGATATTGGTTTCCCACCACCATCTTCATCACTATCTAAAAATAATAATTCACAATTTTGACCACCATCACCACCTACTACTTTTTTACCTCCTAATTTATTATTTTCTTCGTGTCCATGAATAAAACTAAATACTGTAGCTATTGTAGGGTTGGCTTGAAGTGTTGATGTTATATTTTCAAATACACTGCTACTCTCTTCGCCTTTACTATTATTATAATTTCCTTTACGTATTTCCTTTACAACATCTCCATTTCCTGTCCCTCCTGACGACTTTCTTTGTTTTGATTTACCTTCAAATGGTAACATAATTTTAGTAATAAAAGTTGTTATCAATAACCCTGTTAAAAATATTATACTCTTAACATCTGTTGCAAATATAGAATATAATACAAAACAGAATACAATTATAAAAGGTAAAAATTTTATAGTATTATTTAAATAGTTCGTAATGTCCATTATATATTAATCTAATAAAAAAACCATCTACAATAACTATAATAGACGTTATAATACTTATGAAAACAATATAAACATATATACACAATATATGTGTAGATAACCAATGGGAATACCAAGTTACTTCTCACACATTGTCAATAAATATAAGAAAATCATCAAACAAAGAAATGAAATGTCTAATATTGATAATTTATTTATGGATAGTAATTCCATTATTTATGATATTTTGCATAGTTTGAATTATGAAGATTATGATAGCAAATCTAGTTATGAAGAAGCTATCATTGAACAAGTAATTCATTCCATAGAAGATTATATTGAATCAATAAAACCTTCTAATATTGTTTATATTGCGTTTGATGGCGTCGCACCATTGGCTAAAATGAAACAACAGCGTGAACGTAGATATAGATCAGATTTCATTAACAATCATGAATTTATGAAATCATTCAAAAAACCTTCATTATGGTCTAGTGCAAATATTACACCAGGGACTGATTTTATGATTAACTTGTCTAAACATATTACAAAGCACTTTGATTCTAAAGAAAAAGAATTCCATGTAAAGAAAATCATTTGTAGTACTTCATTAGAAGAAGGCGAAGGTGAACACAAAATATTTCATTATATTCGTCAACATGGTCTTGATAAGAATCAAAGAATGGTATTATATGGCTTAGATGCTGATCTTATTATGTTGTCTATATTCAATCATGAATTACAGCATATATATATTACACGAGAAGCACCCGTGTTTATGAAGACATATGAAACAAAAGAACTCTTGTTTATGGACGTAGATCTACTTTGTCACTATATTATATCATCCATGAGTTGTAAATACAGTAATTCATATAGGCTGTATGACTATGTATTCATGTGTTTCTTATTAGGAAATGATTTCTTACCTCATTTTCCGTCTATCAACATTCGTACACATGGTATTGATATATTACTTGAAGTATATAATCAATTTATTGGTAATTATCCTGACCGTTATTTAGTGCAAAATGGTAAAATCATGTGGCGTTGGGTAAGAGTATTTTTGGAAGTTTTGGCTAAAAATGAATATACATATTTATCACAAGAATATGCTTTCCGTGAGAATAACTCTAAACGAGGGTTTTATCAAAATGATAAGACGGATGTGGAATATTATGATTATGTTTTCAATAGTTTGCCTGTAATGTATAACATGGAAGAAGGTTACATTAACATTAAGGAGAAATCATGGGAAAAGAGATATTATAATTGTTTATTTCATCAACATAGTTCTGACTTGATAACAACAAAGGATATTTGTATCAATTACTTGGAAGGCATTGAATGGGTATACTTTTATTATATTGGTAAACATGTGAATTGGGATTGGAAATATAATTATTCATACCCTCCACTAATGAAAGACTTATGTATGTATTTGCCACATTTTGACACTCAATTTTTAGAACCTAATAATAATAAATATAGTGCATTATTTCAGTTAGCATATGTGTTACCAGAAAGTCAATATGGACTCTTACCATCACATGTGCAACAACACATTTATCAAAATTTTCCTGAAATTGTTGGAAAATATAGTATAATGTGGGCCTTTTGCCGTTATTTCTGGGAATCTCATGTTGTATTTCCACACATAAAAACTGAGAAATTGGATACTATAAATATGGAACTCTTGTGTTTGTAAATGCTACTTTGTGTTGTTTGATTTTCATTATATAAGTACTGAAAATCAAATATGAAATTCCAAAAAAATGAAATACTCATTTGTATTTCTGTTGTTAGCATAGATACTGAACGCATATAAGGATACATCATGAGCTCTATTAGTGAATCTGTCATTGACGCCAATGTGAATAACATCGTACAGCCAATCGTGAATAAATCACCAGAGACGATTCTTATGGAGAAAATAAAAGAGGCATATGGCGTTACTACGACTACAACGACCGTTGCGGCTACAGAATCTAGTGCACCAAAGGAAGACATTAAGCCTAGAAAATTGGTATATCCAGATGACTTTTGGCATTGTAAATGTGGAGAATATGCAACTATGGTGGCATATAGAGTTTCACAATTTTGTGATTATTGTCCACCAGAGGAAGACTATACTTTCTATGCGCCAAAGTACTTCATCACATGCCCTTTGGACGTTGAAGATGGAACGTATAGACATGGCGATTGTTATTGTTCTTCTGCATGTTTTATGAGATAGGTAAGTAATTATGTAGGTAGTACTTATTAGGTAGAATCTGTAGTTAGATTTTGTAGTTAGGATATTATGTATTTTTTACTATACATTCTCTTCTGTATTTGTGGCATTATTTGTGGCATTATTTGTATTATCATTCACAATATCATTTTTTGCGTCATCTTCATCTTTATATATTAATGATAACCATTGGTTTTTAGTTGATAAACATGTTTGCCGACATATGATGTGTATTAAATCCGTTAAATAGTTTTGTGAAACAGGCGAATCATTAATACGTATTTGATCCAATTTTTCTGCAATTACACCATACGCTTCTTTCTTTTCTTCAATTGTACTATCTGAAAAATATACTCGTTCAAACTCAGTACCAATTGCATCATATTTATTCTTCATTTGTACATTTTCATTCATTTGTATGTGAGGACGCAGGAAGGTATTTATTGTAGATAGTAATAACAAAGCAATACTCAAGTCTTTATAGAGATTTGGACTCAATAAACTGTCTGTATTTGCTTGTCCAGAAATTAATGCCGATAATATTGTAATACATAAATTGATTGGTGTAGCAATATTACTCCAAAATGCACCGGCAATATAATATTTCCAATAATAAAAACCTAAATCATTATCTAATTTATCTTTTAGAGAACTCATATAATATTATATATTAAATTATAAAAATGAATATACTAAGTGGTTCCGGTTATACACATGAAATGATTGATCACTTATTTATGATGTGTTCAAGAAATAAAATATCTTATTGTTTTTATTTCATAAACATTATATTTTGTTTATGAAAAATGAATAAAACTAATTAGGATAAAAATCAATATAAACAACTAATAATAATTTATATAACGCCCCTGTAGCTCAGCGGTAGAGCGTTTGCCTTGTAAGCAAAAGGTCCCGTGTTCAATCCACGGCGGGGGCTCATTTCGTATTTTTATATATGAAAATATGAAATTTATACACATGTAACTGAACACGATTTCAATACTACTGCTAAACCATTTCCTTTTAATTCGTTAGTAAAGTTCTCAGCTATTTTATTTTGCATAATATTTTGTATAATTGTAGTGGCCATGCATGTATATTTTAATAATTTAGCTGTAATTTTTCCACTATTTGCTTTGACAAGTCCATACGAATTAACACTTAAATCATATCTCAAATATAAATCGTGAGAAAAAAATCCACTATCCCACCAATAGTTTGTATAGGTTACATTACCGTGTGGTTGTATATTGTTGTGTATAGTAATGGGTACATCTGCATTCATAATATGCTCTAATACTATATTACCAAGCCCATTCGTAATATTGAGTACTACTATACATTGATAGTTGTCTGTCATATATAATTAAATATATAATGTTATAAGTATAGTATTACATTTTCAATCAATTCACATTATATATTCACTTCTATTTACCAAGAGATATATAAAATAGTAGATATAATAAAAAAAAGAAGTATTAGTAAGTGGCAAAAAACAAGTATGAGTATTGAAAAAGAAGTATAGAAAAAGAAGTATTGAACCAAGAAAAAATTGAAAAAAAAGAAAGCGAAGAAAAAGGAAATACCCAACAAGCGAATAATGACAACAAAAGGAATAAAGCCGTGGTGCCAAGTGTGTAACACGACCAAGCATACCAATAGCAATTGCGGAAAAGTATTAGGTTATAATGCAATATTGTTTCAATACTTGAGTACAATCCAGTGCGACCCGTCATGTCCAATAATTGCATCCCCAGGTGCGAAATACGATAAGCATTTCTTGAAATATGCAATAGCATATCTAAGGAAAAACGGATATCTAGACACGGTCTCAAACACACGTGTATTTCCGGATTATGAAATGAAACCGAAACCAAATTATAATACATTAATATCATATTTCAATGCATCCTTATTTCAAATACGAATAAAACTCCGTGAACTGAGAATGGAAGCAAACCAATGTCCAATATGTATGGAAACAATTCCGGAAAAAGCGACAATCACAGAATGTGGCCATAAATTTTGTACAAAATGTATAAATAAACATACAGGTAAACAACTATCCACAAAATCATCTGCGAATTGTCCTTGTTGTAGAAGTATTATATTAACATGTTAATATCATATGTGTTAATATCATATGTGTTAATATAATATATGTTATTTGTTATTTGTTATTTGTTGTATGTTATATGTTATTTGTTATATGTTATTTGTTGTATGTGTGTTTATGCAAAAAATATGGGACATAAAATGCTCGCCTCCACGTGGTGTGTCCTGGATAGGAACTTAGGTTCTGAACTAAATGAGCATATGGGTGTGCATCGTCTTGCGCGGTGTCTGTAAAACCTGGAGGTTATGAAGGCAACGGAAGGATAGGCGATGAAACTCTATGAGTAGAAGCTAGATATCCTACAATCTTGAGCGGGGTGAATTGACACCTTCGGTAGGGGCTCAAGAGTTCATTAATTGTGACGATGGGTAAAGGTGGATTATGAGCAACAGTTAAGACACATATGAAACCGCGTCAAAGATGGCAAAACAAACCCTGAATAGCGCTTAAAAAAGCCCAGCGTAAGAAACACCTCAAATTCTTGATCACAATTGTCATTAAGTTGTTGTTTGTGGTCTGGGTCCTAATTCCCACATTTAGATGGTAAATAATTGTGGTCACTACGTGCTCGGTGGAATGTGTAGAGTGCGACGTTGAGTCTTTATGACAAGACGGATGTATGGTAACTACCCCTCGTTGGAAGGTTTTTGGATGGCGTGCGGCCTGATCACCCGGGCGTCAAAAGAATTCACAAAAACAAGGACGTTCATCATACAGATGCTAGTGTGTAGTTAACCCATTCTGCATAGAAGGTAATTGAAAAAACCAAAAATCGGGAAATGGTCTTGTATCATTTTTTTTATTAATACATCAAATATTATAATATTACTTGTGGATTAATAGTCGGGTTCTCATATACAAAGAAAAATTTCATAGAATATTATTGGAGGTGTTAGTCTATGCACCGCGGCTACGCCGCGGATCAACAGAATATATTTCATAGAAAAGAGAACCACAGAATATTAAAAGACCAAATATAACTGAAAAATGAATATGTTACTCATTTCTGGATAAGTATATACCATAAATCCTGTCTATATATTAAGACTAATAATATATAGAGAAAATATTTCAAGGTTCTCTTATTTAGAATATAATTTATATTCTATAGTACAGTTATCATAACATCTCTTACCAAATTAAGAAAAATCAATAATATAATATTACTTGTGGATTATTAGCTGGGTTCTCATATACAAAGAAAAATTTCATAGAATATTATTGGAGGTGTTAGTCTATGCACCGCGGCGTAGCCGCGGATCAACAGAATATATTTCATAGAAAAGAGAACCATAGACTATTAAAACATCAAATATTAGAATATTACTTGTGGATTATTAGCTGGGTTCTCATATACAAAGAAAAATTTCATAGAATATTATTGGAGGTGTTAGTCTATGCACCGCGGCGTAGCCGCGGATCAACAGAATATATTTCATAGAAAAGAGAACCACATAATATTAAGAATATTACTATGTATACTGAAAAATGGATATGTGACTCATTTCTGGATAAGTATAAATGCATACAAGAGAGCAAGTAGTGTTTAAAGATATACAGAATAAATAAAAGAGAAATGGTATTATGAGAAAAAATTTTCTCATAATATAATATAATATAATGCCAACAAGGTCAGCAAGAAAATCATACAGAAGCCACGGAAAGAAATCCCAATGTAAATCAATAAAGAGAGGAACCGTATGTAAGAGAACCACAGGTTGTAAAATGACCCGTAAAACAGAAAAAAAACAAAGTTATTGTCGTAAATCAAAGAATGTAATGCGTAATAAAAGATCAAGTTTCAAAATGTTGAATTTAGTAAATCCAAGACAAAGTTCATTAACAAAGGAAGAATCAAAAAAAAGTAAATCATCATCATTTATGCTGTTTTAGAATCAACATGAACATTATTGCAAACATTATGCATAATTTTACCAAAATTTTTGGTTTTATCATGTCCGGAAATGGATTCTTTTTGTATAACAACACACTTATTGGAAAATTCAGAATTAATGTCATCGTATTCAGGATTTTCTTGTTTCCAAAGTAGAAGTTCTCCAATACTCTTTCTAGAAAGTTCTTGAATACCTTTAAAGATTTTATCTTTGGCTTTTTCTTTCTCTTTATTCCAAGCATCTTCGTCTTTAATATATAAAGTTTCGCGTTTAACATCAGTACAATGTAAGGGTCTTTCGTATAGAGTAAGTTGATTAAGATTATCGGAAATGATCTTGGTAATGCCATTAACAAACCCAAGTTGTGCATTGTTCTCTAAATCTTCATGTGAAATGGAAATCCCATTAATGAATTCAGTGAAGTTGATAGCATCTTTGCATTGTTCATTTAGAAAAACATTAATATTGAATTTGTTGTTAACAGTATTATGACTGTTATTCATTGTGTTGTTTGTATTGTTTGTATTGTTTGTATTGTTTGTAATGGTATTTTGACTATTATTAGCAATAAGCTGTTGTTGTAGAGAAGCATTCTGCTTTATTAACTCTAAAACTAATTCAGAATCAAATTTGTGATTATTAGATGAATCATTTGCAGAATGTATAATACATTTTTTTTTATGAATGCTTAATCCCTGTCTAAATTTATAGGATTTTCCACATTCACAAATAAATGGTGTGGCATTTTTTGGCATTTTTTTGTCATCATTTTTGTCATCATTTGTCATCATTTTATGTTTCTCGGTTGACAAGTGAATTTTGAAATTACTTTGTTTACTGCATTTAAAGTCACAATATTCACAAATAAACTTCTCGGCATTTTTTGGCATTTTTTTGTCATCATTTGTCATCATATATATGATGACAGAAAAAATGCCAAAATATTTAACGCAAAAAAATAAAAAAAAAGTCAGTCACAAAAAAAATCCCGAAAATTCCAATTTTAGAGCATTATGCAGCGGCTAACAAAAAATCACCGTCTTCGAAAAAGTTTTTTGAGAAATTTTTTTTTGGACATAAAATTCTTGTCCATTTTTTCGAACGACCTATTAATAATAAAAGTTCCGTGATTTTTTAGTTAGCCATATACCATAGGTTCTCATATTTGAGATAAATCAAAGAATTTAGCATGTATAATGGTCACAGAATATATAAAATAAATAAATATTCAGTGAATGAGAGTGTATAAAATGGGGGTCCGGGGGGACAGACACAGAATATATATAATGAATAAATATTCAGTGAAATGAGAGTGTATAAAATGGGGGTCCGGGGGGACAGGCACAGAATGACCCAAGAATCCGTAAGGATTCTTCTACCCCCCAGCTTCGCTGGGGGGATATGAAAGAGGACAACCAGAACTTCCCATAGAAATATTCAAATAATTCAAATGATCACTAGTAGAACAATCTTTATAACAAGAATAATCATCAATAAATTGATAAAAAGTGTTATTAAAATCATACCAAACACCCTGTGAAATATGTTCATAGCCAAAAGAAGAAGGAGGTAAATTGGTAACAATATCATTATTATGAACTACACGGAATCCATAAATAAGAGAATTGAAGACATAAACAAAGTTCTCATTACCAACTCTAGGACTACCAAAATTATAAAAAAAATCAATATGATAAAGGTCTTGTAGAGCAATATCAAAGGCAAAAAGAGTAGCCGCACTCGACCCAAGAGAATGTCCAGTAATAAGTAGGCTATTAGTGTTATAAACAAGAGTTAAATTCTGTAGGTTCTCAAATAACATGGGTTTAATAAACTGATAATTTTTATAGAATCCCTTTTCAACTAAAATATCAGAATCATTGTATGGTGCAATATGAGAGACTTGGAAATCCTCAATCCAATTTCTAGTATTGGCTGAACCGCGGAAAGAAGTGAAAACAGAAGAAGTAACAAAATCAAAACCTTGTAAAGCCATAGAGCCAGAGTTCTCAACAACAAAATGAATAACACATGAATCACAAACATCAAATTGACCACAGTAATTGAGTTGAGCTAAATAGACGCAATGTTGTGAAACCGTTTCATTGTATGCAAAAAAAGAACGAAAGAGAGAAAAGAAAAAGAAGAAAAATATCATATATAGAATAAAAAAGGTTTTTTATACTATACTAACTACTAACTAATATTAATATCTAGCTACACTTAATTGAGTACAACAATACCATTTTCAATCTTACCTACTTCGTTATCCTCCAAATCAAATAGCACATGTGCTGCGTTAATTTGATATTCGTTGTCGCCAAGCTCAATTTCAATGAAATCTTCGCCAACAAGTTCTCTGTCAATAGTCGCCAATTGTTCAGGTGTCACAGTGATTTGCTTTTTCTTAGCAACACGCTTCTTGACAGTTTTAAGAACAGGTGTACTGACACTTTCCTTGTTGGCTTCTTCAACCACTCCAGATACAACAGGTGTAGATAGCTCAATAACGGGTTCCTCAGTGAGCTCAGACTCAACAATTGGTTCAACGAAATCGGCATTCTTAGCACTCACAATGGCGGACAGAAGCTTTTCCTCTTCAGATGAAGAGTCTTCAACTTGCTTCTTCTTACGTCCACGCTTTTTTTGTGGTGCATCAGGGTCTACTTCCTTGATCTTCTTGGGCTTTGAAGACTTGTTCTCTTCGCGGATGGTCTTGTTGATTGCAGTGACACTGAACTTGGGGTTAGTGTCAATGAATGCAGAATATACTGCATTTTGCTCTTCAACGGAACCATAGAAGCACAACTCGCTCAACATCGCTTTGCCTTGTTCTTGGGAAATGATATCCTTAGACTTCATTTCTTCAATGAACCAATGCGCAAAGTACTTGAACTTGTTATACTTTCCTGCGAACTTTGGCTTGGTGACCTTGGACATTGTCTCCGACTCGCTGTCCGATGCTACTGGAACATCAACAATAGGGATCTCAACAATAGGAGTTTCAACACTAGATGACATTTGCTTAGTTCGTTTGGATGCTTTATTAATAAATTGAATGATTTGATACCTCATGTGTATTTGGTTCCGTGGTATTTCAATTTTTTAAGAATTCTATTTCTTTTCAGTACTCTCAAATTCAGTACTTTTTTGGATACTTTACACCAATGTACACTCATTTATATGTATATAACTCAATTATTGATATGTCACTCATTTCTGGATAAGTATAATTAAAAGTATTGAATAACAGAATGTATTCAATACTTTTAATCTTGAATGATGACGTCATTCAAGAATATAGAAACTCTACTAGAGTTTCTATAGTAAATTTATGCCAATAATAGGATAACAAATATTGATAATAATACGTAATGGAAATAATAGAATAATAGAATAATAGGATAACAAATAATAATAATACGTAATGGAAATAATAGGATAACAAATATTGATAATGTTTTTATATTACACCGACCAAAAAAAAATGTCTGCACATCACATTCTATTTATTTTAATTAAATAGAAGAAAACAAAACTCAAGCGTTGCCATAAAGGTCATTTTAGAAATAAATCAACGGGGGTCGTGTGATAAAAAATAATTGAACGTGTGTACCATTGAAAAATATACTTGGTATATGAAACTCTTAGGGGTTGAAGACAAACACATAGAGAATTTGATATGTAAATGTAGATGAAACGTAAAACCAACGCACTAATTTATATATTATTTATATCTTATTTTTTAATTGTTTGAATTGTCTTTTCGCTAACCAATCTGGAACACTATCATCGTCATAACTGTTTACTAAGTTATAATTATTGTATAACTTATTATAAGATTTTTGGTGCTTTTTGTCTGATTGACATAAT
>Ga0181595_10004604_pt1 | contig 12566 bp, 13 predicted proteins | sample 041ome_7_FD_145604 | JGI IMG/M metagenome (GOLD analysis project Ga0181595, IMG submission 145604) | Coastal salt marsh microbial communities from the Groves Creek Marsh, Skidaway Island, Georgia - 041401AS metaG (spades assembly) | ecosystem: Environmental > Aquatic > Marine > Intertidal zone...
ATCTTCGGCTTCCAGCAGCACAGCCGCTATCTGCCCGACCGGCGCGATCTCAACCGCTCCTTCCCCGGCAGCGCCAGGGGGTCGCTCGCCGCGCAGCTCGCCAACAAGTTCCTGAAAGAGGTGATCTGCCACTGCTCGCTCGGCATCGACATCCACAGCGCCGCGGTGCATCGCTACAACCTGCCGCAGATCCGCATCGCGCCCGATAACGAGAAGCTGCGCGAGCTCGCGATGCTGTTCGGCGCGCATGCGGTGATCGAGAGCCCGCTGCGCCCCGGCAGCTTGCGCGACATCGCGCGCGGCGAAGGCGTCGACATGCTACTGATGGAGGCGGGCGAGGCCTTGCGCTTCGACGAGCTGTCGGTGCGCTGCGGCGTCAACGGCGTGCTCAACGTGATGGCGCATCTCGGCATGATCCAGCCGCATCCAGAGGCGACCAGCATCACCCTCCCCGCCCGCTGCCGCCGCGCCATCTGGGTCCGCGCCCCGCGCGGCGGCCTGTGCACGCTCCAGCAGAAATCGGGCGACGCGGTGAAGAAGGGCGAGGTCATCGGCCGCGTCTCGGGCATCTTCGGCGACGACGCGGTAGAATTCCGCGCCCCGATTGACGGCATCATCATCGGCCACGCGGTGCTGCCCGTCGTCAACCAGGGCGACGCACTGGTGCATATCGCCGAGGTGATGCGCTTCGGCGATGTCGAGCAGCGGGTGGATCAGATTACCGAGGCGCTGCTCAACGACAGGCTGCTGGATGAGGATGAGTTGATTTGAGGGGGGCCTAGAACGAAAACAGAGCTGCGATGAAACCAAGGGCACACCGCCCCTCAAGTTAGCGCCCGGACACGGCAACCCTCGAAGAACCCACAACGCATTCAGCGCGATAAATTAACCGTTTTTGTTGCTAAGCAACCTTTTCGAGAACACCAATGTCAGGGAGAACTTTGGCGACCCGGCTCTTGAGATTCCGCCATTGACCATGATGGAACTCAGCGCGTGAGCGGCAACGCGAATCAATTTGCGCCGCCTCATAAAGGCGAGAAACAAGCTTGGGATAAAGCCGCAACTTTTCCTCATCATCCGAGCATACAGAAATCTCGCGTTCAGCAGCACTAATCTTCTTCCAGCGCGAAAAAGGAAGCGAGATGCCGTCAGGACCGACCACCACGCCTGTCACAATCTTCACCGCGCCTTGCGTAAATGACCGATCCTTGTGCGCACGCAAACCCGCCTTAAATATAGCTGACCGCGCCTCATGGAGCACTTTGCGTGATGCACCGGGGCCAGACATCGTGATGTCGTCGACGTAGCAAGTCATTACTAGGCCGTGTCGCGTAGCCAACCCTTCAAGGCCGTCGAACAGCGATTTGTATGCGTAGTAGGAGATGATCGGACTAATCGAACTGCCGGTTGCCAGAACACCGCAGTAACAGATCAAATTCGCGAGCAGACCAGCCACATCTGGGGCACATGAAAGCAAATCGCGAAAAAAGTGCATCACCTTGTGCTGCGGCACGGACTGATAGAATTTGGCAATGTCGATCTTCAGCAACTGGCCATCACCGATGTGCGCCCGTGCATTAGAAAGATATGATCGCCCCTTCACTGCAGAGTGCAGATACGCCGGCACTTCAATACGAGCGAGATACCTGTGCAACTGCCGATGAAGACTCTGCAGCGCAGCGCCTGGTTCCTGTATCTCTCGACCACTTTCTTTATGCTTGTAAACACGGTAACCACCGTAGGCAGCGAGACTGTTGAGCTTGCTCAATTCCCAACCCAGCCGCTTAGCTAAAGCATGCGGCGACCTTAAACCATAAAGGTGACAGCGTTCAATCGGGATGCGCGGCTGCTTTGCCTGCTTGCCTTGGCTCACCGTCTTCTCCTTCCGCTACCCATTCAAGCATCTTCAAAACTTTGTCTGCAACAAAGACACGCGCCCTATCAAAGGTTGTTCCCGCACCCAATTCTGCAAACAACATAATAGAAGACAAAGGAACATCAAATCGATCTGAATATTTCTTGAGAACCTCTAAACTTGGCTCCTTTCTATTACGCTCAATCTCGTTCAAATATGAACGAGATATATTAATTTGATCGGCAAGCTCCGACTGCGATAGCCGATGATACTGCCTAATTGTTTTCAAAGCTCTGTCGTACATATATACCTCCTCAACTTCTGTCGGGAGAATTAAGGGGAGATTACGTAAACATATCCCAGATTTTCGCGCCCAGACGAACCACCTTAAGAATAAAATCCAAGGCGGCCGCTGCGGCCTTCCAAGTCCTCGGCTTCAAAAGAGCATCCCGAATTGGATACTCCTTTCCGCTAGTCTTCGTACGCTTCTTCTCAGCACTCGGTGAGGGAATATTTCCCATGGGTAGTTCTCCTACATACTCGCCCCACAATTGAGGCCAGCTCCACCAGCAGGAGTACAACGAGAGAAGAAGCATCCCCCCAAAACCCTCCGCGTCCGGTCCACCGGGACGCGCCTTATCGGTGCTGGCGGTGGCCCCTCGCGGTTGCCCCTCAAGCTCCTGACAAGTGTGAGGATCTGCCGAAGCGGATCCCGCAGGTGATTACTCACCCAGAGTTCAGTGGGATGTTGCCTTTGTCCCGAATGCTTGCCGTCTATATCTAACAGATATCGTCGACTGTCAACACAAATTCGCTAGCAGCGAATATTTTTCGTTGGAAGGGTTCTCGGTTTGACTACAGAGCACCAGCGCAGAAGCAACACCTCCGTCGGTATTGACGCAATTTACCAAATAGGTTATAAGCTACCCGCCACCGCACCAAATCTGCCCGGTGCGGGATCACGGCACAGGCCTCTCGCATTTGTCGGGGGTTGGCGGGTCGGGGGATGGGGGCTTTCGCGAGGCATCCGTCCAGGGACCGAACGCAAGAGGCAGTCGGTCAGCGCGCGGGGCGCCTTCCTCCCCCGCGCAATGCCGCCGAAAGCGCAAGATGGAAGGCAGTGTCTGGCGGACCGAGGCTGTGAATCGACCGCCGCATGAGCCGCCGCTCATCCCTCCGGCCCCAGGCCGGACCACCCGGCCCGCCCCCTTGCGCGCATTCCGCCCGCAGAGCGCCGGATTGTATCTGCAAATCCAACATTGTGTAACGGCTGAGGTCCGCGCGGGGCCTTCGACAGGCTCAGGCTGAGCGGGGGTGGGTGCGGCTTGCCGCGCGATGGAAATGGTGCAGGTGAACTCTGGCAAATCCTCCCCCAGCAAGCTGGGGGAGGAATTGATGCAGGCTGGCCCCAGCAAGCTGAGGGAGGATTTTTACAACGCGGGGCCGTTACATTACCGCTCGATCACGTCCATCGGATCGTCATCCCCCTCGTCCGCGAGTTCGCCGAGCGGGCTTTCCTCGTCGTCGTCGTTGCGCTCACCGGCGAAGGCGTCGGTGTCGATCCGGCCCGAGCTCACCATCTGTTCCATGCGGTCGACCAGATCGGGTTCATCGAGCGGCATGACGCTGATGCCGCTCGCCACCTTCTCGCTGTCCTCGCTGGGGTCGTCCTCGCGGTGCAGCGCCTGTTCGGCAACATCGTTCGCCTGCGGCTTGTCGCGCTGCGACTGGTTGATCGTGCCGAAACCGTTGTCATCGGGGATATGGGCCATGGGGAAATTCCTTCGTGCTGGGTCTGCCCAAGAATACCCGCGCGGGGGAAGAAGCGTTCCGGTGGAGGCGGGCTCGATGCAAAAGCCCTCCCCCTCGATGGGGGAGGGAATGGTGCGCTCTGCCCCTCCCCGTAGGAAGGACGTTCACCCGATCAGCGGCACGTGCGGGGCGCAATCCTTCGGGATCAGCCCGATCAGGCGCGGGTCGTCGAGCAGTTCGATCTCGCGCGCCGTGGCCGTGAACCCCTGCGCAATATAGAAGCCGAGCGCGCGCGGATCGTCGAGCGTGCAGGTGTGCACCCGGACGCGCTCGATCGCCGCGCGCCAGGCAAGGCCGAGCGCCTGGCCCATCAGCCAGCTGCCGAAGCCCTGTCCTGTTAGCTGCGGGATCAGCCCGAAGAACGCGATCTCGCATTGGCTAGGCTGACGGAAATCGAGCTCGAGCAGCCCGATCTCGATGCCCTTGGGATCGAGCACCGCGAAGATCTCGACCGCCGGGTCGGTGAGGATCGCCGCCAGCGCGGCATCGGCCATCACCAGGCGCGAGAACCACAGCCAGGGCTCGCCGACGCGGCGATAGAGCGTGCGATACTTGTCGATGCTCGGCGCCTTCCAGCGCTTCAGCCGCAGCGGAACCGGCCGCACCGGGCGCGGCCCCGGCCGGTTGCGCATTTCCAGATGCGTGACGATCGTGGCGATCTGGCCCGGTGCGACCGGCAGGAATTGCGATGACATGGACCGGTCAGCGGAAGACGCAGTTCACGCCCGACCAGAGGTTGGTCACTTTCGCCTTGGCGCCGGTGCCGTCGAGAATGCCTGAAAGGCCCGCGGCATTGAATTCGGTGCCGAGCGTGGTCTGCTCGATCTTCGCGTCATAGACATCGAGCAGTTGCGCGCGGGTCGAACCGATGCCGATGCCACTGATCGTGGTGAGCTTGGGCACAGGCTTGCCGTCCTTGCCCTTCGCCGCAGGACTGTCCGCCGCATCGAGCGCCCAGCCGGCAAAGAGCCCGTCGAGCGCATAAAGTGTCAGCCCGTCCTGCCAGCTGAGATAGGCGAGCGGCCCTGCCCCGCATTCCTCGGCGCGGCCGGCCTCGGCGGGGCCCTTGAGCTTTTCGGTCACCAGCTTGAGCTGATCGAGCGGCACGCCGAACGCAAGCGGACGGGTCGCGCCGCTATCGGGATCGACCAGGCGCAGCCCCTCGCCATCGAGGCTCATGACCGGTGGATGCTGAGCAGCGCCAGCCTCTGCCGCGACACCGCCTTGAGACAGGTCGATCTGCGGATGGCCCGGCGGCAGCTCGATCCCGGCATGCGGGTCGCCCTCGGCCGGTTTCTCCGCCGGTTGCTGGCACCCGGCAAGCAGGGCAGTGACAAGAAGGACGGTGGCGAGGCGGTGCGGCCTGAGGCTGCGGATGGGCTTGGTCATGGCGGCGATGATTACGCCAGCCATCGCCCAGCGCAAGGCGGCATTTGCGCCGCCCGCGCCCGGATGGTCCTCAGCCGCTGGAGAGCATCAAGGCCGGCTTGTCGTCGCCGCTCGCGATCTTTGGCGCGATGACCTTGCTCTTGTGGCGGAACTGGCCGTCGACATGACCGCCCTGTTCGATCGTGATCGTCTCGTAGCTGACATCGCCGGTAACATTGGCGGTGGCGGTGATGACCAGATCGCGCGCGTCGACCGATCCGTCGACCGTGCCCGCCAGCCGCGCGGATTCGGCGGTGATCGCGCCATGGATGCTGCTGGCTTCGCCCTGGACCAACGAGGCGCAGGATATGTCGCCTTCCACCCGGCCATCGACATGCAGATCGACCTTGGCCGATATATTGCCGGTGATCACGACATCCGCGCCGATGACCGAGAAGGTGGAATGTCCGACCATGCTGCTTCCTGACCTGTTCGAGCGGGGATTAGCGGGTGGCGTCGTCGGTCCGCTGTTCGGCGACGGCTTGGATCTTGAGAACATCGCGATTGGCCTCCAGAAACGGGCGCGGGTTCATGGCGCGGTCATTGTGGCGCACCTCGAAATGCAGGTGCGTGCCGGTGGAACGACCGGTGCTGCCCATGCCGCCCAGCCGCTCGCCCTTGTCGACCTTCTGGCCGACACGCACGCCGATCGACGACATATGCGCATAGCGGGTGACCAGGCCGTTGCCGTGCGACACTTCGACGCAGTTGCCATAGCCCGATTTCACGCCGGCGAAAACGATCTTGCCCTGCGCCGCGGCGAGGATCGGCGATCCGGGCGCGCCCTTGAAATCGATGCCGCTGTGCAAGGCGGCGGCGCCGGTGAACGGGTCACGGCGATAGCCGAAACCGCTGGTGATCGCGGGGGCCACAGCGGGCGTGCCCGACGGGATGGCGACGAGGCCGCGCTCCAGCGCGTCCATGCGCGCGAGCGTCTGGCCCAGAGTGGTAAAGCGCGGATCGAGCCGGGCATTGCCCGACCCCTTGAACGGAATGAACGGACCACCCTGTGCGCTGGCGCTGGCCCGGGCGACGGTCTCGGGATTGAGGCCGAACTTGCGGATCGCCTGTTCGGCATTGCGCGCGCGAACGGTGGCGGCGCGGGTAAGCTGTTCGACGAACGCGATCTGGCGCGCTTCCATCCGGGCGAGCCCGGCAGCTTCGGGCACCATCGCGCTGATCTTGCGCGCGGTCTGGGCAGCTTCATCGCTGCTGCCCTTGTCCATCGCACCCACCACCGCGCTGGCATCCTCGCCGGCGGCCTGTTCGCCGATATAGCTGGTGACGATATCCTCCAAAAACGCCTGGCGCTTTTCGAGGTCCTTGGCGACATCCTCGACCGAGGAGCGATAGGCCTTGACCCGGCTCGCCGAGCTTTCGATCTCCGCCTGGCGCTGGACGAGTGCCATGCGCTCCATGCTGATGCTGTACTGGCTGACCAGCATCGCGAGCGTGACGACCAGCCACAGCAACAACGCGGCGACAACGGCCCCGGCGACCGTCATCTGCAGGCGTGCAGAGACCTTGACGAATTTGATCTGTCCCTGTGACCGCATGAAAAATTCGCGATCAGGGAACCATAGCGCAAGCGCGTCCGTTACGCGCTTGCGCATCGTTAGAATGCGCATGCGACCCGTTCGACCCTTAAATTTAACCCCGCAGCGCCGCTAGCAAAGGGTCTGACGGATAGCGAATCGACTCCTCCGGCTTTGCCACGAATCGGACGAGTCGTGCGATGAGTTGCAACCTGGCGTGATTTTTCCGCAATTTTCCTGTCATTCCCCGTGCCAGAATCGTCTCAGCAAACGGTTGCGAGTCGTTTTTTTCCTATATTTGCGACGAACCGAGTCGCGGCTTGGAACCTTTTGCCCTGGCTGTTACACGCCGCAGCCATGATTCAAGCCGTTGCCAGCACCGCCAGCCCCTCGCCTCAGGACGTGATCGCCGCCTGCTGCTCCGCCGCGCGTGATGCCGCAAAGCAGCTGCGCAGCCTGCCGGACCCTGCCAAGGCCGATGCGCTGCGCGCCGCCGCAGCCGCGCTGCGCGAAGACGCCGCTGACATCCTCGCCGCCAATGCGCGCGACATGGCAGCGGGCGAAGCGCGCGGGCTTTCAGGCGCGATGCTCGACCGGCTGAAGCTCGACGAGGCGAGGCTCGCGGCGATTGCGAACAGCGTCGAGGCGGTCGCCGCCCTGCCCGATCCGGTCGGCGAGGAGATCGACCGGCGCACCGCGCCTGCCGGCATGACGCTGCGCCGGGTGCGCGTACCCATCGGCGTGATCGGCATCATCTATGAAAGCCGCCCCAATGTGACCGTCGATGCTGCGGTGCTGTGCGTGCGATCAGGCAATGCCGCGATCCTGCGCGGCGGCAGCGAGGCGATGCACAGCAACCGCGCGCTGCACGCCAGCCTGGCGCGTGGCCTTGCCTCGGCGGGCCTGCCCGAAGGCGCGGTACAGCTGGTGCCGACCCAGGACCGCGAGGCTGTCGGCGCGATGCTCGCTGCGGCGGGCGGCATCGACCTCATCATCCCGCGCGGCGGCAAGTCGCTGGTGGCGCGCGTCCAGGCCGATGCGCGCGTTCCCGTGCTCGCGCACCTCGACGGCATCTGCCACAGCTTCGTCCATGCCAGCGCCGACCCCGAGATGGCCCAATCGATCGCGCTCAACGCCAAGCTGCGCCGCACCGGGGTGTGCGGGGCGATGGAGACGCTGCTGATCGATCAGGACTATCCGCATGCCGCCCCTCTTCTTGCCGCGCTTGCCGATGCCGGATGCGAATTGCGCGGCGACGACATGACGATGGAGCTGGAACCACGCGCGGTCTCGGCGAGCGACGAGGACTGGGATACCGAATATCTCGACGCGATCCTGTCGGTCGCGTTCGTCGAGGGGCTGGACGGCGCGCTGGAGCATATCGCGCGGCACAGCTCGGGCCATACCGATGCGATCATCGCCAGCGACATGGCCGCCGCCACGCGCTTCCAGGCCGAGGTCGATAGTGCGATCGTGATGGTCAACGCCTCGAGCCAGTTTGCCGATGGCGGCGAATTCGGCCTCGGTGCAGAAATCGGCATCGCCACCGGGCGGCTGCATGCGCGCGGCCCGGTCGCGCTTGAGGGGCTGACCACGTACAAATGGCTGGTCGATGGCGAAGGCCATATCCGCGCCTGAGACGCGGTTGCTGCAGCCACGTATACAATGTATACATGCGCAATGAGCAAGTCGCAGATCATCACCGCCCGTATCGATCCCGAGGTCATGGACCTGGTGGATCGTGTTGCGAAAGCGCGGGGCCGCAGCCGCTCGTGGCTCGCCGCGCGCGCGATCGAGAAGATGGTGCGCGCCGAGGTGGCGATGATGGACTTCATCCAGCAGGGCGAGGACGATATCGCCGCCGGCCGCTTCCTGACGCAGGAGCAGATGGAAGAGTGGGTCGAGAACCGGGTCCGCAACCGTCAGGCGATGCGGCAAGCGGCTGAATGAGAGAACTCATCTGGTCGCCGACCGCGCAAGCCGACCTGGCCGCCATCGACGACTTCCTTTATGACGAAGACCCCGACTTTGCCGACCGCGTTGCACTGTCTTCGGTCAGCTCGGCGCGCTGCCTGCTGGACTGGCCGTTTGCCGGATCATCATGGGGCGATGGCGGTCAGCGCAAATGGCGCGTCAAGCAAACGCCGTATATCCTGATCTACCGCCCGGTCGATGACGCCATTGTGACCCTGCGCGTCCTTCACGAGCGCCAGGACTGGAGTATCGAAGCATGAAGGGCCGTCCTGTCCGCACCGGCCTGATGGGCGGATCGTTCAACCCGGCGCATCGCGGGCACCGGGCGATCAGCCTGTTCGCGATGGAGGCCTTGGGGCTCGACGAAATCTGGTGGCTGGTGAGCCCGGGCAATCCGCTCAAGGACGGTGCGGCCGACATGGCGCCGTTCAAGGCGCGGCTCGCCTCGGCGCGCGGCATGACGCGGCGCTCCCGGATTCGCGCGACCGGAATCGAGACCGAACTGGGCACGCGCTACACCGTCGAGACGCTCGAAAAGATCACGGCGCGCTATCCGAAACGTGACTTTGTCTGGATCATGGGCGCGGACAATCTGGCGGGATTTCACCGCTGGAAGGACTGGCGCGGCATCGCCCGGCAAATGCCGATTGCAGTTGTCGCCCGTCCGGGATATGATGGCGCCGCCATTTCGGGCCCCGCAATGGCCTGGTTCGGGCATCGTGTCCGTCCCCGCAGCCAGGCAAGAGACTGGACACGATGGAGTTTGCCAGCGCTTGTGCTGATGCGCTTTCGTCCTGATCCGCGATCTGCCACGGCCCTGCGCCGTCAGGATCCCGACTGGTTTCTGGATTACGCCGACACAATCGTGCGCGATGCAGTTACCCGGCAGGTCTTTGCGTGACAGCCGGTCCAGCCACTCCGCCCGTCCTTCAGGACGTTTCCTTCAACCCGCCCCTTTCCCCCGTGCGCCATCGCAATTTTTGCGGTGCCGCATCCGTTTTACAGATGCCTGTGTGCAAGGAGTTCCATTGACCAACCTCTCTCAAGCCCAACAATCGGTCGCCAGCCCGCCCCCGTCGGCCACCGATCTGCAACTGGCCGAAGCCAGCAAGCTGCACGCGCTGGTGATGCAGTCGCTCGACGACGATCAGGCGCAGGAGGTGGTTTCGATCCCGCTCGCCGGGAAGAGCAACATCGCCGATTTCATGGTGATCGCCTCGGGCCGTTCGACCCGCCAGGTCGCCTCGATGGCGCAGAAGCTGGCCGAGCGGATCAAAGAAGCCGGGGGCAGCGCGCGGATCGAAGGGCTGACCAATGCCGATTGGGTGCTGATCGACGCGGGCGATGTCATCGTCCATCTGTTCCGTCCCGAGGTTCGCAGCTTCTACAATCTGGAACGCATGTGGGCCTTTGGCGACGCGCCCGAGGCTCCGAACGCCTGAGCCTGTAACAGGCCGGGGGGGCTGAGCCAGCATGCGCCTGCACATCATCGCGCGCGGCAAGATCGGCCGGTCGCCCGAGGCCGAGCTGGTGCAGCGCTATGCCAAGCGCATCCAGTGGCCGCTCGGCATCACCGAACTGCCCGATCGCGGCGGCAGCGTGCCGCCCGCGCCGCAGGGTAGCCGCACGGTGATGCTCGACGAACTCGGCAAGCAGCTGACCTCGATGGAAATCGCCGAGAAGCTTGGCCGCTGGCGTGACGATGGCGTGCGCGAAACGCGCTTCCTGATCGGGGCAGCCGACGGATTCGATGATGCCGAACGTGCCAATGCCGACCTGCTGATCGCGTTCGGCAAGGCGACCTGGCCGCACATGATGGCGCGCGCCATGCTCGCCGAACAGCTCTACCGCGCGACCAGCATCCTGGCCGGCCATCCCTATCATCGCGAAGGCTGACGCTGTGCGGATGCGTCCCCTTGTTCTCGCGATGGTGACAGGAGCCGCCGTGATCGCCGCGCTGCCCGGCAGCGCCGCCGCCCCTGCCCGACCCGTCAATCTGCTCGAACAGGAGCGCACCGCACTCGCCCGCGCGCTCGCCGATGCGAAAGCCGCCGCCCGGCGCAGTGCCACGCTTGAACGCCAGGCCGACAGCGCTGTGGCCGAGGCGGACAAGGCACGCGCCGAAGCGCGTGTCGTCGCCTCGCGGGTGCAGCAAGCCGAAGCCGAGATTGCCGCCGCCGAGGCGCGGGTGAAGATCATCGCGACCTTGCAGCGCGCGCAACGGGCCAGGCTCGCCGCGCGCCAGCAGCCGCTCGCCCGGCTGACCGCTGCGCTGCAATCCATGGCGCGGCGGCCCACCATGCTCGCCCTGGTTCAGCCCGGGTCGATCGATGACCTGGTGCGCGTCCGTGCGGTGCTCGCCACCACGCTGCCCCGGGTCGAGGCGGAAACCGCCGCGCTGCGCAAGGACATCGCCCGCTCGCGCGATCTCGCGCGCCAGGCGAACCGCGCCGCCGCGCTGCAGCGCGAGGGTCGCCAGCAGCTGGCCTATCGCCGCGCCGAGCTTGCCCGGCTCGAGGCGCGCGCGCGCAACCGGTCGCGCGAGTTGGCGAGCACCTCGCGGCTCGAGGAAGAACGCGCGCTGGGCCTGAGCGAACGCGCGCGCGATCTCGACAGCCTGGTGGGCGATCTCGAGGCGAGCGCGACATTGCGCCAGCAACTGGCGGCGCTGGAAGGCCCGGTGCTCCGACCGCCGCGTCCGCAAGCATCCGAAGTGATCGAGAACGCACCAGCGCCCGCGAGCAACGCCCGCCCTGCCTATCGGCTGCCTGCCGCAGGCGCGATCGTCACCGGCTTCGGCGAGGTCGCCGCCACGGGCGTGCGCTCGCGCGGGCTCACCCTCGCCACCCGGCCCGGTGCGCAGCTGATCGCCCCAGCGGATGGCCGCATCGCCTTTGCCGGAGCCTATCGCGGCTTTGGCCAGATCGTCATCATCGAACATGTCGGTGGCTGGACCAGCCTCATCACCGGCCTCGCACGGACGAAGCTCAAGGTGGGTGAGCGCATCGCGCAGGGCGATCCGCTCGGCCGCGCTGCCGACAACCGTCCGCGCATCACCGTCGAGCTGCGCCGCAACGGGCGCCCGATCGACATTGCCGCCCTCCTCTCCTGACAGCGTCCGTTCACCGCGCAGCAAGCTTTCGCACGCACAACAGGCGTTGGTCGAAGCGCATCCGGTGCCGGTGGCAAAGCATCTGGCAATTGGGCGCGCGCAGGACTAGATTGCACATGCCGCGCCAGGGGTAAGCGCGAAGCACCTGCCTGGGGAATGCCGCTGCCGTCATCGATGGCCAGAATCGGCACGATCCGGGCCCGACATAGCCGGTTCAAGAACAAGGTTGCCATTCGATGATGAAATCCCGCCTCGCCCGAGCCTCTGCCATCGCGCTTGCGGTGGCCCTGGTGCCGATCACCACCTCGGCCATTTCGCAGGTCGAATCCGACACCCAGGCGGAGATCGCGAAATTCGTCGACATTTTCGAGCGGGTGAAGACCGATTATGTCGAGCCGGTCGATGACGACAAGCTGGTGCGTGGCGCGATCGACGGCATGCTCGCCGCGCTCGACCCGCATTCGAGCTATCTCGACGCGCGCGACTTCGCCAATCTGCGCACCCAGACCGAAGGCATGTATGGCGGCCTGGGCCTGTCGGTGACGATGCAGGACGGCGCGGTCAAGGTGATCGCCCCCACCCGCGAGACCCCCGCCGACAAGGCCGGTATCAAGGCCGGCGACTATATCACGCATCTCGACGGCAAGCTGATCTATGGCGGCACGCTCGACGATGCGGTCGACCAGATGCGCGGCGAGCCGGGCACCTCGATCAAGCTGACCATCGTGCGCGAAGGCCGCGACAAGCCGTTCGACGTGACCATCACCCGCGCGATCATCGACCTGAAGCCCGTGACCTGGGAGGTCAAGGACGATATCGGCATCATCACCATCGCCAGCTTCACCTCGAG
>Ga0181595_10004610_pt1 | contig 12562 bp, 9 predicted proteins | sample 041ome_7_FD_145604 | JGI IMG/M metagenome (GOLD analysis project Ga0181595, IMG submission 145604) | Coastal salt marsh microbial communities from the Groves Creek Marsh, Skidaway Island, Georgia - 041401AS metaG (spades assembly) | ecosystem: Environmental > Aquatic > Marine > Intertidal zone >...
TTCTGAAGTGTTAAACATAGGGGTAGTCATCAAAGACCGATCTGGCGAAATTAGTCTTAGAATGCTCGACAACTTTGAGCGTGTGAAGTGCCTGTATTCTGAAGATGCCTTATTCAGCGCTGAACTTGCGTGTAAGGTAGCAAGAGAATACATACTGTCAGTAAAACGATTTGATTTAGTGATTGGTGAATCTATCCACATTAAGTCAAATGGATTTTTTCAGGGATTAAACGCTGAGACAGTTATTAATCGCTTATTTGATACCGTAGTCCCCCTTGCAAGAGTTCAGAACAAAAGAGCAGTTAATAAATTTTCTCCGGTTGACCGTGATGGGTTATATACTGGCTTGAAAGAGAGATTGAAGGATAAATTACAGCTTGAATACTCGCTGCATTGTCCTGTTAATCCTTTTATCAACATTGATAAAGGTGGCGTAAACCATTCCATTTTCCTTCCCTTCAAAAAAACCGATGGAATTGCAACATTAGCCTCAGCAGTTTACTCAGATCCGAATCGCGTAAAGTGCAACTTATATGATGCTCAAAGGGACATAGAATTAGCTAGATATGAGCTAAAGACGTCAAAGTCAGCCATTTTCTTTTTAACTAATGCGTCAGGATTGAGTGAAACGAAGCAGGCACAGATTGATGAAGTTGTTGATACTTTTGCTTGGTACATGAAAAGCAAAAAAGTATTTATTGGCGCTCATAGTTCACCCGAAGATCTCGCTGGGGAGATCGCGGAATGGTGTAAATCTAAAGTTGCTTAATTTTCGGGGAGAAGGTCACATCATCCAAAAGTTCAGATGACTTCTCTCGTTCCTGATAGTGGGTCAAAGTGTCTTCTGCATGATTAATGGTCAGGTTTTTAAGCACTAAATCCTACCCTCTTGACACAATCGAAATTCAGAGTAGCCTTAATGATGCTTAGCGAATCGAGTCTCAGACTTGTGTGCTGGCAAAACAAATGGGGTTGAAAAACCGACCGTAAATATTGGAGTTATTATGATCATCGATACCAGCAAAACTTCTGCTGCTCAGCAGGCTATTCTCCATTCCGTTGAGAAAGCATTAAACGTCCCTCACAAATTCATTTTGAACGAGCTTGTTCCACCAAGCTACAAAATCCTGAATGAAGGTAGTGCATCTTATCTGGGCTTGCAGATGAAATTACACCATGCCTTTACCACTTCGGCATTTTCTAAGTTTGCCTTTGAACATGGATTAAAGGAAAGCATTAGCACTACAGGTGGTCAGGCTGAATTAGCTCGTCAGGGAAACCCCGGCTATGACATTGAGATTGCAGGCCAGAAATTTTCATTGAAAACGGAAGCTGCTAAAAACTCATCGTTTGATGTGGTACACATTTCAAAATGGATGGAGCTTGGGAAGAACCCTAACTGGGGTGATAAAGAAATAAGCTTGAAAGAAAAAGAAAATGTGTTGGTTGAACTCGCAAAGGAGTTTATTCAGCATTTGACGGGTTACGATCGTATCTTGGTCTTACGCTTCTTGAACGGAAAGAAAGTTGGTTCTGGTTTTTCAAGGTTCTATGAACTTGTGGAAATTCCGAAAGAGATCCTGCTTGAGTGCATGAGCGGGCGTTTTGAGATGAAAATGGACAGTAGCCAATTCCCTAAACCTGGCTATTGCTATGTCACCAATAAATACGGCAACCCAGTTTTTTCTTTGTATTTTGATGGTGGTGGTGAGCGCAAGTTACAAATTAAGCATTTGGACAAAAGCGTATGCATACAACATGCATCGTGGGAGTTTTGATATAGCAGCCTAACTATGAAACCAGAGGGCATAAAACCCTCTGGTTCTGTGTGAACTAAAATCTTTCAACATTGATTCGTTTTTTTGCAATGTCGATATACTCACTATTCAGTTCGATGCCTAGCCAATTCCTTCTGAGTTGATTCGCCACAACGCCGACAGTGCCTGACCCGAAAAATGGATCTAATACCAAATCCCCGGCTTTACTCCCTGCAAGCATACAGTACTGAACTAACTCAGGCGGGAATACTGCGAAATGAGCACCTTTAAATGGTTTGGTGTTGATTGACCAAACGGAGCGAAGACGACGTGTTTTACCATCGACAGATGGTTCTTTAACAGCATCCACATCGTAAAAATATTTTTCACTTTTCGAAAACATGAATATAAATTCATGTACACGAGTTGGCCGATCTCGGACAGACTCAGGTTGGCCATTTGGTTTGTGCCAAATGATGTCTGTTCTTAAATACCAACCATCTTCTTGTAGCTTAAATGCAAGCTTCCAAGGTACACCGATCAGATCTTTTGGTTTTAATCCTTCTGGTGTAGGAGGCCTATAGTCCATTCCTCGGGCTTCATTTTTTTTGTCTGATTGTCGCCAAGTTCTCCCTCCACTGGTAAAGCTATCTCCAATGTTAAGCCAGAACGTGCCATCATCTGCTAAGACTCGCCGAACTTCCCTAAACACTTCGACAAGTTTATCCAAGAAGTGGTTAAGATCCTGCTCAGCTCCAATCTGGTTTTCTATCCCGTAATCTCTCAATCCCCAGTATGGTGGAGAGGTAATACAGCAGTTTACTGAACGGTCAGGCATTTCTTTAAGGCGGCTGAGTGCATCGCCATGCAGAATATCACCACCGACGGTTATGGATAGCTCTCTTTCGAAAACCGGACAATCCTCAGTAAAGAGGTCTTGAACAAGTTGTGTCATAACTAGTACCTGTAGAATGCCTGAGCAGCAAAAGCTTCATGAGTACTGTTATTATATACAGTATCTTCAGGTCTTGATGTGAATTTCAACATTTTATCAGACTACTCTGCGCTAATCAGGCTTTAAATTTAACTCCGTAGCCTTCCCTTATTTGATTGGGTTTAACCAATTTTTATCTCGAATGCTCCTATCCTAAAGTAACTTATAAAATTCTGCTCCCACACTGGATAGATGTCTAAAGCCTCTTCTATCCGGTAGTAACCGTACTGGGTCTGAAACACACCCGCTCCAAAATCAAAATCCAAGTCTTTGACCAGTTCGGCATAAGGACCAATGCCTGCATAGCAAAAGTCGGTGATGTACAGAATGTGCCATTCGTCTCCTTTACGCTTTAGCATGATCTCAACAGGATGGTAGCCACCTTTTTCTGCGCTATAGTCTGGATCTCTGAAGTTGATGGTGACGCTGGTTTTGCCTGTAAGGTCTTTGTCCTTCAATGCCTCTTTGATGAGATCGGTCAGTTTATCGCTTACTGGTAATGGCAAGTTGTCGGTTGTGATATGCATGGTCGAACTCCTAAAAAGCACAAGGCCCGCAGTGAATGCAGGCCTCGGTTATGTGGGTTGGTTTAGTCAGTCTTCTTGTTGCGGTTGCGTAGCTTTGGCGCTTTGGGTGGAGACAGCGCCAGAATGTGCGTGTCCAGTTCGCCTTTCTCCACGGCCTTGATGATGGTGCCGATCACATCCAGCAATTTGTCTTTGGGGCCAACATCAATGGCGGTTTTGCCTTTTTCCAGTTCCATGGATTTCAGGCCTACCTTGATTTCAAAGTAGTAGTGCTCGTTGGCATCGTAATACCAAGGCCGGACAGCTTTGCGCTTGCGAATAGTCTGGCGCTCTCCGGTTTCGGGATGCTTTACCACCTTTTCTTTAAAGGCTTCGAAGGGCTCACCAGCCAGCATGCACTGCACCATGGCCAGCTGTTCGTCCAGCCGTTCTATCAGCTTCATGCGTTTGCCTAAAATCGGTGGCTTAGGCTCGATTTTTGGACGGTCGATCACCTTGAGGGAACTCAATAATGTAGTCATAACATTCACCTTGTAGTGTGGGTGTCAGGGCTTAGCGGATAAAGCCAATGCCTGACGAGGGTTGCTTGCGTTGGTTTTCGTCAATCAAGAGCAGAAGTGCCGATTGGCGAGGGTTTGAACTGGTATCGAAGTTGAGGCGTCTTGCAACAATCGCAAAATCGCCTGGGGTTAAGTACTTGAGCGCAGTCAGTCTGTCGCGCTCGTCACTCGATAGCGTTTTAACGCACAGAACGCGCTTGTAGAGCGTCATCGCTTGCTCAGCAGTCAAGTAGTCACACTCAAGCTTGAAGTCAAAGCGGCGAAGCACAGCTCTGTCTAGCGACTGGTCTAAGTTTGTTGCTGCAAAGAGCGGCTGCGTAAAGCATTCAAGCTGTGTCAGCAGTTCGCTCACAAGCTGTAGCTCATGCTGATTGTGCAGACGGTCACGACTGGTTAAGAGGCTATCCACTTCATCAAGGAGCAGGATTTGCTTGTCCTTGTGGGCTTGCTGAAAAAGCTCGGCCACGTTTTTTTCACTGTCGCCCACGTATTTGCTTAAGACATCCGAACACTTCACCCGTTTGATGGTGTAATCAAACTGCTCGGCCATGTGATAGGCCAATGCTGTTTTACCGGTGCCAGGCGGACCGCAGAGTAACACCCGCACTGAATGGCCTTTTTTCACGGCATGGCGGATTTGTGCTAACTGCTCATTGCCTTGCTTGATGTTGAGTAGCGCAGGGTCAAAGTCCAGTTGTTGGCGGTATTCTAAGTTGTCTTCCCACAGCCGACAGGCCTGTAAGGTGCTTTCTATCACCTCATCGATGATGCCCTTTGCAAGTTCACCTTTGGCAGCCACAATTTTCGCTACATGCCCTGCATTGCCAATAATGGCAGGCGTGATGTTGGGGATAGAGGCCACTTCTTTGTAAGTCTGCTCCGGCAGCTTTAAGCCCTGAAAGCTCTGCTTAGCAATAACCTTCAGTACTGAGCTGTCCGGTGATGGGATTTCCTGCACCAGCTTGAACCGACGGATAAAGCTGTTTTCCAGCTCATCCACATGGTTGGTTATCCAAATTGTGGGGACAGAGCTTTCTTCTATCAGCCTGTGCAGTGATTCCTTGCTGTAGTGGATATCCGCATCGATAAACAGCCGTTCGCACTCATCCACCAGCAACACAGCATCAGGATTTCCCGCTAATACAGTCTGCAGGGCCGAGAAGTGCTGAATCCGCTGTTTAGTCGTATTGCGGGCATCCAGCTCTTGGGTGAGCTTGCCATCTTCCAAGCGCACACTGCGCACCTCATAGAGCTGCTTTTGACAATCCTCTGCTAAGGCGCGTGCCAGTTCTGTTTTGCCAGAGCCGGGTTCACCATAAAGCAAAAGACTGACGCCTTTTATTCCCTTTTGGCTCGCCGCTTCCAGATACAGCGATAACAGCTCTGTATTCGCCTGGGGAAAGGCTTCAACAGTAAACTGCGCTTTCGGGCTTTGGTTGAGCAAACTCGCCAGCAGTGAATCCTTGCTCTCAACAGGCTTGCTGATAAGGTGACTTAGTATCGGTGCAGGGATAGTGCAGCTGTGCAACTCATCCTCAAACGCCACCACTAACAGCCCCTGACTGGCGAGTTTCAGCACCGCATCCAGCATGTCATACCGGTTTAACCCGAAGTGCTCCGCAATAATGTCAGCCACATCCAGCTCCAGCCGATGCAGCTCAATCAGCTCCAATAATTCCGGTAAGCCACGGTTGAGGTTCAGTAGCGCAATAAACTCCAGCGCTGGCATGAACTCTTTTGAAAAGCCAAACAGCTCCGCCACTTTTGCTAAATTCGATTGCAGCAGCGCTGTGGCCTTAGCAAAACTGTCGGATACGTGAAATACCCGCTCTACGGCGTCCTTTCGCACCAACTTATCGGGATTAAAGACTTTGCCAGTGATTTTAAAGGCCATATTCCGGCTTAAGATATCCGGTAGTTCATCTTCCCGAACCTGCTCTAACAGCACTAACGCATACTGACTTGCCAGTGCATGGAACTTATAGGCAGTGCCACGACCAACCCTGCTCATGGCAGACTCCGGTAACTCAGCTGTGCTGCGGCCTGCTTCATAAACTCATGGTCGCGCTTGTCGTAAATCGTGGTGGTAGTGATGTTGCTATGACCCGCCATCTGGCGCACGGTGTTGATATCCACGCTTTGCGATAACAGACGAGTGATAAAGGTCCGGCGCAAATCATGCGGTGAGCCATTTTCAACACCAATATCCTGAAGCTTTTGTTTAATCAGGCGGTAGACAGTGGAATCGTGCATGGCCTCATGCGTCTTTACCCGACCATCCGCATAAACAGAGCACAGCAAGTACCCATCTGCCTGAGAGCGAATGCGTAGCCATGCTTGCATGTATTCCAGCGTCCATTCCGGTAAATACGCTATCCGGCTCTTGTTGCCCTTACCATGACGCACTAACAGCGTTTTCTGTGTCTTGTCATAGTCTTTGAGTGTCAGTGCTACCAGTTCACTGCGTCGAAGCCCTGTGCCTAACAAGAGCGCAAAGACCAACAAATTCCGATAGCCAATTGGCGATAAATCGGCACGCAACTGATAAATCAACTGCTCAACCTGCTTCGTAGTCAGTGCATTGCCCTGATGCTCACCGTGCTTAAGCTGAGTAATAGATTCCAGCTGCGCCAGCTGTTGCTGCTGTGCTATGCCCTGAAGCACGGCTACTTTGACAATGCCTCGTATGGCTATCATGGCGCGGTTAATAGAACGGGCTGACCAGTCTGCTGCCGTCAGTGTCTGACGAATAAGCATGGCCTGTGCATAGTCCACCTGATAAAGCCGCTGTTCGCGCTCAGACTCATCCCACTGCATCAGTTTGCTGAGACTGGTCAGCTGTGAAGCAATAGAGCGACGACTGTTAGGCGATAAGCGGCCGATATACAGCGCATAAGGGCTAGCTGTACTCATAAGCGTACCTCTGTAGTTTTGATTGTATGTGATGGATAGAAGGAGGGTATTGCTAGAAAAGCAGTGCTACGCCATGGTAGCACTGGTATTGGCTGGATTTGAATGGCCTATTTTTGCAACGGATAAGCGGGTTATTTTAGCCATTTTCTGTTTATTGGTGCGGTTGTAAAGCCAGGGTTTAGTTCTATAAGGACACAATTGGTATTGAATTCTGGTGTATCTGGTTTGACACAGTGAATATGGTTAATTTCAGTTAAAGTAAGGATACCGAATGACTCAAGCTTCTGAAGCATAGGCATGAAGAAGTAGTTTTCCATTCTAACCTTGTTTTTTTTGAGTGTGCCAGACAAGCTAATAAAGGGCATTAGTTCGCAAAAGTGTTTTGAAGATCCAGGCTTGTTGATATAGATTTTGCTCCCATCGCCTAGCTTTTGGGTTCTGAAATCTTCGTCGTCAAGGCAAAATACTAAGTTGAGTTCCTGTCTTTTTAGGGCGTAATCGAACAAAAACATCCCCAGCCTTAATTCGTCTACTTCCAGTGTTGGCACAGAGAGCATATTGAGCGTTGAGACATCTTGATAATCAATCTTCCTCGTCGGGTTGTGCCTTGAAAAATCAGGTAAATGAAGAGACTCTGGCATGTAGTCTTTGAGTCCTTGGCGTATGACTCGGCTTTTGGATGAGACTATGTAGTTGTCTTCGCTACCAACCCTGTTTTCAGGAGGAACATTATGTTTGCTCCGATCTATCATCGTAGAACCTCTTTTTTGTTTTTCCATGTTTTAAATCAATCTTTATCTTAGCGATTTTCTAGCCTGTTCTGAATTCTCCATGATAGGCCAGATGCAAAAAAATAAGATTTTTTTCTTGTGCTGCATGGTTATTTTTAATTAAAAAACAGCACCTTAAAGTTCATCCATGTTTTTCATCTATCATCACATTTTTTTCTAATAATTATTGGATATGTGGTTTTTGGTCGAGCACTTCTTTCGCCTTGCAAAACAGTTGCTTATAAATATCGCAAATATGCTTTCATGCTTTTAATTGATCTGATTCTGCATTTTCTGATTACTTAATTTCATGGAAGATGGATGCCCTGACTCCGCCAGTATCATACCTATACAGCGCTGATAAACCATTTAAATTTACTCTGTTAGGTAGGAAAACCAAGATGAAAGCATCAACTCAAATGAGACTATCGTTCATAGCCGAAAGTATCTTAAAAAGTCTAGACCCTAATAACTCAAGCTTAATAACTGAATTGTTTCGGGTGTTGGGAGGCTTTAAAGCTAATTGCAGGTCTATGGAAATATCAGACAAGGAAGGGGTCAAGCTCACGACAAAACGCATGGCTGCTGTCACCGAAGGTATTGGGCCAGTAGCAGCTGGAACTCGCATAAAGTTAACATCACGCATAAAAGACAAGAAGATTGTTTTTGTTCATCAGGAGATACACTGCAAGTCAGACAAAGAAGCTCCTGAAGTGCTTATGAATAGCTATGAGCATGCTGCCTTTTGTGTTGTCCGAGAAGGACGAGCAAGAATTACCTATGTCGTCTCGGGAACGGTCGATGAAATCAAAGAGTTGAAAGACAAAGCATCACGCGCCAACAATCGTGAAGAATTTAAGATCGTTGATTCTCTGCTCGTTATTAATGGAGAGCTTCATTTCGACGAGTTGAGTGAGCCAATTTCTCATTTTACAATCGCAACAGTTATGGGGATTACAGAATGGTTTAAGCCACGGCGTTTCGAGCCAGCAAGAACATCTATCAAAAATATAACACCAGATATGATGCCAGATTGGTTGTTTCGCGCTGTAAAGTCTCTTGCTGGAAATAGTAAGTCTATCGATTACACATGGGCTGCGGTTATTGGTACGGTTGGTACTTTGCTCGCTAAGAAAGTTCGTATCATGTTGAGTGATGAGCAGGATGGCGCGCTTGCACCAAATGTATGGGTGTGCTTAGTCGGAGATCCTGGAACTGGAAAAACACCTGTAATTGAGAGTGTATTACGCCATGTTGAGTCATTCAAGGTAGATCCTAAATCTCACAAGGAATTTACAGGTATACAAACTGTTGATAGCGCTATTTCAGCCAATAAGGTTGCTGCTGTTCGCAGAGTCGTAAAAGAAACAGCTGAGAGCTTGCAAAAAATTAACCGGAATAAAATTGCACGACAGATTGATAAGCAGTTTCAAGTCGAAGAATCGGATTATAAAAATCTTTTGGGAAAAATTGCTATTGCAACCGACACCACTAGTGCAGGCTTAAAAGATATCCTGGCAATTGATGCTGTTTCGGTAATGATTGTAGCGGATGAATTGAAGAGTCTTCTTCAATTACTTTCATCCCATGGCGAATCGAAATTGCGAGCTCAGTTGTTGCAAGCTGAGTCCAGTAACTCTTTAATGAGCGTTTGGCGAGCCTATCAGCCATCAAAAACTTCAAATAATGCAACGCTTAGCATCCTTAGTGGGATTCAGCCTGATGCGTTGGCTCCTTTCATCACGAACGCTACAAATGGCGATTCGAGTAATGATGGTTTGCTGAATAGATTCCTTATTACCGTTAAAAATATAACGCCCGCAGATACCAGCTGCACTCAATCAACTACTGACACCAAGATGATTCGCCTGTTCCTGATGGCAATTTTTAACCAGAACTTTGTTTGGGGGCAATCGGAGTCTACAAACAAAAAAGGAACAACATTTGAGTTGTCAAATGATGCGTCAATACTCTATCGAAAATGGAATGAACGTAATAAAGAGAAGATCCAAACTGAACAAAATAAGTTACTCCAAAGCCATTTCAGTAAATATGTTGGTTTGGTTCACCGACTGAGTCTGATCTATCAAGTCGTTTTAAGCTTTGAGTCTAAATCCGTATCAATTAAGCGCTTTAATGAAATCAGTAAAGAGGCTATGCAATTTGCTATTAGAAGCGTTGCATATTTGCGAACTCATGCTCGCGCTGTGTTTTCTACTTCAGATGACGTACTCCACACAGAAGCAAAATTTGTAATGGCCCGCTTAGCGGCTGAAAGAGTGAATCACTTTACTGCATCAGAACTGGCTCAAAAGAATTGGACCTACATAAAACGTGACTCAGATAAAGCACGTCGGATCTTGAACTATCTTGAAGGGTTCGGTCTAGTTCGTCACGTAAATGAAGGTCGTAAAGTGACATGGCAAGTGAATCCAGTGGCGAAAGTGCTTTTTAAGACGTAGTGCTTTTTTCACTTTGAAATAAACCAACGCAAGACCCAAAACACACTAATCACACTAATGAAACCGTAAGCAAACATAAGTGTGATTAGTGTGTAACTACACAAAGGTTGTGCATGTATTCAGCAAGATTCACAGGCAAGGTTATGAAAAAAAAGGCTTATAATACAACTGTATATCAATCATATTATGATCATGATGTAGGTAAAGTTAGATTCTGTTCCCATGATCCATTTAATACATCTGAGACCATCAAGTTTTTAATGGACCCACCGGTATCTGATGCTAGAGCAGATGACTTTATTGTGGATGAGTTTAATGCTGATTTTACAAATGCAGTGTTGAAGTATCATCATCAAACCAATTTAGTACGCGACGAATTTTATTTTCATAAAAGGGTACGCTTATCTCGAATTGGACTAATTGCACCAACTTACACTGAGCATCAATTCCCGAGAATGAGTTCTCTGGCACCGAATTGCAATCCGTCAGATTTAGTGGCTTTAGACAGTTATCTTAACGCATACATGCAAGATCCCACGGCATTTGGAGCATGTCCTATCGTTGACATGCTTCATTTGACCTTGGATATCAGTGATAGGGTGGTTGCAAAACTTCGAACCGCTATAAAAAGTGCCCCAAAGAAATATTTTACTGTTGTGACTACAGGCGATACGAAGCAGCTAAAGCATAATCATGAAGCCTACGAGAGATATGCCCTATTCAAGAATCACTTGGGAGAATATATCACTTTGTATTGGGGGATGCGCCCGGAAATCCGTCAAAAGAGAACCAAACATCGGTTGGGTAAATTGAGTTTTAACCCTGCACGATTTACCCGTAAAGAACTGAAATCCTTTTTTCACTGGCTCAAGGGCGTTATCGGTTCTAAAGGCCAAAAAGTTATTAAGACAGCAAATGTGACTAGAGTGGATATTGCTCTGGATTTGATAGGTGTTCCGGCTAATGCTTTGCTTTTAGATCAGCCAAATTCCAGCGATATGACTATCGTTTTAAATCGAATTCGACATAGTCATTTTATATCAAGAGAACATCTTGCTCTGGGAACTATGAGTATTGGTCCTAGCAATTCCAGTAAAACGACTGTGTATGATAAGGCACTCAAGCTATTTCATTCTGGACCTAATCATATCCCCTTGATTTGGCAGGAACGACTGCTGAATATTTCTAGGATCGAGCGCAAACATAATCCGGCTGACCATAGACCTTACAATTTATCGGAACTGGCATTGAAAACTCCTTTTTTTCTCAAGGGAACGGTTTTATACAGACCATTGCTACTGTCGCAACTAGATGATGGGCAACTTGCTGATGTTAAAAAAGTGAACTTTACATACTGGCTTCGTCATGGCGACGGTGTGAAAAAGTTGGGGATCGACTTGTTGGAGAGTTTTTTGATCCAACTAAACACACCTTACATGAAAGATTTACAGCGAAAAGAATTGCGCTATTTGGCTAAAGTTATTGCAGATGCTTAGGAGATAGTGAATAAGGTGGCGCAATTTATGCTCTAAATGCACTAGCGGCAGGATGTTCGGCTGATTAGTGTGTTTAGTGTGTCTTGGATATCAACACGGTCTTTGTAGCAGGAAGTAATTTGTTGTTCGGACAAGATTGCATCAAAGATGATTCAGCGTTAATGTTTGTTCTGGACCAATTTAGAAAACAACATTCGAATAGCTGGGACTGTCTGATTAGACGACTCTCCCAATGCTACTGAAATATATCGACAATTGACATGCAACCTCGGATGCCCAAATTTAAATGAATAAGGAATTCAATGGAAACTGTTATTTATTCAAAAAATGGTACTCCAAATATTGAACCTGAGGAAAACCGCTACAGTGCTCTTAGACTGGAAAAGTTAGAACCGGCCGAGCTTGCTAGAATCAGAATCAGACTTTATTGCTCGGGTTGTTACGAAAAAGCAGCTTATGTCGCGCGTTCATCCAACGGTAGAGCTCCCCATTGTAGAAGTGTCCATCAATTGATTGATGGAGCTATTTGCCCAGAAAGAAGTCCTGAAAGTGAAAAGGTCAGCACTCAAGGTTATGAATCGGTTCAGGCGCTAAAAAACAAAGATGATGTCTATGTAGTCGATTTTAATTTTGGGCAAGACGAAACTCGCGTAAATCCCATCAAGCCGAACGATGAAGATAATATCAATAAGAAAAAACGTGGTGCATATCGAAAGTTTGGTGAAGCTTCAGGGGAAGGAAAAAGTGAGTGGTCTCGACGTTTAAGTACACTGCTGAAGACCTTAATGGAAGATCCTAAATTTGCGCAAAGCACTGCCCAGATAAAAGTTTTTGGAGTACAAAAACCAATTCGAAATGTTTTTTACAACACTAACAAATTCGCTAGTTATCGCGATAAGTTGACGCCAGGAAAATTTCCAACTTTCTTTTGGGGATCGATCTGGGATGCGGATGAAGGGGCTGATGGCACCATTTGGCTCAATACCGGTGAAGATTCCTCAGATCTATCCGTTAAGATACCAAAAGATGTTTTCAAGGTTCTTAAAACCAAATGCAAACTTTCGAATGATGAGCCATTTAAAG
>Ga0181595_10004613_pt1 | contig 12556 bp, 12 predicted proteins | sample 041ome_7_FD_145604 | JGI IMG/M metagenome (GOLD analysis project Ga0181595, IMG submission 145604) | Coastal salt marsh microbial communities from the Groves Creek Marsh, Skidaway Island, Georgia - 041401AS metaG (spades assembly) | ecosystem: Environmental > Aquatic > Marine > Intertidal zone...
GTCGTGCATCAACTCAATGATGCGGGCCTTGTTGCACATCTTCAGCAGGTACTTGTCCAGCTTGAAGCGGCTGTTGTCTGCCTCGTCTTCCTTCCAGGTCAGAAAGAACTTTGCGGGTGTGCCGATGGTGGCGGTTAATTCGTCAATGGCTGCTTGGTCTTTGGCGAAGTAGCGCGCAACGATCAGCGCCTTGGGCACCAGGTCGCACGCCCAGCCTTTGTCCACGGTTTTGGTGACTTTGCCTTCCTTGTTCTTCTTGACTTCAATCACCCGGTAGGTCTCTGCCTTCCAGCCGTCGGCGGCAACCAGGTAAGCATCGTCCTGCATGGTGGTGGCCCAGTAGTCCATGAGGTGCTGGTACACGGCGTACTCGTCGATGAGCGGCTGGCATCAGTAATCCGCGCTTTCATGGTGCCGCGCTGTTGTCGGCCTTCACGCTTGGCGTGCTTGCAGGAGCGACCACCGGTTGCGCCGCAGGTGCTGCGCTGGGTCAGCGCTTGGATGAACAGGTAATGCCCTGCCAACCCTGCCTCAACTGTAGGCATAGGCTTTTTACATAACTTCAAACGTTCTCACACATCTTCTTGCAGCAAAGCCAGCGCCACCAAAACGGCGCTGGCTTTTTTGTTGCCTCACCCGTTTTTACTCACAAAGGAGACCCCATGTCCCACCTCATCGAAACCATGGCCTACACCGGCCAAACACCCTGGCACAACCTGGGCAACCAGTTGCCTGCCAAGCAACCCATGGATGTCTGGGCCCGCGCGGCGGGTATGTGCTCCGTGCCAAGGGGGATGTGTATGTGATTACTGGGCCGGTATTTGAGTCCAATCCACCAACCATCGGTGAAGGCCGGGTGCGGGTTCCGCGTTATCTCTTCAAGCTGGTCTATGACGCCACAACGGGTCGCTCCTGGGCGCATTGGCAGGAGAACCGGGAGGGGGAACGGGTTTCGGCTCCAATAACCTATGAAGAACTGGTACAGCGCACGGGCGTGGAGTTCTTGCCAGGGCTAGGTAAATAACCGCACTGCCTGCTCTAACCCGTCCGCCACTTACCGCCGGTGGATACTGAGGCAAGTTACCACCGGCAGCCGATGTTTGGGGGGGCAGAGGCACATAAATCGCAGGGCTGAAGATGCCTGCGGCGCAGAAAAGCTCAGGGTATGACAAGCTCAGATTCAAAGCACCATAGCCGCCCATCGAAAGGCCTGCGACAGAGCGTCCGGCGCGATCCTTCCGTGTGTTGTACTTCTTTTCCACAAAGGGAAGCAGGTCCTTGAGGATGGCGGTTTCGGCCTTGTCTGCGTTGCCATCGACGTACCAGGTTTGTGGACCAGAGGTGGCCCGCGTCGGCGCACAGATGCTTTCTCATGGTGCAGGCGCCGCCGCACGAGCTGAGCGTGCAAAATTGCGTACCTATTGCCCAGAAAGAATTAAAAGTGGATTTACGCAAGCGCAACAACGTGCACGTAATCGAGGCGGTCCGCCCGGACGCCCCAGTCCTGCTCTATGCCCATGGCTTTGGCTGCAGCCAGCACATGTGGCGACACATAACACCGGCCTTTGAGGGGAAGTACCGTCAGGTCCTTTTTGACTACGTCGGCAGTGGTCAATCAGACCCCGCTACCTTTGACCCCGTGAAGTACGCTTGCCTGCAAGGTTATGTGCAAGATGTGCTGGATGTGTGCGATGTATTGGGCCTCAAGCGCGGGGTGCATTTTGTAGGTCATTCGGTCAGCGCCAGCATTGGCCTGCTGGCAGCCATTGAGCGACCGGAACTCTTTGAGCGCATGGTACTGGTCGGACCCTCTCCATGCTATATCAATCATTTGCCAGACTATCAGGGTGGCTTTGAGCGCAAGGATCTGGAAGGCCTGCTGGACCTCATGGATCAGAACTACATGGGCTGGGCCAGTTACCTCGCGCCCGTGGTGGCGGGTGAGCCACAGGGGGACAGCCTGGGCGGCGAACTCTCTGAAAGTTTCTGCTCGACTGATCCGATGATGGCCCGCATCTTTGCTCAGGCCACCTTCTTCGCGGACAACCGCGCGGAATTGCCACTCGTGACTCGACCCTGCCTGATTCTGCAGCACCGCAACGACGCGCTGGTGCCCACGGCCGTAGGAGAGTACCTGCACAAGCAGCTAAAAGGCAGCACGCTGGAGGTGCTGGATGTGACGGGGCACTGCGCCCACATGAGTCACCCGCATCTGGTGACAACTGCCATGCAGCGTTATCTCTCGCCTGCCTGAGAAAGGTGTGGAGAACAGGACATGCTTGCACTCGACGACATCCCTTGCGCGATGATGATCACAGACCCTGAGGGTCATATCGTGCGTCTAAACCGGGACTTTCTCGCCCTGATCGAGGGCGATGAGGCTCCCTGGCGCGGGCGATCCATGGATGATTTGTTGACACCGGCTTCCAGAATTTTCAGCCAGACCCACCTGTTTCCCATGCTGCATCACGCGGGCGCGGTGCGCGAGGTGTACCTCCACTTACGAGGTGTTGATGGTGAGACCGTGCCCGTCATGGTCAATGCGGTTCGCAAGCCCCTGGAGGGGGGCGAAAATATCGTGTGGGCAATCTTCGTTGCCCGCGAGCGCAGTCGCTTCGAAGGCGAGTTGATCAAGGCCCGTGCCGAGGCGCAGGGCCTAGCCCGACGCCTGGCGGCTAGCAATGAACAGGTGGAATTGCAGAACCGCCAGCTTGCGGAGCTAAGCCTTTCCGATCCGCTCACGGGTCTGAGAAACCGCCGGGCACTGGAGCTGACCGCACAGCATTGGCAATGCACAGCCTCAAGTTCAAGTTCGGTGTCGTTGCTGATGGTGGACGTGGACTACTTCAAGCGCATCAATGACGCCTATGGTCATATCGAGGGCGACCGGGTGCTGGTGACCCTTGCCAGCCAGTTGCAGGCGGGTGCCCGCAGTTCGGATCTGGTGGCGCGCTATGGCGGGGAGGAGTTCGTGCTGTGGCTGCCCGATACGGATGCAGAGACGGCTGCCCGCGTCGCGGCACGGGTGCATGAATGCACCAAGGGCGTGCTCTCGGCGGCGGGGCCTATGACGGTCAGTATCGGGCTGGCATGTGCCCCGCACCAAACCGGGGTGGACTTTCTTGCCCGGCTGGTCCAGCGGGCTGACGAAGCGGTCTACAGGGCAAAGGCACAGGGGCGTAACTGTACGGTTGTTAGCGCCTGAGTCGGCGACGTTGCGTCGATCCGAGCGCGTGGACTGCAATCCGCGCGTTTCATCTCGCTGGGATTTTTCATCTACAAGCTTGCGCTCTTGTTCCAGCAGGGTGCCGCTTGCTGAGATTTGCTCAAACAGCGCCACGGCACTCGCCGCCATCTTATGGTGCCATGCGTTGAGGCTGTAAAAAAACTGGCATAGCACTCGTACTCTGCCACCAAGGAGATCGCAAACCATGGCCCGCTACGAACCCCAAAATTGCAACAGCAGTTGGTAACGGCCGATCCTGAGAGTCCAACGACGACGCACCAGTATGTAGAAGCCAATCTCGACATGAGGGAAAGGACGCTGGCCAGGATTCAGGATCCCAACGTGGCCCCGCGCTGGTTCAGGGCAAACTACGACCTGTTGAAGTTCCTCAATACCTTGTGATTACGCACAGTTCAGAAGCACGATCCCTGTGCTTGCAGGAGGGAGGCAACGTCGCGCTGCTGGATCAACTATGCATAACTGCGTTGTGTGCATAACGCTGCGAAGCCGTCGTTCAGGTCTGCTGTGCGAAAGACCACGACGGGTAAGGAGTGCCACTTCGCCCCATGCGAAACCGGTCCTTTACCGATAGCTTGGTGCCATCCACTGGCAAGTACCCGGTCTTGTAGGTGAAGCGGTCGTTCGCTTGCTCAAACACTGAATGACCGCTGGTGACCCTCGCAATCGTGCGCCACCGCCGTCCCCGAGTGACTTCGTTCGGCCTGAAGCCGTCACGCCGTAGGTCTGTTCTGCAGCGATTGCTGCCAATAGCGGGCACGCCGTGAATTTCCGGTTCCCGTCGTATTGCCATCTCACACTGTTTGTCGCCTTGAGCGCGTAACATGACACAAGCACTGTTGTTGGTGAGATAAAAACCCAATGGACCTCTATTGCTCAATTGCGCAATTGGCCCGTTTGAGCGCCGCGTCGATCCACGCGTTGTCCTGTGTGCCGTCGGCGATCTCCGCCACCATCACTGCCTCGATCTCCTGCTTTTGGCGGGCGGCGGCCAGCAGTTGCTCGGCCCGGTCATACGGCACACACAGCAGGCCGTCGTCGTCGCCGATGACCAGGTCACCCGGCTCGATGACCATGCCGTCGATGGCGATGGGCACATTGATTTCGCCGGGGCCGTCCTTGTAGGGACCGCGGTGGGTGACGCCAGCGGCAAATACGGGGAAGCCGTCCTTGCGGATCACGGCACTGTCTCGGATAGCGCCGTTGATGACGATGCCGCCAAAGCCCTTGAGCTTGGCCTCGCCTACCATGATCTCGCCAATGAGCGCATTGGTGAGGTCGCCGCCTGCGTCCACCACGATCACGTCGCCGGGCTGGGCGAGCTTCAGCGCCTTGTGGATCAGCAGGTTGTCACCCGGGCGGGTCTTGATAGTAAAGGCCGGCCCAGCCATGGCGGTACCGTCGTGCATGGGACGCAGGCGGGCGCCACCAGCGGTCATGCGCGACATGCAGTCGCTGACATTGGCCACGGGCACTTGAAGGAATTGCCGGGCCAGCTCCAGGCTGACGGCACGTTGTCGTTTGAGGATTTGGCAACCGATCATGGCGTTTCTCACTTGGCAGAAGGGATGGGGATCAATCGAGCGTGGTGCCCGAGCTCTTGACGATGGGGGCCAGGCGCGCGCGGTCACTGGCATAGAGCTTCGCCATGTCTTCCGGCGTGCCGGTGATCAGTTCGGCACCGGAGTCTGCGATCTTCTTGGCCGTTTCCGGGGAGTTCACCACCTTGTTGATGGCCTCGTTGAGCTGCTTGACGACGGCGTCAGGCGTGCCGGCCGGGGCCATCACGCCCCATACGCTGGCCAGCTCCACGCCCTTGATGCCGGACTCGGTATAGGTGGGCACGTTGGGTAACAGGTTGGAGCGGCGCGCAGTGGTCACGCCGATGGCGCGCACCTTGCCCGACTGAATGTGCGATAGCAGCGTGGGGATGGAGCCCATGTACATGTCGATGCGCCCGCCCAGCAGGTCGGGCATTGCCTGCGCCATGCCGCGAAACGGCACGTGCGTGAACTTCACGTTGGAGCTTTTCTGCCAGGTCTCGCTGATGATGTGCGAGATGGTGCCGGTGCCCGGCGTGGCAAAGCTGAGACGGCCAGGATCTTTCTTTGCAGCCTGGATGATGTCGTCCAAAGTCTTGTAAGGCGAGTCGGCATTCACCACCAGCACGGCCGGGCCGGATGCGACCAGGGCCACGGCGCGCAGGTCCTTTTCGGGGTTGTAGGTGAGCTTGGAGTACAGCAGCGGGTTGAGCACCACGTTGTCGGTCTGCGCCATCACCAGGGTCAGGCCGTCGGCCGGGGCCTTGGCCGTCTGGTCCAACGCCAAGTTGCCGCCTGCACCGGGCTTGTTTTCCACCACGATGGCCCAGCCGTAGGTTTCGGTGAGCTTGGTGCTAACCAGCCGGGTGAGGCTATCGGTGCCGCCACCCGCCGGGAACGGCACTATGAATTTGATGGGCCGTTGCGGGTAGTTGCCCTGGGCATGAGCCGGGGAGATTGCCGTTGCCGCAGCTACTGCCAGCAGGCCGCCGAAGGCCAGGGTGCGTCGTGTCAATGTCATTGCAGGTGTCTCCTAGTAGGGTTGTATCGGGTGGCGCGATCAGGGGCGACTGGCGAGCACGTGGCTGCCCAGCCAGGCGATGGCCTCGTCGGTGGACGTGCCAGTGAAAGGCCGCGTCGCATGCGCTTGAGCCGTGGCGGCGAACAGCGATTCAACAGCAGGCGAGACCAACGGCATCAGGCCGTACCGGGCCATCTGCTGCTGGGCCTCGGCCACCTCGTTACGTCGGCGCGCCGAGTGCGGGATATGGGTGCGCACCATGGACTCCATCAGCGTGCGCAGCGGCGTCTCGTCGATGTCCTGCAGCACGGCATACAGCTGCTCGCGCAGCCCCATCTGCTGCGCGGTCACGAGGCACTCCACGGCCAGCGCTTCGGTGCCCTTGGTGTAGATGCTGCGCAAGAGCTTGAGCGATGCGGCATCGCCCGGCTGATCGCCCACCACGCGGACAGAGCCACCAAATGGAAAAAACAATTCCTGTACAAAGCTAGCCCTGCTGCCGGCCACGAGCAGGGGCGTCTTCTTGCCGCCCAGGTTGACGGCGCCAGTGATGGCCACGTCAACGAAGTGCACCGCCCCGCCGTGCGTGCCGCGCTGGGCCAGCTCGGCGCATTCGCGCATCTCTTGCGGGTCGGCCGTGGTCATGTCCACGTACAGCGCGCCATCGACCAAGTGCGGCAGGCATGCCTCGAACAAGCTGCGTGCCACGGTGCCGAATACGGCGCTCACCACCACGTCGGCCCCGGCCAGCCAGGCGCCGGGGGCGGTGTATACCTCCGCACCGGCGGCCTGCACGGCAGCGACCACTGCATCACTTGGCTGGAGGTCGCACAGGCCCACTAGGCTGTGCCCCTGCTCGACAAAGGCGTGCATGTAGCAGGCGCCGACCATTCCACCACCCAGGATTGCGAATTTCATAGAAGTACAAATTTAAAACATTTGTGGCAGTCTACGAACCAAGCAGACAAGACATTCACAGGGATTTCCCGTACGCCAATGCAAATTTGCACTTATTTTGTATTTTTCCCAGATAAACACGCAGCACTACCACCTCAAGGACGGTGGCCTAGAATCAACCTACCCATCTACCCACCCTGGTGCAAGAAAAGTGCAAAACGTGAAAGACAAGGCGTACGAGGTTCTGCGGCAGCGGCTCATCGGCGGGCATTACCGCCCCGGCGAGCAGCTCAAGGAAGAGCCCATCGCCCGCGACCTGGGGCTGAGCCGCACGCCGGTGCGCAATGCACTGCACCGCTTGGTGGAAGACGGCTTGGCCACGGACGGCGCGGGCCAGGGCATCCGCGTGTCGGAGTGGAGCGACTGGGATGTGGAAGAGACCTTTCAGCTGCGCATGCTGCTGGAGCCTTATGCCTCATTCCTCGCGGCCACGCGCGGCGGCGAGGGGCTGGCCGACGAGCTGGAGGCCAGCAACCAGCGCATGGAGGCCGGCATTTCCGCCGGCTCGGACGGCATTGCACAGGTGCAGTCGGCCAACAGGGATTTTCACCACGCGTTGATCGAAGCGTCGGGCTCGCCGCGGCTCAAATCCATGCTGGCCACCATGATCGACATGCCGATCATCAAGCGCTCGTTCTACATCTACACACCCGAGGAGCTTGTGCAAAGCCTGCACCATCACCGCGATCTCGCAATTGCAGTGCGCGCAAGGGATGGTGAGCTGGCTCGCCAAGTCATGCAGTTGCATCTACGCATGTCCTACCACCGGTTCATGAAGCACCGGGGCGAGTATCAGCAGGACGGCGGAGCCAATCCGTCTTCCTCTCGGTAAGTTAATGTGTTGGTCTCGCAGGAAAGTGCGGAGTCACTACAGTAGATCGACTGGCTCCTATGGCTACTCCGCTCATGAGGCAGCATGCCTGATTTATGCGAAATGGTCATCGGCGGTGGCGGCGGTCATCGGCACAGCGCTGATTTCTCGGACTCAGTGACCGCTCGTGGATGTGCAGCAGACCTAGCGGCCGTCGACCCGGGCCGATTTAGTTCGTCCGGAGCTTCCAATCACGCGGGATCAAACCCTTTCCGGAGGCGCGAGTCCACCGCTCCCTCGTCGCCTCGACGTAGCGCAGATCCGAGGCGAAGTACGCGTGCTCGAGCAGTAACACTTGCAAGCCAGTTCGGGCTTTAACCTCATCGAACAAGAAGTCGATGTGCTGACGCATTGCTAGGTAGTCCTCGTCGCCTTGAACAGACACCTCGTCCGGCAAGTTCTCAACGATGGCATCACTCAGTTCGTCAGACTCATCAATGTCGTCGCGCCCTTGATTCGGGAAGTATGGGCGACTCAACTGATCCAGCACGACGACGCCTGGGACCGGACGATGCTCCTTCTCAAAGTGCCTCTGTAACCCAAATGCAAGCGCAACATGTACCGCGAGCCAGTTCTGGTCTGAACCGAGGTCGGCCATTGAGAGCACCGCTCCATTAATGCCTGCCTCGACAACGTTGACCTGGGGTTCTCGTGCAGAAAAGAGTAGCTCGGCTTGAACACAAGGCTCAACCTTGGGTAGCTTGGAGAAAATATCGGAAGCAAATCGAGACACGGCATCTTCTGCGCGGCGCATTCGGATCTTGCGGTTGTCCGCGTCGACAAGGCCCTCTAGCTCCGCGATCTCGTCTCTTTGCTTGCTGAGGTCCTTGGCTGGTCGCAAGAGCTGGTCATTGACAGTCTCCAAGAAGTACGTGGCTTTACCTCGGAAAAATGCATGTAACTGCGCCAGATCCGCGTGTAGTTTTGCTTCCGCTGTTTGATTCAATACAGACGCTACACCAGCGTCAAGTTCTCGCAAGCGGCTGCTCAGTTCTTCGACCCGCTTGGACATCTGATTCGCTGCGTCGCTGAGCTGCGGCCGCAGGTGACCCACGGCACTGCTCTCGGCCCGAATCGTCATTAGGGACTGCTTCATGGCATTCGCGACAACGGTACCAGCAGCTGTCTGCGAATCGCAGATCGGGCATGACGAGGGAACGTCAAGCAAGTGGAGGTGCTCAGCAATACGGAGCTTCTCGTGCTGGGCGTTTACCGCCGATTCGTAGTCTTTAGACTCCTGCTCTTCGATGGCAATTGCTCGAAGCTTACGCTTGGTTTGATTCAACTCCTTAAGGGTCTGCCACGCAACGTCTGGGCAAGGGCGTGCCGCAGGCCAATGGCGAGATCGCGGTGGAGCCGCTGATCGACGTGGCGATTGTGGGTGAATCGGTGCGCTACATGGCCAGCCTACCGCTGGAGGCGAATGTGCTTTTCCACACTGTGATGGCAACCAAGATGCCTTTTGTGGGGCGCGGCTAAGGCAGCCTGAGCCCTGTGCGCTTTGGCCTTGTCGCTGGCGAGCACGGCCTGCAGGCATCGCTGGCCATGCCGGGCTACACCCCAGGCTAAGGACCTGAAGCCCGGCCCGGAAATCCCTGCATCGGCACCGCCACCTGCAAGCCGCAGGCGCGCAATGCAGGGCAACGCCCTCCTCAACCGGCCATTGTGGGGTAGTCGGTGTAGCCCACGGGGCCTGGCGAGTAGAACGTGTTGGGGTTGGGCGCGTTCAGCGCTGCACCGGCCTGGATGCGTTCTGGCAGATCGGGGTTGGCCAGGAAGCTGGTGCCAAAGGCCACGGCGTCGAGCTTGCCGCCGGCAATCGCCTGCTCGGCTTCTTCTGCGCTATAGCCCATATTGCCAACCAGTACGCCGTGGTACTTGGCGCGCGCCACCGAGAGCACGTCGCCATGCTGCGCCTGCAGAAAATCGGCCCGCATCACATGCAGATAGGCCAGCTTGAAGGCGTTGAGCTTTTCGGCCAGGAAGCCGATGAACGCGATGGGATCGCTGTCTTTCATGCTGTTGAAGCTGTTCAGCGGCGACAAGCGCACGCCCACGCGGTCGCTGCCGATGGCGGCGGTCACGGCAGTCAGCACTTCAAACAGGAAGCGCGCGCGGTTCTCCAACGGGCCGCCGTAGCCGTCGGTGCGGTCGTTCGCGCCGTCGCGCAGGAACTGGTCGATGAGGTAGCCGTTGGCTGCGTGCACTTCCACGCCATCAAAGCCGGCGGCGATGGCGTTTTTGGCGCCCTGCACGAAGGCTTCGACGATGCCGGGGATTTCAGACTCGGTAAGCACATGCGCGGGCACATGCGGAACTTTGCCGGTGGGGGTGTGGATGTCGCCCTCGATGGGGGTTGCGGTGGACGACACGGTGGGCGTGCCGCCGTTGATGGCCGGGTGCGCAGCGCGGCCCGCGTGCCAGATTTGCATGTAGATGCGCCCGCCCTTGGCGTGCACGGCGGAGGTGACCTGCTTCCAGGCGGCCACCTGCTCTGGCGAGTAAATACCCGGCTCGGCGATGAAGGCCGAGGTGTTGGGGGCCACCATGGTGCACTCTGTGATCAGCAGACCACCGCTGGCGCGCTGGGCGTAGTACTCGGCCATGAGGGCGTTGGGCATGTGGCCCGCATCTGCGCGTGCGCGGGTCAAGGGCGCGAGCAGGATGCGGTTAGGAACCGTGAGAGCGCCAACTTGCAAGGGATTGAAGAGTGAGGAGTGCATTGCAGTAAACGGGTGAGGAAGGACTGGGGAAACGAAGTTGCGCAGGGCCGCCTGCGTCCATCACTGGCGGGGGTTTGCAACAGAGTTGAGTGCACAACTATAGGCATTCATGAAAACCATTGAGCACTCAAGTGAATACCAAAGTGTGCTTGGATGGGCGTGCGCGGGTGTTAGACAATCGGCAAGATGAAGACGCCCGCAACGAACGACCTAGGCCCAGCGGCACACCTTTGCGCCTACGAACGTGAGGCGCCGGGCGATTTGCCGTGCACCAACATTGCGATCCGCAGGGCCGCCCGGCGGCTGGCGTACCTGTATGACGAAGCGGCGGAGTGCGTGGACTTGAAAGCCACGCAGGTCACGCTGGCGAGCACCATCGACCAGCTCACCAACATGCACACCGCACAGGGGCCCACGCTGCTGGAGCTGGCTGGCGCGCAGGCGATTCAGATTTCGGCGCTGACGCACGCCCTGCGGCCCCTGGTGCGCGATGGGCTGGTTGCGCTGCAGCCCGATGCGCAGGACAAGCGCACCAAACGCGCAACGTTGACGGACGAGGGAAAGACGCGCCTCAAGCAGGCGCTGCTGGCCTGGTCGGCGGTGAACCACCGTGTGGAGCAGGTGCTGGGCCCCGAGTCTGCAGCCATGCTGCGGGCGCTGGCCGATCAGGTGGCGTCGGACGAATTTCTGCAGGCCTACCGCGATGCGAAGGCGCGGCAGTGCCCGGCCAGCACAGAGGCTGCGACCGGCACCAAAGGCGCCCACACCGCCTGAGCCGCGAGAATGCCCGGAGGCGAGACTGGGCAGAACTATCGCCAAAGCTGTGTCAAAGCACGCTTGTAGGCAACTTGCGGGCAACTTGAAGGCAGAGAGCGGGGGGTAAGCTCTGGTAAAGGCGGGTGAGAACCGAAAAGGGCTCGGTGAGCGACTTGGTACAAACCGGGCGCATCACCGGCCGCGGGCTCCGTCACCGGTGAGCGGGGCCACCCTGCGTGGCCTGTAGCCTGTTACTTGGCAGCCGCCTTGGCCGCTTCGGCCTTGGTTTTGGCTTCCGCTGCCTTGCGTTGCAGCTCGGCAGCTTCCTTGTCGGCCGCTTCTGCGTCTTTGGTCTTGTTGGCATTGCGTGCGGCTTCGGCGCGTGCCCTGGCTTCGTCAGCCTTGCGCTGCAGCTCTGCCGCTTCTTTTTCAGCGGCCTCAGCTTCCTTGGCCTTCTTTTCTTTTTCAGACGGCGCAGTGGCGTTGGCCAGGGCGCTGCCCGCCATGCCACCAGCCACGGCGCCAACAGCGGCCGCGCCCATCGTTCCCATCATTCCCGAGCGGGCAGCCGGTGCTGCGGCAGGTGCTGCAGCCGGTGCTGCGGCGCCTGCAGTGGCGGGCGCGGCAGAGGTTGCAGCGGGCGCCACTGCAGGTGCGGCGGCTGGCGCAGCGGCTTTGGTCGCTGCGGGGGTCGCAGCAGGGGTGGCCGCGGGCGCCGCCGTGGTAGTGCGGGCAGGCTGCACCGATTTGCCGCCGCCCAGGCGCTTGGCTTGTGCAAGGGTTGGGGCCAGCAAGGCGGCCATGGCCAGGGCTGCCACGGCAGCGGTAGAACGGGTCGAAGTCTTCATGGGTATTGCGCGATCTCTGTCAACAATGACGGGGCCATTGTGCAAAGTCACCCCCGCAAAACAGGCGATGGGCCCATGGGTGGTGGGTATATGGCGAGCGCCCTGCAAACAGGCCAGCAAGGGGTGTCGCCCGCAAGCCCATCGCAGTACGGTTCGCTGCGCGGCACCCTGCCCTGCCCCGCCGGGCGGCCTTAGAACCTGTTCAAAATCTTTTAGGGGATCGCATTGGAGTGCAATCGGGATGAGTGGATGCCTCGGGTGCGCCGCATGGGCTCGTGCCCATGCAAGCAGCTGGGGCATCCAATCGCCCGATTTCACTCCAACCCTTCGGGCAAGTGGCTTGCCGGGCGGTCTGCGGCGTTGCACCGCTTGCCAATAGCACCGGCTATTGGCCGCGCGCTGCGCCTTGCATCCCATCCCGGCACGCCGCTTGTGCGACCCCTAAAAGATCTTGAACAGGTTCTTAAAGCCATCCCTTTCAAGGTGTTGTCCCTGCTCCCGCAGCAGTAACCTTCGCCCCACAGAGGGAGAACTGCGGATGTGGAAAGAAGTCTTGGAGAGGTTTGAGAGCCATGCGCCGGTGAGCGTGATGACC
>Ga0181595_10004618_pt1 | contig 12549 bp, 12 predicted proteins | sample 041ome_7_FD_145604 | JGI IMG/M metagenome (GOLD analysis project Ga0181595, IMG submission 145604) | Coastal salt marsh microbial communities from the Groves Creek Marsh, Skidaway Island, Georgia - 041401AS metaG (spades assembly) | ecosystem: Environmental > Aquatic > Marine > Intertidal zone...
TATGATCTTGTCAAAAAGTTATTTAAAGAAGCTGACGAAATACTTCAAGCACCTTTATCTAAGCTAATATTGGAAGGCCCAAAAGAGGAATTAGACTTAACTATTAACACTCAACCAGCTATTTTTCTTATTAGTTACTCAATTTTTAATATTGTTAAAAATGAATTTAATATTGATTTAAGTAAAGCTAAATATTTTGCTGGTCATTCACTGGGTGAATACTCTGCACTATGTAGTGCCGGATATTTAAGTTTTGAAGATACAATCAGAATTTTAAAAATCCGAGGTGAGGCAATGCAAAATGCAGTTCCAAAAGGTGAGGGTGGGATGATTGCGATTTTAGGCTCAACAGTAGAAATAGTTGAAAAAATTTTAAAAGAAAATGAAAATGTATTTAAAATCCAAATTGCAAATGATAATTCTGATGGACAGTTAGTCTTAAGTGGAAAATCAAATGATCTTGAAAAACTTACAGTTATTTTAAAGTCAAATAATATTAAAAATATAAAATTGCCAGTTAGTGCTCCATTCCATTGTAGTTTGATGAATAGAGCAACAAATATTATGAGTGCCGAAATTGCAAAACTTAATTTCAAAGAATCGCAAATCAAGTTAATTTCTAATGTAACAGCTAACGAAATTAAAAATGTTGATGAATTGAAAGAATTACTAATTAAACAAATTGAAAATAGAGTTAGATGGAGAGAGATTATTAATAATATGATTAATGTAGGTGTAAATCAGTTTATAGAAATTGGACCAGGAAAAGTATTGTCTGGATTAGTTAAAAGAATAAATAAAGAAGTTGAAATAAATACAATAAATAATGAAAGTGACATTGAAAGTCTTAAAATATGAATGATCTAAAAAATAAAAATATTATTGTTACAGGGGCATCAGGAGGTATTGGTAATTCAATTGTTAAGAAGTTATATGAAGTTGGGGCAAATGTTTTAGCTTCAGGAACAAGAATAGAAAAATTAGAAGAGCTGAAAAAGAATTTTAATAATATTAAAATCTTAAATTTTGATATAGCTCAAAGTGATAAAATTGAGGGATTTATTGATACTGCAACAGATACCCTTGGAGGTAGTTTGGATTGTATGATTAATAATGCAGGTATTACTCAGGACAATTTGGCAATAAGAATGAGTATTGATGAATGGAAAAAAGTTATTGATATAAATCTTACTTCAACTTTTCTGATGAGTAAATTTGCAATTAAAAAGATGTTAAAAAATAAATCTGGAAAAATTGTCAATATTACCTCTGTTGTAGGACACACTGGCAATATAGGTCAAGCGAACTATACTGCCTCTAAAGCTGGAATTATTGCAATGTCTAAAAGCCTCGTAATTGAATATGCAAAAAAGAATATAAATATTAACTGTATATCTCCTGGTTTTATTAAAACAGCAATGACAGAAAAAATAGATGAAAAATTTAAAGAAGTGATAATTTCCAAGATTCCGTCAGCTAGACTTGGAGAACCAGATGATATTGCTAATGCTGTTCTTTTTTTAACATCAAAGCAATCAGATTATATTAACGGTGAAACTTTGCACGTTAATGGCGGTATGTATATGTCTTGACAAAATAGGTTTTTGAACTATTAAGATTTTATAACAAAAGGATCAATATGTCAGAAGATGTATCAAGCAAAGTAAAAAAAATTGTAGCAGACCACTTAGGTATCGATGAGTCAAAAGTAACTGAAGAGTCTAGTTTTATAGATGACTTAGGTGCTGATAGTTTAGATACTGTTGAATTAGTAATGGCTTTTGAAGAAGAATTCGGATCAGAAATTTCTGATAGTGAAGCTGAAAAAATATTAACGGTGGGTGACGCAGTTAAATTTATAGAAGGAAAAGCAAACTAAAATATCGATGTCCAGTGAAAAAGATGGGGTAATGGTTATATTATCATCTCCATCTGGAGCTGGAAAAACAACTCTAGTCAATCTGTTATCTAAACTAGATAACTTTGAAATTTCAATATCGCACACCACTCGTCAACCCAGAGCTAGCGAAATACCCAACAAAGATTACTATTTTGTAAATGAGAGCGAATTTAAAAGATTAATAAATAATCAAGAATTTCTTGAGTATGCAAAAGTTTTTAATAATTTTTATGGTACAACAAGGACACCAGTTATAGATAAACTTAACAAAGGTAAAAATGTTCTATTTGATATTGATTGGCAAGGGGCAGACCAAATAAAGAATAAAAGATTAGATTATAAACTAGTAACATTTTTTATATTACCCCCTAGTAAAGAAATATTGTTTGAAAGACTTTCAAACAGAGATATGAAAGATAAGTTAATAGCAGATGAAAGAATGAAACAATTTAGTAGAGATGTTTTGCATTGGATCAATTATGATTATGTTGTAATTAATGATGATTTAAAAAGTTGTTATAAAAAAATCAGCAATTTAATTGAAGCAGAAATCAATAATAGTTCAAAAGATTATGATGAAGAATTTATAAGAAGCCATGTTGAAATGCTAACTGCTTAGATTTTCGTATTCTTTTGTTAAATTATAATAAGTTAATAAGTCTAAATTTTGTGGTCTTAAATTTAAATTAATATTCAACCTATTTAAAACTTCATGATTGCCATTGAAAATTTGATTAAAAGGTTTTTTTATCATTTTTCTTCTTTGGTTAAAAAATATTCTAGTTATTTTTTCAAGGTTTATTGGATTATTTAATTTAACAAAATTTATTTTTGGAATAAAATGTAAAAGTGTACTTTCGACTTTTGGTTTAGGGTAAAAAGAATTAGGACTAACATCGCAAATTTTTTTTATATTTAATTTCCAGTTTGATAAAACTGATAGTCTTCCATATTTTGATGTATTAAACTTTGCTAATATCCTTTCAGCAACCTCTTTTTGAAACATAAGTATTAATTCTGAAAACCAAAAATTATCATCTAAATTAATTATCCATTTACATAATATTTCAGTCGAGATATTATATGGTAAGTTGCCATATACACATAATATTTCTTGTGTAAGTTTTTTTTCATTAAATTTTAATATATCATCGGTAATTACTGTGAGACAATCTTTAAAATTTTGATTTAAATTAATTGATAGCTCATTATCTTTTTCAATTACAAAAAATTTTTTTGGTTTTTTTTTAATTATAGCTTTTGTTAGATTACCAGTTCCAGGTCCAATTTCTAACACAAAATTATTCTTTATAGATCCAGTATTAACAATTCTATTAATTATATTATCATCTATTAAAAAATTTTGACCTAAACTTTTTTTTGCTTTTATCACTTACTTATCTAAAAATTCGATAGCTCTTATTAAACTAAGAGGATTTGATGAATTTTTTCCAATCATTTTTTCATTAGGACCATGGTCAGGAGAAACCCTTAAAAAAGGTAAACCAAGAGTAATATTTATTGCATCATATTCAAACAAAGTTTTTATAGGTGCTAGGACTTGGTCATGATACATTCCAATAATTACATTGTAATTTTTTCTATTATTTTTTAAAAAAATAGTATCTGGTGCAAGGGGACCAGTAATATCTATTTTATTTTTTAGATAATTAATTGCAGGTTTTACAATTTTTTTATCTTCATCAAATCTATCTGTACTTTCACAATGTGGATTAATACCGGTAATCGCTATTTTGGGTTTTATATTTAATTTTTGCTTAAAAAAATTATTAACCAAATTAGTTTTTTCAATAATTAGCTGCTTAGAAATTTTTTTACATATCAATTTAATAGGTAAGTGAGTTGTTATAGGGCTTACAGACAGATTTTTATTATATATGAGCATGGCATAACTTTTTGTATTAGTTTTTTTTGCCAGGAATTCTGTAACTCCTAAAAATTCTTTTTTTAAAAAATATTTTTTTGATACAGGTCCATTGATCAATTTATTTGTTAATTTATTTTTAATTAATTTTAAAGCTAAGTTGAAACATTTATTAATATAATCTTTAGATTTTGATGAAATTTTTTCGAATGTTTTTTTTGAATTATAATTTATGTCAATAATATTAATTTTATCTCTGTCAAGTTTAGTTTTAAGTATATTTTTTTCATTTATAATTTTATACGGATATCTAGATTTAAGTTTTTTCATTTGTAATTTAAAAAGTTTTATAGATATTATTAGGATTATAGGACTTTTAATTTTAATTCTTTTCATTGATTTAATTAATATTTCAACAAAAATACTATTTGGCTCACCTGCAACAATTAATATTGGTTTATAGTTCTTCAATTAATGTGTCCTTTTCAATTTTGTTATAATGAATATTAGAAAATTGTTCCAATTGTTGATTGGCTTTTATATTGATAATTTTTATCAATTCTTTCTCAATATCAATCTTTGCTTCATTTTCCTTAATATCATCAATCATCAAAATTAGAAAGCCGCTTTGAGTTAATATTGGTTTTGTATATTCACCTTTTTTAATTTCATTAATTTTAACTTTTATTTCTTCAGAAAATACATTTTCATCTAACCAGCCAAGATTACCGCCCGAAGAGGCAGTATTTGATATACTGTAAGTTAAAGCTGTATTTTTAAATCCATTTTTTTTAATACTATCTTCGATAATTAAAAATTGTTTTTTTAAGTCTGTTTTATTTTCAATATTAAATAATATTTCTGATAATAAGAATGATTTAATAATTTTATTTTGATTATCCAATATATCTCTTCTTAATTTTTCTTTATCGATTTTAATCTTTGAGGAAAACTTGTCATAAATTAATTGATTCCAAAAAATTTCTATCAATATTTTTTCTTTTATATCTAAAAAACTTAGATCAAATGAACTTAAATATTCAGTTAATTCTTTGGCATTATTTATTTTTTGGTTAATAAAAATAGATTTTATTACTTCATCTAATTTATCTTCATTTATTGAAATTTTTTTATAAATATTTAATAGTTCTTTCTTTTTAACTTTTTCCCTTATTAAATTATTTTTTGAAATTTCTAAAATTCTTTCATAATCTAATTCTTGAATTTTTGGATTTAATACTGTTAAATATTTTATATGATTGTAAACATCAAATGTTGTAATTATTTCATTTTCAACCTTAAACAAAATCCTATTTTCAAATGCAAATACATTAAAATTCATGAAAAAAACTAGTAATAAAATTATTCTTGTTTTTTTAAAAAAAAGAGCCGTAGTCATTTAATTAATTGTGGATACACTTTGTTCAAAAGTCGTAATAGGAAAAATTGTTATTGAAAAAAACAAATTTTCGGTTGGTTTTATTTCTTTATCAGAATAATAAAGTTTTTTGTACTTAATACCAGCAGTTAAACAGTCATTTCTATACTCATATATTAAATCATAATATTCTGTTAAGCCTAATTTTCTATTTCTTCTAGTTTCAAACTTTACATTGTTATTTTCATCTACTCTATAGCCAATTAATCCTTGTATAACATTTTCGTCTCCTATTTGACCTTTTTCTTTGATATAGTTTACACTGCTAAAAAAATTATTTTTATTTAAATCAATTTGAGCTGAGCTGTATTCAACTTTATTTAAGTTTTCATTTATTGAAAAATCATATTTTAATTCAATTAAATCATCCCATTTTGTTTTTATCAAACCAAAGTAATTTGAATTTTTGTTGTTCAAAGTGCTATTTATTGGAATATGATTTTCTTCATTTAACCTAAAAACCGAAGCTAAATTAAAACTAAAATATTTATTTATGTTGTTAATATCTTCTTTTTTATACTCGATACCATAAGTAAGCGAGCTTCCGGGCTCAAAATTTTCTTCAATTCCCAATCTATTGTGGTCAAATATATTTGAGTAATTAATTTTTGAATTTTCATTTGAATAGTTTTCCATATCACTTGAACTTACCTTAAAAGATAATTTAGGCGTCAAAGTATTTTTACTTATGTTACTTGTGTTGATGAGTGGAAGGTTGGTATTAAATTCAGTTAATCCTATTAATTTTGACTGAAAAGAAGAGGTGTAAATCGAGTCATTTTTTGCAGTAATATTTAGATTTTTTAAATAAAATCCAATATTGTTAACAAATCCTTGTTCAGAATAAAAATTATAGGTTTTATAGCTTAGTGTGTTAAGAATCTTTGATTTTAAATTGTTAGTATTAACAAGATTGTTATCCCCTTTAGAAATAAAATCAATATATCCTAAAGGCACGTTTTCATAATAGATTTTTGAAAAGTTATAGTAAGGTAAAACATATTGATATCTATCACTACTTATATTTTGTAGATTTTCGTAAATATTAATACCAGTTAGAAAATTATATTCTTCATGATTTAATTCAAGTTCAAGCTCTGTAGCTAATATATTAGAATCGCTAGGTAAATTTATTGTATTTGATAAGTTACTACCAAAAACTTTTAAATAAGTATCATTATTAGTTTTTTCAGTTTTTGCTCTAAAATTACTTGTGAGGAAATCAGGCAATTCCAAATCTAGATTATATTTTGCAAAAATGTGATTTATATTTTTTTTTTTATTGTCTAAAATTGAATTATTGTAACCTTTAAGATAACCAAAATCACCACTAAATGATGATCTTTTACTCTTAAATCTATATTCATTTTGAATTAAAAACATATCTTTATTAAATAGTGTTGGCTTAATTGTAATGTCCCGATTTTCTGAAATAACTCTATAATATGGTAGCTGAAATGATGATCCAGTGATATTAGATTTATTAAAAAAAGGTGTTAAAAAACCTGATTGCCTTTCAACAGTAGGGTCAGGATGAAAAAATTTTGGAAAGTAGATTATGGGTAGTTTATATATTTTTAATATAGCATCGTTATATATTAAAAGTTTTTTATCTTTATCATGAGTAATTTTATTTGCACTTAGGCTCCATGGTGGACAGCTTTCATTTTCTTTACAACTTGTAAAAATGGCTTTGTTTAATTCAGTTATACTCCCATTTTTTTTTGCAGAAATAGCATAAAGCCTTGGATCATTTTTATCATTACCAAATATATTTTTATTAAATTTAATTTTAATATCACCAGATTTAAAATTTTTATTTTTAAGATCAAAAAAACCATCTTTAAAAAAAAAATTGTCTGAATTATTTTTTTCATCTGGGCTATTCTTAAAAAAAATATTAGATGCTTTGAGAATTTCTCTATCAATTAGATATGTAAATTTTTCAAAATAATAATTATTTTTAAAGTTATCTGATATATTTGTTTTTTCTTTAGAACTGATAGACATTTTTTTTTTGTCAAAAATAATTTCTGTAGAGTTTAGTTTGTACTTTGAAGAAATAGCAATTTCAGTTTGACCATATGTGGTTATAATTTCATTTTTTTTATTGTACTCTATTAGACTTGCATAGATTTTAATATCATTTTTGGTATCAAAGGAAATCACATCTCCTGAAAATGTAATAATATTTTTAGATTTATTATAAATAAAGGTATCAGACTCTATTTTACTACCATCGTTTACTGATACAATTCCTCTATTTTTTCCAATTATAATATTACCTTCTTCTTTAATTTCAATTTCTGTGACATCGAAATTAATTATTTCACCAGCTTGGATACTGGAGAAAAAAAAATTTATTAAAATAGTTATCGCAATAATTATAAAATTTTTATCTTTCATTAATCTTATTAATAAATACTAAATTAATTAAAAATAAAGTTGTTAATGGAATTAATATAGATAAATAAATTGGCATTTTCTCAGTTGAGCCCAATACATAGAAGAAATTGTTAATATAATAAATCACTACAGATAAAAATAATCCTAAAGAAACTATAAATGTCGAATTTTTCAATCTCTTATAATTTATCATAATAATTGATGTAAATGTAACTAATAGCATAAAGTAAAAAGGGAATGTTACTAGTTTTAAAATATGCATATCAATTTCAACTGTAGAGTAGCCAATCTGTTGATAGTTTTTTTTTAAGTTATTTAGTTCAATTATTGAAAGAGATGATAAGTTTGAAAATAAATTTTGGATTTTTTCATAATTAAAATTTGAATTTATTTTTAGTGTGTTCTTATTAATTTTTTCATTTTTAATGAAAATTTTAGGATTGTAGATTACCCAATTATTTTTTGAAATGTCTATTTTATCACTTTGGATATATCTTTTAATTTCATAATTATCATTAAATTCTGTTATAAACGTGTTGATTAAAAAATTATCTTTTATTTCTTTAGAGTTAATCATTAAAATTTTTTGATCAATTTTATCTTTTATCCATAATCCATTCTTAGTGATTACTGCTAAATACTTATCATCAGTCGTATATGGTGATTTTAAACTTAAGTAAAAATTCTTTAAATTTGATGAAATATTGTAAAAAAAAATAGTTATAAAAAAACCTAACACTAAAGAAAAAATTGCCAAAATTTTTATTATTGTAAAGTTTTTAATACCTGAATACTTAAAAATCTCAAATTGATTATCTTTTAAAATAGAAATGTAAAACAATTGTGTAGTCAATAAAAATATAAATGGAAGCATTTCAAAAATCAACGCAGGTGAGTTTAATAAAGTAAAATAAATAGGTTTAAAAAAATTTACATTCATATCTTTAAAAAAATCAATTTCAGAAAGTAAATTTAATATGAAAACAAGACAAAACATTATCATAAAAGTAAAAATAAAAGATCTTAAAAAAAGATTAATAATAAATTTTATGTATAATTTCATTTATTTTCTAAAATTTGATAATTTGAATAAAACAAAAAAATATAAAATAATTAAAGTAAAAAAAGGCATTAAAAATAAATGAATATTACCCGTCAATGTATCTTCTATAAATCTTAGTGAAGTTTCATAAATAATTATTAAAAAAAAGCCCATTAAAAAAATAATAATTTTTTTTTTTGAATAATTGATGTCCTCCTTAGAACTTATTATTAAAAGTAATGATAATAAAATTAAAGAAGGTATATATAGTGGTATAAATATTCTTTTATATAACTCTTTAAAAATATTATTTAAATTTTTTTGAGAACAGTTTCCAGGGTCAAAATTTTTATTTTTATTTACAAAGGTATTATTTTTTAAATTAAAATAGCATTTGATCAAATCAAGTGTGGAATTTTCTTGAGTTTTAACTACTTGAATAGTTTCAGTCTCATAATTTGAAAGATTTATACTAGATTGAGAGAAGCTAAAATTTGTAATTTCACCATTATTGCTACTTATGTTTTCTCCGTCATATAAAATAAGTAGCTGATTATTTTTATCATTAACAAAAATACCTTTTTTAGCATAAGTTACCTCAAAATTATTTTTATCATTAGTTCTTTTTATAAAAATATTTTTTAAATTTCCTTCACTATCTTTATTTTCTGCATGAACTGTGAAATTTTTTATAAGATCATTAAATTTTTTTTCTTTAATGAAATTATCAAAAAAATTGATACTTGACTCTCTAAAAAGTGACCTAGCTTTTTCTTGAGAATATGGTGTTAGATATGCAGTAAGAAATATTTGAAACAACAATATTAAAAATGAAAATCTTAAAAAAAAATTAATTAACTTTAATTTATGTATTCCAAAATTCCAAAATATTATTAATTCATTATTTTGCTCATATTTTGATATGATGTAAAATAAACTAAAAAATATTACAAAAGGTGAAATCTTGCCAATTATTTTAGGAAAATTTAATAGAGAATAATAAATATATACTTTGTAGTCTTTACCATCATCTATCATGATGTCTAAAAAGTTTATAGCTTGAAATACCCAAATAATTGTACTTGCGCTTATAATGGCAATACTTAAAAATATAAGATAATCCATTAATAACTTTCTGAAGATTATTTTTTTCATTGAATTAAAATATATTACGACCTATATAGCATGAATCAACATATAGTGACTTTATAATCATGAAAATAAATTTAAAATACAAACCTTCAAAACTAATTCAAAAACAATATAATCTTGCGATTTTCATTGATGAAAATATAGACCACAAGGCTCTAAAAAAAGTATTTTCTAAGAATAATATTCTACTGATTGATAATTTAGTAAAAATTTTAAAAAATTTAGATAAAGAAAAAAATATTTTTGATCTGAATTTAGATATAAATAAAAAAATAATTTTAATTAAAATTAAAAAAAATTATAAAAATTCAGATTTTGAAAATCTAGGCGCAGAGTTATTCAATTTTTTGAAAGAAAAAAATATTCAACAATTATTTTTTAGTTTAGACATTTTTATTGATCAAAATAAATTTGACCAAAAATTTGTTGCACATTTCTTTCATGGAATAAAACTAAAATCATATGAATTTAATATTTACAAAAAAAGTAAAATAGAAAAAAACTTAGAGATTTTAGTTTTGACTGATAAAAATGATTTACCTAAAGATTTACTAAAACTTGATGCAATTGAAAAAGGTGTTAATTTTGCGAGAGATTTAGTTTCAGAACCACCAAATATTTTATTCCCAAGAGAGTATGTAAATAGACTTTTAAAGTTAAAAAAATTGGGGATAAAAGTTACAGTTTATAATGAAGATAAGTTGCAGAAATTGGGAATGAATTCTTTGCTTGGAGTGGGAAGAGGCAGTTCTAAAGAATCCTTCTTAGTTACACTAGAATGGTATGGCAATAAAAAAAATAAGAATTCTCCATTATCATTTGTTGGTAAAGGAGTGTGTTTTGATACGGGTGGTATTTCTTTGAAACCAGCAAAATTCATGGAGGAAATGAAGTATGATATGGCTGGGTCTGCAGTAGTTTCTGGACTTATTCAAAGTTTAGCAATTAGGAAATCAAAAATCAATGCAGTAGGAGTTGTAGGATTAGTGGAAAATATGCCAGGTGGAAATGCACAAAGACCAGGAGATATTGTAAAAGCTTATAATGGCAAAACTATAGAAGTTTTAAACACAGATGCAGAAGGTAGATTGGTTTTAGCAGATGCTTTAAGTTTTACTGAAAAAAAATTTAAACCAAAATTTATTATTGATTTGGCAACTTTGACTGGAGCAATAATCATTGCATTGGGTGAAGAATATGCTGGTTTATTTTCTAATGACGATGATTTATCAAAAAAATTATTTTATGCAGGAGAAAAAGTTAATGAAAAAGTTTGGAGATTACCATTGCATGAAAACTATGATAAACTAATAGATTCTACAATTGCTGATATTCAAAACATAAATTATTCAGGTGGAGCTGGTTCAATAACTGCTGCACAGTTTTTACAAAGATTTGTAGAAAAAACCCCATGGGCGCATTTAGATATAGCGGGTATGGCTTTTTCTAAAAAAGCAGCAAATTTAAATCCAGGTGGAGCAACAGGCTTTGGAGTAAGATTATTAAATCAATTAATAGAGGATCATTATGAATAATTTGGAACAAACATTATCAATTATTAAACCAGATGCTGTCGAAAGAAATTTAGATAGTGAAATAAAGGAGATGTTCAAAAACAAGGGTTTTAAAATATTAAGAGAAAAGAAAATTCAAATTGAAAAATCTGAAGCAGAAAAATTTTATAAAGTTCATGAAACTAAACCATTTTATAATGATTTATGTGCGTATTTGTCTTCAGGGCCAATAGTGGTTATGGTTTTAGAAAAAGAAAATGCCGTATTAGCAAATAGAGATTTGATGGGCGCAACAAATCCTAAAGATGCTGCAGATGGAACAATTAGAAAAAAGTATGGTATTTCGATTGATAAAAACTCAGTACATGGATCTGATAGTATTGATAACGCAAAAATTGAAATAGATTTCTTTTTTAAAGATTAATTAAACAATCTTTTTATCGCTGCAGGATATAATTTATGTTCCTGTTTCAAAACTCTTTTTGAGAGTGTTTTTATATTGTCATTTTTATAAATTTTAACTTTTTTTTGTAAAATTATTTTTCCAGAATCAAGTTTCGAATTAACTAGATGAACAGTACAACCTGAATATTTGTCTTTATTTTTAAGAGCTCTAGCATGTGTGTTTAAACCTTTATACTTTGGCAATAAAGAAGGGTGAATATTTAATATTTTACCATTAAATTTTTGGATGAATGATTTAGAGAGAATTTTCATAAATCCAGCCAAACATATCAATTCAATTTTATTTTTAAATAATAATGACAAAATTTTTTTTTCAGCAATTATTTTATTGCTAAAATTAAAAATTTTTTTTTTTATTTTAAAATTACTTGCATAAGATAGTCCTTTTGCATTTGCATTATTTGAAATAATTAAATCTATAGAGATAGGAAATTTTTTTTGTTTTGAAAATTTTATTAAATTTTTTAAGTTACTACCAGTTCCAGAAATAAAAATAGCTGTTTTTATTTTTTCAGAACCACTGTATTTTATCATTTAATTTTATTTTATTTGTGCCTTTAGTGATTTTTCCAATTATATATGGTTGAAATTCTTTTAAAAAATATTTTTTAACTTTTGATAAATTTTGTGGTTTTACAATCAAGCAAAAACCAACACCACAATTAAAAGTTTTAAGCATTTCACTATCCTCAATATTATTATTTTTTAACCATTTAAAAATCTTAGTTGGTTTGATCATATTTAAAT
>Ga0181595_10004623_pt1 | contig 12539 bp, 4 predicted proteins | sample 041ome_7_FD_145604 | JGI IMG/M metagenome (GOLD analysis project Ga0181595, IMG submission 145604) | Coastal salt marsh microbial communities from the Groves Creek Marsh, Skidaway Island, Georgia - 041401AS metaG (spades assembly) | ecosystem: Environmental > Aquatic > Marine > Intertidal zone >...
ATCTTTTCGCCTCGTCTTTTGCTACTCGCGACACGGCGACCGCGTCGTCCACCGAACTCGCCACCGCGTTCAACGCGATTTCGTTCGCTTTCACTATGGCTTCCATCTGCGCCGACTTCGCCACGCTCGCTTTCATTTGATTCGATTCCGTCGTCAAGTTCAGCACGTGCTTCTCCAACCCACCGACGATTGTTTCGCACTCGTTTCGAAAAGTCGCGTGCTCCTTCTCCAAACTCGACAATCGTTCCACCAATCGCGCGTTCTCCTCTCGCTCCGCGTCTAAACCGTTGAGCAAAATCTGGCACCTTCGCTCCACATCCCCGAGACGTTTTTCCGCCGCCTCTAACCTCGAGTCTCGAATCTCGTTGTTTGCATTTTCTCGGTCAAAGATGAACCCGACGCGTAAAAAAGCTCTCCGAACGGTCGAAGTCACGTTCGACCAATCTCTGACGCCTTTTTCGATGTCCTCTTTCAGCGTGTTTGCGTTTCGGCTGAAGAATCCAACCGCAGTGGTGCTCTTATTTTCCAATGAAGAAGAAGGTTGTTTCGAGGAGGTCATTCTCGTATTCACGAACCAACGATCGAGAGAGAATTAAAACAAAAGTTATCTCTGTCGTCGTTTCGCAAACCCAAAACGGGACAACAGAACGGGACAAAGAAAGGCTCACTCGCGCGCTGCTTCTTCGTGTCACTCTTCGGTAAACTCCTCTCTCTCTCTGCGTTTTATTTCTTTTCCTGTTATTCCCCCCCCAACAAAAACCAAAAAAACAAAGTTTAGGGTTTTGGTCATTTTTTCTGTTTTTTTGCCTCTTTTAAAATATTTTTTCCCTTTTTCGTCTGTTCGTGTGTTGTTTTGGATAGAGTTTTCCATCAAAAACAAACCAAAAAGCGCTCTTGCTCGCGTTCGTTTTGGGGGAAGAAGAAGAAGAAGAAGAATGTTTAGCAGCGCGCGTTCTGCCTCGTCTCCTCTTCCTCTCGCCAGCAAGAGCAGCAGGACTTCACCTTCTTTTGATATTACTACCTCTGTTACCGCGATTAACGGAAGATTGGCGTCGGCAAAAAAGGGTAACCACCACCGAGGGAAGAAGAACAAAACGCGCGGGGGATTCTTCCTCGCGATGGCGGCGGCGTCGTCTTCCGAAGAAGAGGAAAGCGACGAGATGAAGCTTCGCAAAAGTTTGAACATCGCGACGAAGTTGGTGCACCCGAAAACGTCCGTGGAGGACCCGTACGCGGCGTCGGCGCCTCCTTTGTACCAAACGGCGACGTTTGCGCAGCCGAACGCGACGGAAAACGGGCGGTACGATTACACCAGATCTGGGAACCCGACGCGAGATCAGTTGGAGGAGCAATTCGCGGACATCGAAGGTGCGACGAGAGCGTTCGCGTTTAGCTCGGGGATGAGCGCTTTGGCGACGGTGACGAGGTTGGTGAAGAACGGCGAGCGCATAGTCACCGGCGACGATATTTACGGCGGGACGAGTCGGTTGTTAGCGCAAGTCGTCCCGGAAGTTGGGATTGAAGTCGTCAACGTGGACTGCACGGATTTGAAGGCGGTCGAAGATGCCATTAACGGTGGGCCAACGACGATGGTTATGCTCGAATCGCCGACGAATCCGAGATTGCAATGCATCGACGTGCGCAAAATTTGCGAGATGGCCAAAAGGAAGGGCGCTTTGGTGTGCGTGGACAACTCCATCATGACCGCGACGTTTCAAAACCCGTTAGAGTTAGGAGCAGATATTAGCATGGTTTCCGCGACAAAGTTCATCGCAGGACATTCGGACGTTACAGGAGGTTTGCTCGCAGTCAAAGGTGAGGAGTTAGCCAAACGCGTATACTTTTTCCAAAACGCCTGCGGCACGCTGTTGGGACCGTTCGATTGTTGGTTGGCTTTGAGAGGGATCAAAACCATGGACTTGCGAATGAAAAAACAGCAAGAAAACGCGATGAAGTTAGCCGAATGGATCGAGAGTCACCCAAAAGTCGAAAGAGTAAACTACCCGGGTCTGAAATCGAGCCCGTTCCACGACTTGCACTTTTCCCAAGCCACTGGCGCGGGAAGCATCCTCTCCTTCACCACGGGCGACGTCAACTTTTCCAAAACCATAGTCGAAGAAACGAAACTGTTCAAAATTACCGTCTCCTTCGGCGGCGTGACGAGTTTAATTTCCTTGCCGTGCTTCATGTCTCACGCGAGTATCCCCGCGGAAGTCAGAGCCGCGCGAGGCTTGCCCGACGACTTGGTCCGCATCAGTTGCGGCATCGAAGACGCCGAGGATTTATTAAACGACTTGAAAAGAGCGTTCGAGAAAGCCGAGAAGAACAACGCGTGATGATGATAGCGCGCCATTCATAACACGAAACAAACTACCTAAACCAATTGATGTCACGAAGCATTTTTTCTGCGTAAATGTATACATCTTGCGAACGCTTTTCGTCATCCACACGTCACTTTTTTTGTGCCCAACAACCTCTTCACCAACACACGTCTCTCTTCGCCGGCCTCCCCACGCGCGCAAAGCACGGAGTTGACGACTCGCGACAGCAAACCTAAGAGTCGAAGAGAACAAACTCTCTCTCTCATGCGTCTTCTCTTCGCCAACGTCCCTGCGCGGCAAGGAGGACGGCTCCCGGGAAAACCAGAAAAATCGAGAGTTGAAAAGCGTTCCTCCACCGCCGTCGGCCTCCTTCCTCGACGACGCGCGATATCCAATCCCGAGTCTTCTTCCGTTTTAACGACCGTTAAAGAAGGAGAAGAAGAAAAAGAAGATTATTATCGGCGTTTGCTCGAGCCGTCGACTGAATTCACGGAGAGTTGTTACGGCGAGGAAGAGCACACCTCGGTGCTTCTTCACGCTATGCGAATGCAATGGAAACACGGATACACGCACGTGCCGAGTGGATTTCGTCGAGTGACGCATGGTTTCGGGGAAATTTTAGCCGGCATGCAACCGGCGGCGGCCGAGAGATGCGTGGAACTTCTTCTCGGAGGCGATGGAAAAAGAAGAAGAAGAAAAAGCGGAATAAGACGTGGCGGTTCGTCCGAGAACGCGTCGAGCGAAGAAGACGACGAAGAAGAGGAGCTCAGTATTTTGGACCCGTTTTGTGGCGGAGGAACGGTACCGGTCGTGGCGATGACGAATAACGTGACCGCATACGGGACAGATGTCAGTCCGCTGGCGTTGCACGTGTGCGGGCACAGAGTTTGGGTGCCGGAAAACGTACAGAAAGAAGAGGAGTGGTTGAGAGCGCGGATGTCGAGGATTGAAGCGATTATTATTGCGCAGAGCGAAGAACAAGAGAACGAGGATGATAGTAACACGCAGCAGGAGGAACAACAACAACAACAACAACAACAACAACAACAACGGCGGCGCGATTTGCCTGGAAGTTTTGCAAGTATTGCCGTGGCGGTGGAGAAGGCGATTTTAGAGAGCGATGAAGAAGACGGTGCCGGGAGTAGCCGCGGTAGCGATAGTAGCGATAGAAATAATAATAGCGTAGACGCGACGACGCGGAAAACAGCGCTTTTCTTCTGTCTAACTGAAGCTGAACGAAGACATTTCGTGCGACAGAAACGAAATAAGAGAAAGAAAAGGTTCGGAAAGCGCCGAGCGAGCAATGGTAACGGCGATAGAGACGACTCGTATTATTCGCCGCTGAGCTTTTACCAAAGGTGCGTGGACGAGTACATATTTCGCGTGAAGGATTTGCACGACGCCGTGAATGGAAAGGCAGACGTGTGCATTCGGAAAGGCGACGCACGATTCGATGATCTAGTTCCCAAGGATAAGATTGGAACAATTTCGGGAATACTGACGAGTCCGCCGTACCCCGGCGTGTACGACTACGTCTCATTTGCGAGAAAGCAAAGGTCGAGATTTCGCGGAGTCGGGACAACTACTGCTACATCAACGACGACGACGACGACGACGACGACGGGTAGTGGTGACAGCTCGGGAACGACAAAACCTGAAGAAGAGTCACAACTTAAACCACCCACGTCGTACTACGTCGACGCGAAAGTCCCAAGCTCGAACGAACTGGATGAAAACGGCAACCGCGCTTCGTGGAGCGACGATTTTAGCTCCGTCAACGAGTTCGGCGCCAAGCGAGAGTTACGCAAAGACCCGTCCACTTTCAACGACAAATGGACGCAATCCCAAAACCAATGGTTATGTAACGCCTACAGAACCTTGAAACCATCCGGTCGAATGCTCGTCATGATTGGCGACGGCGCGAACGTGGACGCGTTGAAAAGTACCGTCGCGTGCGCCGAAACCGCCGGTTTTACGCTCCTCGCCAGTTGTTCCTTGGCGCTTTTACGAACCATGGAAAGTACTGGAACCGTGTACAACGGCGCGAGGAAAGAGCACTTGATTTTGTTCGAGAAATAGTAGCATAAGAAGAAGAACGTGTAAAATACTACTATATGGCGTGACGATACGCAACAACAACACTTGAGCCTCTCTCTCTCTCTCGTCTGGGGGGAGCTTTTTTCGTTTCGTTCGTACTTTTTTTCTTGAAAAAAAGGTAGAAAAAAAATCTTTTTTCACTACACCCTAAATGCCTTTTTTTTCGAACTTTTTCTCCCGAGAATCTCCAAAGAAGAAAGCGCGCGTTCCTTGGAGTAAGTAAGCAGAGCGCGAGCAAATACCATCGAAAAGCTTTTAACGCGGTCGTCGGTTTCGAGAGAGATCTCTTGACTTCCCTCTCGACGAGAGAGAGTACTTTTTTGTTCTGAAACAACGCGCTGCTCGGAGGAGAAGAAGAAGAAGAAGAGTTTGTCGATACAAAAATGCAGGCGGAAGAGCAAAGCCTTCTGCGGCCCGCGGCTGCATCATCGTCATCGTCGAATCAGCGCGGCTCCTCCTCGTCGTGGACGAAAGTCCTCGCCGGTTCTGGGGTGATGGTGCTCGCGACGACTCTCGCTTTGAGCAGCGGTAACAACAACAGCAATAACGGTCGATCGTTTGCGATGATGTCGTCTTCGGGCGCATCGTCATCGTCCCGACTCGGGGACGCGCCATTGGAGCCGCAGCACGCGTCCAAAACGATTAAACTGCACACGGCGTGCGCTCCTTTGCACGTGCTCGATTTCCACCCGGACCCGACGACGTGGAAGAAAAACTTGGGCGCGAGAGTGATCGTTCGGTCGCAACAGAACCCAGAGTTGGCGTTCGACCGCGGGATTGAGATGACGGCGACGCATTGCGGGGCGTTCGAAGTGGATGCGTCGGTGTTGGAGCCCGGGGACGAGTTTACGTTCGCGCTGTACGAGAAGAACGGGCCGAACGGGCCGGCGTATCGGAAGGACGCCGGCTGCTTGTCGTCGGCGACTAATCCAGATTCGTGCGTGCCGGAGAATAATCTCGGGCGTAACCCGAACAAGATGTTCAACATGAACGAGTGCACGTCGTCGACGTTTTCGGATTCTACCAAGACGTTTTACGATCGCGTGTACAAAGAAGGTGACGGGAGGTCGTTCGTTTGGGGCAGTTGCCACTCGGATTGCGCGTTCTCCGTGCAGTCGGAGTTGGCCTTGTGCGAGTTGGACGCGCAGCAAGAATCGGAAGACGGAACACAGCAGCAGCAAATCCAAGTTGGAGGCGCCACTGACGACGACGAACCGTCGGACGACGGGAGCTTGAGCGGTCTTTTGAACACGGCCATGTCCGCGCAAAAAGTGTTCGTTCCGGCGATTACGGACTCGGATCACACAAAAGCCTCGGCTGCATCCGCGCAGGCGTCGAACGAGATGACTCCGGAGGAAATTTTGGCTATGGAAGAAGCCGATTTGAATGGTGCCACGGACGAGGAGAAAGAGGAAGAAAAAGCAAGTGTTCCAGAACCGACGGAAAGTACCACGGCTTCTGAACCTGCCACGGCAGTTGTTCCGGAACCGACGGAAAGTACCACGGCTTCTGAACCTGCCACGGCAGTTGTTCCGGAACCGACGGAAAGTACCACGGCTTCTGAACCTGCCACGGCAGTTGTTCCAGAACCGACGGAAAGTACCACGGCTTCCGAACCTGCCACGGCAGTTGTTCCGGAAAACGAAACTACGGCGCAAAAGATTGAGCGGTTGCAAAAAGAACTCAAGGCGGCCAGCGAAAAAGCACAAATGGACGCAGAGAAAGCAGCAGAAGTAGAGAAACAGGCGTTTGACGAAGTCGCGAAGCAATATGAAGCGGAGCAATCGGCAGCGACGACGATTACAACTGGTGCTGCAGCTCAAGCGCAAGCTGAGCAAACCCAAGAGGTTGCTACCCCGACTGTCGAACAATTGAACGACTTGCAAGGGCAATCTCAACCACAACCACAAGAAGCACAGTCGGAAGCTGATGCGGCCAAGGTTACCGCTCCGGAAGCGACGACGGGTTCTGTGGATGTAGCGTCTGCTACTCCCGTTACTACCACCGCCACTGCAAATGGTGGATGGACGAACGAAGCTGCCGTCACGCTTCAAGCGGAAAGGGAAGGCCGAAAAGACGGACCATGCAACTACGACGGGTGTCCGCTTGAGGAAATCATCGCGGCACAACAAGCAGCCATCAGAGAGCAAGAGGAGGCGACTCGTAAAGCGAAAGAAGCGGAAGAAGAAGCAGCCAAAGCGAAGATTCAAGAAGAAAAAGACCGCAAGGCAGAAATTGCAAGAATCCAAGCGGAGAGCCAAGCGCAAATCGATCGCCAAACCAAGCTCGAGAAAAATGAAATCAAGGCGGCGAAGAAAGCGATGCAGCCGTTAGGTAAGAAATCTTCGCACAAGAGCAAGTCACGAAAGTTTATCTCCGATACCGCCGGCGAGGAGCACGACGAGGATGAAGCGCCTGCGGAGACGGAAGAGGAGCCTGAGGGAGGAGAAGAAGAAGCGCCCGCTGAAACTGAAGAGGAGTCCGAAGATGAAGCACCTGCGGAGACGGAAGAGGAGCCTGAAGAGGAGTCCGAAGATGAAGCGCCTGCGGAGACGGAAGAGGAGCCTGAAGAAGAAGCAGGAGAAGAAGAAGCGCCCGCTGAAACTGAAGAGGAGTCCGAAGATGAAGCACCTGCGGAGACGGAAGAGGAGCCTGAAGAGGAGTCCGAAGATGAAGCGCCTGCGGAGACGAAAGAGGAGCCTGAAGAAGAAGCAGGAGAAGAAGAAGCGCCCGCTGAAACTGAAGAGGAGTCCGAAGATGAAGCACCTGCGGAGACGGAAGAGGAGCCTGAAGAAGAAGCAGGAGAAGAAGAAGCGCCCGCTGAAACTGAAGAGGAGTCCGAAGATGAAGCACCTGCGGAGACGGAAGAGGAGCCTGAAGAGGAGTCCGAAGATGAAGCACCTGCGGAGACGGAAGAGGAGTCTGAGGGAGAAGAAGAAGAAGAAGAAGAAGTTGAGCGCAAAAACGTCTCAGACCAGCCGGAGCCTTTGACGGAGGAAGAAGAAGCCTCGGCCAACAAGCAACTCGACGAGATTGACGAGATCTTGGCGCATGCTGATGACGAGAAAGTCTTGGAAAAAGAACGAAAAGAAGCCGCGAAGAAGAAATCTTCGTCCTCGGACGAAGGAGAAGAGATAGACTTTGAGGAGGCCAAGAAGAAATTGGCCGAGGCGGAGAAGATTGAAGAGCACAAGAGGGCAGTGGAACGAAAACGCCAAGAAGAGGAGGAAGCTCGAGAAGCCGCGAAAGCGAAAAAAGAGAAAGAAGCTCGGGAAAGAAGAGCTGCAAGAGCAAAGGCAAAGGCTGATGCCATTCGATTCGCCGGCAAAACCCCGGAGGAGATCGAACTGATGAAACGCATGGACGCCTTGGACGAGATGAGCGCGGAGATTAGCAGAGATGAAGCGAAGTCTCGGAAAAAGGAAGGGAAAGCGAACAAGAACGTGGCTATTGGCGTCTCGCCGGAAGAACAGCTCATGTTGGACCAACTCAACGGTTCCGTGGACGAAGAAGGAGCCAAAGAAGCCGCGGATGCTTTGGCGTCTGTTGAATTTGACGACTCCGTGTTTGCCTCCAACGGCGACGACGACGACAACGACAACGTCACCGAGGGAGAGGAAGCGACGGAAAACGATGTCGTTGAACCTTCCATTGGTGAGTCTGAAGAAGAATCTTTCGGCGTTGCTCTCGAAGGCTCTCTTGAGAGCTCTTACGAAGAGCCGGCACCGAACGTGGACCCGATGAGCTTGAAACCGCGCAAATGGAAGAAAGTTGCAACGACTGTGCCTCTGTCCGAAGGCACGGATACGGGTGCCATGGAAGCCAAGTTAGCCAGAAAGAAACATCTGGAAAAGCTTCGAAATAAAGTTGATCCGGAGACTGGGTTAACAAAGGAAGAACAAAAGTTGATTGATTCTTTAAACTTTAATTCCCCAGCGGAGGATGACTCCTTCGCGAACGGTGGTGATGAAGCCGGAGAGGCTGCGCTTGGGGAACGCAAGACTTTTGACGCGCCTGTTGAGGAGGAAGATGTAGCTTTGCTTGGTGTGAGCCCGCAAGCTTTGGCGCAGTTTAACAGAAATAGAATGTACAACGAAGCAATGGCGAGTTTAGGCAACGACGCGACGGTTGCGAGCAAGTTTGAGATGGCAGCGCAGCAAGCGAGAGCTTTGACTAAACTTGGACAGAGTGAAGACGACGCGAAAGCGAGTTTGGAGGAACGAATGCGTCAGTTAGAATCTGGAGAAGTTTCAAAACAAGCTGTGGAGGCAGATGATGGAGCGACTTCGGAAGTTTCAACGGAAACGCCATCGTTGATCGATCCGATCGCCGCACAATACATGCCAAAAGGCATCGAAACGAACGGTATGACGAAGGAAGAAATGGAGCTCATCGCAAATATCAACGTCGACGAAGAAGAAGAAAAGAAAAAGAAAGCGGCTGCTAAAGCTGCCGCCATTGCCGCGGCGAAAGCTGAGGCGGAAGCGAAAGCTAACGCGCCAAAACCGTATCATGAGAAGGGCATGATTGTCATCCAAAACGTCAAAGTTCCGCACACATTCAAGTTGGATCCGTACAAAAACGTCGCGTGCAATCCTTGGCCGAAGTGCATCGCCGGTGTACCGATTCCTGGTATTGGATGCTGCCCAGCGGAACTCGTCGACAAAGAAGAGCCGGCGAAAGATGACGAAAAGGAGGAGGAAGAAAAATCTACCTCCGATGAACCTTCGCTGAAGCACCGCTACCAACGATACGATGATGATGACGAAGACGACAGAAAGGAAAAAGAAGAAAGATTCAAACGTCAACCAGAGCACGATTCTTCTTCTTCTTCTTCTTCTTCTTCTTCTTCCGTGTATGCTGAAAAGCGCGACCCACGAGAGTCGTCTTATCCGTATTTTTCGCAAAGAGACCTTGACGAACGCCGAGCGCCGAGGGAAGAAGTCGAGGAAGAGTTGGCGACGACGTCGTTCGACTTCGCGCCAGAAGCGAAAGAACGCAGCAGGCACCACGCGTATCATTCTTCATCGTCGTTTTCTTCAATGGGAGATGAGGAGACGAAGGTTGTCGAGGCCGATGATGATGTTGTCGAAGCTTCCTCTTCGAAGTCTTTGCCTAGAAAATCGACGTCTTTAAAGAAATCGAAGGAGGAGAAGGATGCGGAAACGCCCTCGACTCCGAAGTACTCTCAGTCGAAATACGCAGAGGCGATGACCGAGAAACAAAAAGCTGAGGCTGCAGCTGAAAAAGCTCGCGAAAATCGCATCAAAGCGGAAGAAATTGCCGCTGCTGCAAAGAAAGCGTACGAAGATGCCATGAAAGCAGTCAAGAAGGATGTAAAGAAGGAGGAAAAGAAAGCTGCGCAAGCTTACATCGCTCAACAAAGAGTAAACCATTTAAACGATGAGTCCCGGTTTGGTGAATCACGCCTCGCCAAGGCTCCGGGTAAAAGAGCGCGAAAGGTGTGTCAAGCCTCGAAATGGAAAGATCTCGATTGGCCTTTCCACGTCGGGAACACGACGCACCCTTCGTGTCAGTCGCAAAATGGAGGCGTGAACGATATGGGAAATGTACCGGAGATGTGCGACGATGATTTAGCTTCGGTGAGAATTTCCGTGTCAAAAGGAAAAGCTGAGTGCATGTTAGCGCACGCGAGAGAATGTAAAATCCCCATGCACGACTTCAAGTCGTTAAATTACGATTGGACCATGTCTCGATGCCGAGGCGTCTGGGCGGCGCCGTTGTGGATGAGTCCAGACACTTGGAAATGGGGCCCGGGCTCTGGGGAAATCGACGGCTCTGAATTATGTTTGCGCAAAAAAATGCAAATGAATTTCGCTGGCGGAGGCCACGAAGTCGAACTCGACCCGTACGACATCGACGAAGCCTGGGGACACACGACTATTCGTAAAGACGACGCTGGAATCATTACGGTGACCACCTGTAAAGCGTCGGAGGCGGAAGCGAACGGCGGCGAATGTTTCAAACCGAAATACAAAGACTGCAAAGACTGCGAATTCGGCGAACGCGGGCCGGACAAAGAGTACGCGTGCTGGTGCAACGAAGACCCGAACCAAAAGCAAATGAACATTTACGGTTCCGGTGGCTGTGCCGAAGGCGCCAACTGCGAGTGGACTTTACTCTCCGACGTCTGGAACGGCGTCGGCGGCGACCAGAGTTACCACGGTTGCATGGGCGAAGTCCCCAGCTTAGGCGTAGACGAGAACGAGCCAAACTACAACTCGCACTGCGAGTTTAGCGTCGAGAATATCCTAGTCAAAGGTCACGGATTGAACGGTGCCTTGCAATGGGGGAAAGGAAGTCCAAATTATTGCCGACACCTGACGGTTCAAAACCAGCGCTCCGCGGCGCAATAGCCGTCGTCCTCCGACGAGAGAAGTACATCACTAGCAAACCCAAAAAAAACAAAAGAGCAAGAATCAACAACAACAACAACAAAATGGAACGACAAAGAGAAACAATTATACAAAATGTACACTGTTTTATTAATACTATCGAGAGAGAGAGAGGGAAGAGGGAGAGAGAAGAAAGAGAAGAAAGAGTTTTATTATATGAGAAGTTTTTAATCGAAAAGAAGAAGAAAAAAAGAAAAAATCTTATTGAAACCCTAAGCACGCACGAATGGACGGCTCTAAAGCGCTCCCAAAGCACCTCTCGACGCCTCACTTTACGCAACTTACTACACTCACTCACATCTAAAAAACACAAGAAAACATGGCTTCTAAACCAACTGAAATGTGCGTCGTCGAAACGACCGGCGCCCGCGAATACAAGGTACGAGTTTATGCATCGTCTTCTTTCTTTTTTATATTCGTATTCCTCTCTCTCGAGAAAGAGAGCGCGAGCGCCGTTGAGATTGGATAAATGTTCCCTTTCTCTCTCTCGCCGTCTCTTCGATCATCTTTGATGCGACTTTTTCTTCTTCTTCTTCTTCTTTGATGAAGACGAAGAAGAACCGAAGCCGGCGTCGAACGAAGAGAAAGGAAACACCAGCTGTTGCTTTTTTTTCCCGAGAGACGGCGCGTTTCTTCGTTCTCTTCTCCGACACCCGGAGAGAAGAAGGGAAAGATTTCCCCCCACACCACGGGAAGAGACGCACCTGTGAGAAAAAGCGACGGCGAAAGTCGTTCACAGCCGCTCGCGCGCAAAAAAAAAATCCATCAAAATCGCGCCAAAGACGCCCCTCTTCTCGACGCGAAGGCGAATCGTTCGGAACGAGACGACTTTCGCGTTCTGGAGAAGTGAAATCGTCCGAACGCGTGACGTAATCTCGCGTTTTTTAGGGGATTGGATGGAGCCGGCGGCGTCGGAACAAAAAAGTCGGCATCTCGTCGAGCGCGCGTTTTTTTCTTTCATCGCAAGGGGAAACGTCAGCTTTTTTTCCCTTTTTTTTTGGTTTTGTGTGTGTCTGTCAAAAACGCTTCGTAGGCACAAACACAAACATGTGCTCACCGCGCGTCTCTCTCATTTCCCCCTTTAACGTTCGTTCGTTCCGAAAATACACACGACAGGTTCGCGACATGGCCCAAGCCGATTTCGGTCGCATGGAAATCGAACTCGCCGAGGTTGAAATGCCGGGTCTCATGTCCTGCGTCTCCGAGTTTGGCCCGAGCCAACCGCTCAAAGGCGCGAACATCTCCGGTTCGTTGCACATGACCATCCAAACTGCGGTCCTCATCGAAACTTTGGTTAAGCTCGGTGCCGTCGTCAGATGGTGCTCGTGCAACATCTTCTCCACGCAAGACCACGCCGCGGCGGCGGTTGCGAGAGACTCCGCGGCGGTCTTTGCCTGGAAGGGCGAGACGCTCGAGGAGTACTGGTGGTGCACCGACCAAATGTTGAACTGGGGCGATGAGCCGCTCGACATCATCGTTGATGACGGGGGCGATGCGACTTTGTTGATCCACGAAGGTTACAAGGCCGAAAAGGCGTTCGAAGCCACCGGTGCGGTCCCGGACCCGTCCACTACGGACAACGCCGAAATGAAGTGCGTCTTGAACATCATCGCGGCCAACTTGAAGACTAACCCGAAGAGATGGCACAAGATCGTCGAGACGTGCGTTGGTGTTTCCGAAGAAACCACCACTGGCGTCAAGAGGT
>Ga0181595_10004632_pt1 | contig 12520 bp, 7 predicted proteins | sample 041ome_7_FD_145604 | JGI IMG/M metagenome (GOLD analysis project Ga0181595, IMG submission 145604) | Coastal salt marsh microbial communities from the Groves Creek Marsh, Skidaway Island, Georgia - 041401AS metaG (spades assembly) | ecosystem: Environmental > Aquatic > Marine > Intertidal zone >...
CCAAAAACGCGCGGCGACGACGATTCAATCGAGTTTTCGAGGAAACAAAGCGCGTCGCGGCGTCGTCCGAGAAATGAAGGAAGAAGTCAAGCGAATAGAAAAAGAAACGGAAGCGGCAATTAAGATTCAATCGAGATTTCGAGGAAGTAAAGCTCGAGTAACCATCGCCGAACTTCGTGAAGAAGTTCGACGAAAAGAAGAAGAGCGCGTCGCGCTTGAAGCTAAGCGAGAGCGAGAGCGCGTCGAACGGCAGAGCGCGATAACTATTCAAAAATCTTTCAAAGGTATGCAGCAACGAAAAGTTTACGGCGAATTTAAAGCTTGTAAAGCGCGGGACCACGCAGCTACACACATCCAAAGTTATTACCGCGGTGTAAAAACGAGAGAGCAGGTAGCAAACGATCGCAAAGCGCGATTGTTACTGGCTGCACTCGAGAAAAGAGAGGCTGAAAATGAAAAGAGAGTACGCGCGGCTATTCTTTTGCAAGCGCATTCGAGAGGGTTCTTGGCAAGAAGAGAGGCGCGGGAGTTGCGTGAGTTTGCAAAAATTAAAATTGAGGCGAAATTATACGCTCGCAAACGAGTCGAGGAACGCATCGAGGCCAAGATGAACGAATTGAGAACGCGGAATGGCATCTGCGCGTAGACATTTCGATAAAGAGAGAGAGGTGCCAGAACGCTGTTACTCACTTTTTCTTTTTCTTAATTTATCATCATCAGCTATTATCAGCATCGTCGAGTGTAAACATCCTTCGAACAATCTCAACTGCTTTTTTAACTTTGTTCTTTTTCATTTCCACCATGAGCGTACATCCATCACCGGCCCGAGTAGGAAGGATGGCGCACGAATTCGGTACGCGCGGCGTTACGTATCCATCAAATTGTGTCGCTTTCACGCCGCGCCCAAACTCCAAATTGTAAAAATCGAACGTCATCCAATTCGTCGCGCTTAAATCGAGCGAATTCAACATGGAATGCAATGAAATTAAATGTTCGCGAAACGATATATTATCCAAAGATCCGAGCGCGAGTCTGACTCTTGTTCGCGAATCAATCACGCGCGAGTCTCCTTCGCGATATTTCTGCAAGGATCTCCTGATTTCTCTCGCTCGTTTTTCAACAGATGCGTACACATCATCGACAGCAATAATATGCGCAAACGAAGCGTTGCCGAAATAGTTTCTCGGCAGAACACCGTAATTTCTATAGTTTATTGCAATATTGGCGTAAGATGGTTTCTTCTTCGTGCTCTTCTTCTTCTTCTCCTTCCTCTCGTTCACTAAAGAAAGAAGCTTCCAACAAAACGCGGTGGCGATGTCGTTCGAGCTCACGTAATCATCCTCGACGACGTAATCTTCAACTGGAGCCAACTGCGCAGTTCTCGTTTTCATGTTGCGAATGAAGGTTTCGCTCAATTTAATTTGAATCCTAGTGGTTTTCGAAAAGATAAATTTTAGACCACCGACCAAAATACCGCGAAGCGCTCGAGACGGTTTTACTTTTACGCACCCGTGTTCGACGAGTTCAGGATACGCGATAAACTCGCCGTACTCTTTAACTTTCATTTCTTCTCTCTTTGAGAGTTTAAAGTATTCCAAACGCTTACTCGTTGGCAGGTGAATCTCACTCAAACGTCGCTTAGAAAGTAAGTATTCTCTTTGTTGTAGTCGTTGTCGTTGCTCTTCTTGCTCTTGGATGATGCGACAAAAGAAAGAAAGAAACGTCTTCATCGAGTCCCCGTCGCACGCGTAGTGCTTCACAAAGAAAGTCAGAACTTCCCATTTCTCTTCGTTATTCTTAGTAAATGAACGAACGTTCGTTTTCTGTACCGCCATGCACGTTCTTCGAGGAATTTTCAAAGGTTTCGTCTTTCTTTCAACTCTTTCCATTATTCTCTTTTTCTCCTCCTCCTCTTCCTTTTCCTCCTTTTCCTCCTGATGGTATAACACGTCCACCTCTTTCCAATACACGCCGCATTGTTCTCTACCTGAAAGGCTTGGCATTGCAGGCCAATCCACCACTTTCATGGACAGCGGGAAATACCTCAAGGTCTCGCTCAGTGCCTGCTTCAGCAGGCAACTCGAAGGCAAAGATCTCGAAGAAGAAGAAGAAGAAGAAGAAGAAGAAGAAGAAGAGGTGAAAAAAAATGACCAACACGTTTGTAAATTCGATATCGCGGGATATTTATCGATCGGCGCGAACGGGATATCGACGGGCGGTTGCAGATCATCATCGCGCTGCGGAGCAAAGATTCGATCTTCTCGATGTGCAAGGATTTCGATTCTGTAACGCCGCCGCCGCCGCATATCTATCGATCGTGCGCGTATTTTGTGAAAGAGAAGGAAAGAACTTTTTTTTTTCTTTCGAAGGAAAAACGAAGCGTTTTTTTTACAACTAAAAAGTAACTAAACGGAAGAAAACTTTTTTTTTCTCTCCTTGATCTGCGCGTTCAGAGCATCGATTTCTTTTTGATTCTCGCTCTCTCTCGCGCCTCTCGCGCCTGGTTCGTACTTCATCAACATCTTTGATTTCTTCTTAATCTGTCTTTTCCTTGGCTCGATCAATTCTCTTCTCTGATAGGACTTCAAACGATCTTTTAATAACGCGTGCGCACCGTGCAGCGTTCGTAAATTTCCATTGACTTGTTCTGTAAACAACACCTCCGGTAAATCTTCCTCGTATTTGTGCTTTCCTAACCGCCGAGGTTGCGTTTCCTCGCGCTCTTTTCGCGTTAAGTGAAGCCTGTGCCGTTTCATTTCGTCGCGTTTTTCTTTTTCCGCGATATCTTTCGTTATTGATTTCAATTCGCTTAAATCCCGTCGTTGTTTCTTCAATTGCTTTCTCTCTTCGATTTCTTTTTGTAACTGTTGATGTCGGGCGCGTTTATTTCGCGCGGCTTTGTTGAGCTTTTCCGAGGTATTCGCTGCACTTTTGTTCTTCTTCGCGTTTACTTTTCCTTCGTCGTCCTCGTCCTCGTCCTCGTCCTCGTCGTCCTCATCCCCAAACCCAGTTTCGTAATACAACTCTTTTATCCGCATCGCGTCCGCTTTCTGCCCTAACAACGGCGGTCGCACCGGATTCAATTGCTCTTTATAGTCCTTTGCGATTTCCTTCGCCGCCGCTTTCATGATGACTTCGTTTCGCAAATCTTCTGGTGGATTGTACGAACATCCAGCCTCGTCCACTTGTACCGGTTTCGCGTGCTTTCGATCCACCGTCGGTCGCAAAATTTTCATCGCCTGTCGGGCGATTCCCGTGGCCCTCGGGAAGTGCTTTTCCCACAAGCTCAGACCGTTTTGTTCGTCTGCGCGTTCGAGTGTTCTTTCGGTTTTCTTTCCCCCTTCCTCCTCTTTTTCCTTCTTCTTCATGACCGCCACGTTTCCGTCAACCGCTCGATGTTTCGTCGGTTTCGGATACGACTTTTCCACTTTTTCCCTTCTCAATATCGAATCCACCCGTAACGTTTTCATCCGAGCGCGTTGTTTTTTCGTTAAAAACAAAGCACCCCCTCCCGCGGAAGCATTAGCAGACGTTTTGTGCGTGATTGTCGCAGTATCTACCACGAACAGTTCCTCGTCTCTCTTCTTCCTCTCCATCGACGCCGCCGCCTTCGATGGAGAGGAGGACATCATCATTTCCTCCTCCATCGCCGCCCATTTTTGCTTCATCTTCTTCATCTTCTTCTTCTTCTTCGCCGCCGCCATACTCCTTTCTTCTTCTTCTTCTTCTTCTTCTTCTTCTTCTTCTTCTTCTTATTTAAAACGCGGGCAACGCGCGCAAAACTGTGATGAGAGACGCTTTCGAGAGAAAGAAAGAAAGAAAGATGAGATGTGTTCTGTGTTTTGTTCTTGATTTTTTTCAAACCCTAAAAGCTGTGCCTAAGAATGCCCTAAAATCTAATTTGGGCTACGTATTTTAACGACACTCATCAAATCCCCTAGAGTACATTTAGCTATGAGTAAAAAAGATGATATGATTTGAGATGACGATGAAGATGCGGATTTTGCGGAGAAGCGCTGAACCGTGTGCTTTTGATGTGTCGTCGTCGTCTTCCTTCTCGTTTGAAAGTCTTTTCCTTTTTCTTCGACGGAGTATTCTCGAAAGTACTCCTCCTCGTCGTCGTCATCATCATCATCATCATCATCATCATCATCATCATCATCATCATCATCATCGTTCGCTTCATCATCTTCTCTCCTCAAAACAACAACGCAAAACACATCGTGTATTCTTAAATTCTCAGAAAGAAGAAAGCGCAGAGGCAAAGAAGACAGCGTTCCCATCAAAACCGCGTCTTTTGACGACGAAAACGACGACGAGAAAAACTGCTTCTTTTAGTACTTTTGCGACGAAGTGTAGCAGCGCTTTGAAAGTAAAAGTAGAAGTAAAAGAAGAAGAAGAAGAAGAAGAAGAGAAAGAAGAAGGGTCGACGATGATATACGCGATATCTACGCCGCCGGGAAGAGGTGGCGTGGCCGTTTTGCGAATATCCGGCCCGAAGAGCTGGGAAGTTGGGGAGAGACTGACGTTAACTGGACTTCTCAAAGAAAAAAGGGGAAGGTTGGAAGATGTGGACGAATATATTTCTTCGACGAGAAAGAGGAGGAAGAAGAGGATGGAAATGGCGAGACCGGGGGTACTGCGACGCGCTCAGTTTGTTTTTGAAACAAGAGAGAGAGAATTAGAGGAAATGGACGAGTTAGAACTAGAAGACGACGACGATGAATTCGACAAAGTGGAAGGTGGTAAAGGTCAAGGAAGAAGAAGAGAAAATCAAGCGCCAGCTGTGGCGAGAAGGAAAGAGAAAAATACCATCGGGGTTATCGATGAAGGATTAATCGTGTTCTTCGAAGCGCCGCGCTCGTTCACGGGAGAAGATGTGTGCGAGTTGCACATGCATGGTTCCATAGCCGTGTGCAAAAAGGTATTGGAGGTATTGGCGACGATGAGCGCTGTCGACGAAAAGGATGATGGAAAAAATAGTCCCACGTTGTTGTCTTTTCGAAACTTGAGACCGGCAGAACCTGGAGAGTTCAGCAAACGCGCATTTCTGAACAAGAAGATGAATTTAGTTCAAGCGGAATCTTTGGCAGATTTGATAGAGTCGGAAACAGAAGCACAACGAGCGTTGGCTGTGAGTGAAATAGAACTCGGTAGCGCTGACGGGGATGTTAGCTATCGTCGTGCTCCGACTGCTTCGTCGTTGTCGAGGAAAGTAGACGAGTGGACGAACGTGTTGACGAAAGCTTTAGCCGTGTGCGAAGCGGTTTTAGATTTCCCTGGCGAAGATCCAAAGCTCGAATCGTCTTTGATTCACCGAGACGTATTACCAGCGATTTGCCGCGTGAAAGGTGAAATTGACGCGGCGTTAAAAGACGCCGAGGCGAGAGAGTTAGTTCGGACCGGTGTTCGCGTGTGTATAGTGGGTGCCACGAATGCGGGGAAATCGACGTTGTTGAACTACTTTGCGAAAAGAAACGTGGCTATCGTTTCGAAAGTTCCAGGAACAACAAGAGACGTCGTCGAGGTGAGTTTAGAGTTAGATGGGAGAAAAGTAGTTATTTTTGATACCGCCGGGCATCGATTTTTGCCAATAGCGGGAAAAACTTCATCAACGTCGGAAATAATGGAAGAATGCTACGACGCCGGAGACGAGGACGAATCACTTTTCGACGACGAGTACGAAAGAAGAGTCGGTAAGCTTTCGGACGACACGAAAGATTTAATCGATGAAATTGAAAGAGAAGGCATCGAAAGAGGTAAAAATGTAGCAAAAATGGCGGATATCATCATCGAAATGATCGACGCCACAAATCCTAAGAGAATCGATTTTGCGAATATGAACATTAAACGTGCGGATGGTATTAAAATAATCTCAGTCGTGAATAAATGCGACGCGTTGTATGTTTTGGAAGAAGAAGAAGAAGAAGAAGAAGAAGAAGAAGAAGTATATTCAAGGTATGATCGTTCCCTTCTTCGTCTCAGTTTACGAACCGGACAGGGACTAGAAGCATTAACGAAAGCTGTCTCTAATGCCGTCCAAGAGTGTACAATAACAGCATCGTCATCTTCATCTCAAGCCAGCGACGGCGCTACGGCTGCCATTGCCCGATCTCGTCATCGTGCGCACGCTCGCGCAATATCCAATTCCCTTGGCGCGTGTCTCTCCGAGCTAAATAAGGAAACCACTAGCGATGATAACGTAAAAAAAACAACAGAAGATGAAGGAAGTAAATGCTCTTTGAACCATTCTCTGGGTCATGTGAGAACTGAACTCGTCGCCGAGGATTTACGGGAGGCGTTGGGCAATTGCTCTCGCGTAGTTGGTCGGTTGGATGTGACAGAAAACGTTCTCGATGTTTTGTTTTCCGAGTTTTGCATTGGGAAGTAGCGAATTTTTATCTTTATCTTCCACACGTGGTTTTCAAAAATTGATTATTTTTTACAAACACGCGTCTACTCACCACAGCGACGAGATGAACACATGAAACTTCGTCTAAAGCACACTCCCGTAGCGTTGTTGCACGTTTTCTCTCTCTAATACTTCGCTCTTTGACACTAAATATGAACTTTCATCTTTGTTTCGAAAGAGAGAGAAGGGACTTCCGTAAAACAAGCTGCGGCGTTCATTAGATGAGAAGAGAGCGTACAGCGCGATGACCGTAGCAGCTAAACCATACACTTTCAAGTAGAATACGGTGGAAGAATCGCCTCCCTTCGCAAAGTATGGATTTTCTTTTCCCGCTTGGACTCCCGACGACGACGACACCGTCCTCGGCGATCCAAGCTCGCTTCGAGCGCTGGTGGTGGGCGCTTTAGAAGCTTGTGTTCCTTCTATCGTTTCCCCACATCCATACGTCGTCGAGAACGTCTCTTTCGCGACAGGATTATTCCCCGCGTCGATTATTTTACTTCCGAGCTTATCTGCATTTACGGTGATTTCGTAAGTACCGTGCTCCGCATCGTACGGAAAAGAAATCATGAGAGAATTTCTGTCCAGACACGCAAAATTGTAATGAAAATATACGTCATTTTTGTCCACTTCACCACCTGAAGTTATCTTCGTTCCATCGCATGTCTTGACGCGCCTAATCGCATATGTCATGTGATCAGCTTGAAGCTGAGGACAAACAATTGGCTCGGAGTAATCAATCGTGAAACGATTGTGGAGCATGCGCATATCAATGGCTTCGGGTTTCTTCACATCAACGATGATGTTCAAGTTTTCTTCCGTGACAGAGCCTTTTACATCTGCAGTTGCAAACGAGTCGTACCCGGAGCAGAAGACTTTAGCTCTGACTTCGTAAGATCCGTCTTTCAAACCGTTCATAAAGTACTGACGCTGAAGATTCCATTTGAAAGTGCATCCTTCGCCGCGCGCCGAATTACACTGCGCGTCAGCATCTTTCACGTCGCGTTTCCAGATATCCGAATCATTACCGATCATGTCCCACGCATTTATCCACTCGCCGACCCCCAGTTTTCTCCACTGCACGCGAACGAATTCAACACTTGGATGAACCAAATGGTTTGTATGTTTTGTGTTGCCTTCAATCTCATCGGCAGACCACAAATTCATTGGATCCGGATTCATCAGCGTCATATTCACATACGGCGAAGTTTGTTTCGAAAGCACCGCGTTCAAGAAGGTATTGTACGTGGTCAGATCCCAATTAACTTTTGGGCACTCGCGTTCCCATTTAAAATCGCCTAAAAACGCTGTTGAAGAGATGGGCGATCTGTACAACCAGTCTCTCGACATTTGCCATTCACATTCAGATACCAACTGCACTCCGATAGAAGAATACTTATGAGCAAATTGTCCTTTCATGACATTCAAGGATAAACGCGTATACTTCAAATCTCCGTTGGAGTCAACCGAAGGTACGTCGTGTAAAGGAACTAAGCTATGGAAAGGAGCAAGACTGTCCGCCCCATTGATTGAGAATGATAAGTCCATCATGTTCCCGCCAAAATCGCCCACATATTTACTTCCCGAGGTGAGCAACAACCCATAGATGTGCCCTTCCCTATAAGGCGATTCGTTGGTAATCATAAGATCAAACAAAGCCCTTTGACCAGGGGGAATAAACTTATTATTTGCGCCAGCGCTCCACTCGGTTTCAATAATTAGGCCAGATTCTCTCCACATGGTGTTTGGTTCGCCCGGGCATTTTGACGCGCCCCCGATTGTTCGGAAGATTGGCGTCCCAAAGCGCTTGTCGCTCAAAACCTGAACCACGAATTTGTCATACGGATCACCATCACCAAGTGTGTACGAGACTTCCAAATCTCCAAACTTTGCCCACGCCATGGCATGTTCGAGAGCGATTGATTTTCCTTTTCCCCAGCCCGTGTTATCTTCTCCATCTACGATGGAAACGGAGTATTCCCCTGACCGACTGCCTCCAAAACCGCCCTCAGCTTCAATGGCCCACGAATATCCCCAGCCGTCGATATTAGAAGATAAATCAGAGTGAAACTCAAGCGCGTGCCCGCCTCCGGAGAACGTTAAATAGATTGATTGCTCCGGACCTTTTGACGATGGGTTCATTTTCGGATCGTGGGTGTTCCCTCCTCTGAAGCTGAAAGGCGCCTTTGATCCGTACATAGAAGCATCGATATACCGCGCAACTGTATCTTTTTCGAAGAATGAATCGTCAAGAGCCATATCACCGCGCGCACGCACATCCGCTTCAGCGCCATCTGACATACCTCGAGAGAAGAGGCTATCAGGCACTGCATCGCTATCATTCTCAACAGAAGTAAATACATTTTTACCAACTTCCTCACCCTTCAGTTGCCAGCTTTCTAACCAGGAACCTTTATTTGGGAACCATCTGCCGGTGTTGCCTTGGTCAGGATCGCTGTCTTCGCCTTCAATAATTTCATCCATATCAAGACTACTTTGTTTCAAGGAGCTCAGAGATGCCGTGGCTCCTTTTTTGGGGATTGATTTCCAGACGGCATTCAAGTCCCTCCAATCCTGTTCAGCCGTGTAATCCGATCGATCTTTATCGCCAGTATACGCTCCATACGCATCATCAATCTTCGGCTTCATTAATCTGCCAAAGACAGAGCTATCGGAACTGAAAGGAACGGCGGATTTATCGAATGCTGCTTCAATTTCACCCATCTTTGTCTTTTGTTCTGGAGTTTTAAGAGCTAAAAAGCCTTCTGGGTTGAAATCCGGTGACGACCATTCAATTGTTTTCTTCCAATCATCCAAGGATTGTTTCAAACGGTGCTTCCAGATTGATTTAATCTCTTCGTTGGATTTACTACCAAACTCGCCGTCGGTCATTATCGCGTCTTTATCACTCGCGGTGGCAATTAATCCGTCAATTTCTGGAATTAGTTTGTACTCCACGTGAAAAATGGAAACGACGTACGATGTAGGTTTTCTCGGAAGCCACTGCACTTCTTCGATTACTTTTAAACAGCTGTCTCGGATGTCAACAGTGTCAACTCTCAAGTAGACTATTTCAAATCCACCGCCTAAGATTGTGTCGCCAACGCGACCGGGTAATCCCTCCTCTTCCGATGAACTGATTGTTCTGTCTAAAGTAAAATGGAAGTCCCATCCATTATCGGTCGTTGCAGAGACACTTACATCTGGGCCGGAAAATTCAGTTCCTCCCGATTGGCCAACGCTGAAACCCAACGTCCCCTTTGAGCCCTCCGGAGCTTCATCATCGAATTCAAGAAGTACGTTGGCGTACGATGACCCAGCGGATAATCCGGGAACTTCAACACTGAAGCCAAGCTCGGCTCCTAAAGCCCAGTCCGCGGCGAAATCAATACCGGTACCCCTCGTCGTTTCAAGGCCAAGCTCTAAATCGATATGAGTTCCTTGCATGATACTAGCGAATGAATGACCACCAGGAGGGTCGTGAACGACGGTGTACACCAGTCCGCGAATAGGCGCCGTCGCATAAAACTTCGTGTCAGACTGAAACCTAGCGCTTGGATCAGATCCTCCACCACGTATTTTACTCGCGACCGTGACAAATTCGCGCTCTACCGCCAAGTTTGTAACGGCCCATCCATCGTTACGTTCAATGCGCGCCAGAAATTTGCGTCGGTACGGCGAGACAAGATTTGGAACAGCGCCTTTCGATGAAATTTCGAGAGAGTTTGGATCCTTTCCTGTCCCGACGGTAGCAAATTGAACCAAGCTCGAGGAGGCGTTTACAGCGGTAAAGACGCACTCGTCTGACGGTTCGCTAGATGAATGACAAGGATTCATCGCTTGTGGGCTGACATCTTGTTGAATCTGAACTTGAACTCCTAACTTTGTCGGTACATCGTTAATGATGGACTGGAAGTTTGAACAATACGTGATGGTATTCGGCCCGGTATAATGCGCTTCGATTACTTTCATCGATACATACTTCATAGTGGATAGTTGCGGCGATACCTTGGAGTATTGCAAATTAGAAGATCCAATTAAATGTTTTTGCGTTAAGTCGTGCTTAGACAAGTCCGTTCCAAGACACGTCTCGTCCGATCGGATCGCAGTGAATGGAGTTTGCAAAGCTTTCTCCGGTATATCACCAAACGTTGGTTCTGCGCAAAACCAGCCGTGATAGACGTACCTCACTTCTGCGGAAGTACGTTTTAATAATAACATGGTTTGTACGAGAACATTTCTATCGCGGAAGAACTGCATGATATTAGATCCCGGCGGCGTGCATGAAGCGCCGTTGTATTCAGCGATGATTTTTGATTCAGTTAAAGCGGATACATCAGGAGCTTGAGCAAGTTGAATGTAGTAATCCATGGCCGCATACGGCCAAAGGCGTACGTTCGATGATTCATTTTTTGGATCTACTAAAGGCCACTGATCTTTTGCAAAGCGCGAGCCTGTAGATCCAACAATATCTTTATCGAAAACTTCAACTGGTGCCCCGCACCCGTTCGCAGGCGTTATCAATAACGAGTATTCCGTATATGGAGTCCCGCACGCGCCGGCGTACAATCCAACATCTACCGGCCGTTCTGTGACGTCAAAATAGACCACAAACTCACCACCTACGATGTTTTCCAACTCATAGTATATGTTTTTAGTGAAGATTGTTTCGTATAACTTAACAGAAGTCTCATTTTGCACTGAGCAAGGAAAGTCATCTAAATCGTTTCCCCCGAAACATAAATCGTGACCGTCGTAGGACGCAATAAAAGCCCAAGTTTCCCCGGGTGTTATGCTTAAATCAAATCTCCCCAAATCGTCTGCGGTATAGTTCGTTGCTTCAACATCATATTTGTACCCTTTCGGAGAACACTCTTTCCTTGCGATCTCCTCTGCATCGCATTTCTTTCCCTCGTAAGCACTAATCGTTGCAAATTGAAGGCCGCAGACGAAATCTTGTGTTCGCGATGCTGGAAATCGTACCATCCCCGTGACGAGAACAGCTGTATTATCCTCGATATCTTCGCCAGCCGCCCCAAGATGTTTTATGGGTAAAACTTTTTCACTATTGTCGCCAAAAACGTGAACTACATCCGGTAATCTTTGGATCGCATGCACTTCCACTTCATCCGGGTCAAACATTTCTTTGGTGATACCGTGGACGGCGTCTGCGAACGCAACGCGATCTGCTTTATCGATATGTTTAGTCATTTTCATATTCTTTGAAGTTGGGTAAGTAGCCAAAGGGACCGCGTAAAGCTTCGTTTCCGGAAGAGCATCAACGCCCATGCTCGCCAAAAGAGAGTTTTTGGAAATTTCAGATTTCAATGGAGTACCCATCGTAAAATCTGTGTAAGACGATTCAAACTTATCGGACCACTTTTGCCATCTTTCCTCGGAAAAAGGCAACGCTGGTTTGTCAATAGGTAAGACAGAAAAGACTGCATTAATTTTAGACACGTCCTTATACTTTGCCGAGAATTGCGTTAAGTGCTTCGTGCCAACGGCTGGATAAACCAGCCAAGGCACGCCATAAATAATCCCTTTGTCTAAAGCAGTCACTGCGTTCGTGAACTCAATTTTATTCAGGGTTCCCGTCTCATCTCTGTCTAGAATTTTCCAAAACTTCTCTTGAAGCACAACGTGTGCGTCGATATACCTCGTCCTGTTTTTACAGTAAGATATAAATTCAGTCTTATCTACGACATTATCATCATTTACGTCGACAAATGCATGCGTCGGTGGAGGTGGAGATGGGGGTGGAGATGGGGGCGGAGATGGCGGCGGAGATGGAGGAGGCGAGGGAGGGGGCGACGGTGGCGGAGGAGAAGGCGGAGGCGGAGAAGGTGGTGGCGGAGGAGAAGGTGGAGGCGGAGAAGGTGGAGGTGGTGACGGAGGAGGAGGTGGAGGAGAAGGAGGAGGAGGTGGATTGGGCAACGCTTCAAACCTAATACCCGTGAGCGACAACCACCCGTGATGAGCACCGCCCGCAATCCAATGTATTTGTCCGTTTGGAAGTACATCCACGCGACTCGTGTATTGATGGTTGTTCAAGTTAAAAATCAAACGCTTCATTGGTCTGCATATTTCCGGTAACGTGGCGATATA
>Ga0181595_10004637_pt1 | contig 12503 bp, 9 predicted proteins | sample 041ome_7_FD_145604 | JGI IMG/M metagenome (GOLD analysis project Ga0181595, IMG submission 145604) | Coastal salt marsh microbial communities from the Groves Creek Marsh, Skidaway Island, Georgia - 041401AS metaG (spades assembly) | ecosystem: Environmental > Aquatic > Marine > Intertidal zone >...
ACAACTTCGCCCACCTCACCCACGGCAACTGGGTTTCCTGTGCCTGGTGTTACGATTTCAACAATCACGCCTTCATCGACGATCATGCCGTCCAGGGCTTGGGATTCATAGGCCACATTGCCCAAATCCGCGGTCGCATAGTTTTGCAAACACAGAACACCACGATCGGCGTATTCCTGACGCAAGGATGGGAACAATGCGCCCCCACCAACCGCGGCTTTGGTAATGCCAAGCTTGACGCCCAATTCATCCGCCTTATCCAAAATCACCTTTAGATAATCGGGTGTACCCGCATAAGCCGTTGTTCCAATGTCAGATGCCGCGCGCACCTGTAATTCGGTTTGGCCAACCCCCGCGGGGACAACCGCCGCATTGACCGCACGCGCACCATTTTCAAAAATCATTCCTGCAGGCGTTAAATGATACCCAAAGCAGTTTTGAACAATATCGCCTGCGCCAATGCCAACAGCGTTCAAAAACCGCCCGATACGCCACCAGTCATGGCCAACACCGCCCGGTTCATAAATTGGACCAGGGGATTGAAAGATATGCGCGAATTCATGTGTGTTCAGCGCACCATATCCCCCAAGCGGGCCATTTTCCGATTGAGCCTGCACCAGATCAGATTTGCGCAAAACGGGCAGCTGAGCCAAATCCTCAATCGTTTGAATTGCGCTGGCGTCAACCGCGCCCAGCGCATCTGCATACCCACTCAATTTCTGAGCATTTGCGATTTGTGCAGGCAGGGCCAAAGCAAGGTCATTGGCACGTTGATCAGCACTGCGTGTTTCTAAACCATCAAAAAAACTCATGAGCGGTCGTCCTAGTTCAAAGTCGTTGAGAGAAAATTTTATTAATTAGCTCAGCCAACGTTTGCGACGACGATAGCTGCGTGTATCGCGATAGGATTTTCGTCCCTCTTCAGACATGCCCAGATAAAATTCTTTCACATCTGGGTTTTCCCGCAATTCCGCCGCAGGGCCGTCCATTACCACGCGCCCTGATTCAAGGATGTATCCGTAATGTGCGTACTGTAACGCCATGTTTGTATTTTGTTCAGCTAAAAGAAATGTTAACCCTTCATTTTCGTTTAACGATTTTACAATTTCAAAAATCTGTTCGACCAGTTGGGGTGCTAGCCCCATTGAAGGTTCATCTAACAAAATGGTTTCTGGGCGGCTCATCAATGCACGACCAATGGCGCACATTTGCTGTTCACCCCCCGATGTATAGCCTGCCAAGGATTTACGGCGCTCTTTCAAACGAGGGAAATAACGATAAACCAATTCCAAATCTTCAGCGATTGCCGCGTTGCCATCTCTACGCGTGTAGGCGCCCGTCATTAAATTCTCTTCAACAGTCAAGTGCTCAAAACAATGGCGTCCTTCCATAACTTGGATAACGCCACGTTCAACCATTTCCGCAGGATCCGTTTGGTCAACCCGTTCTCCGCGGTAAGACACCATGCCTTTAGTCACTTCGCCGCGTTCGGATTGAAGCAAATTGGAAATAGATTTCAGTGTGGTCGTTTTGCCCGCACCGTTTCCGCCCAAAAGTGCAGTGATACCGCCCTTGGGGACACGCAGGGATACGCCCTTAAGAACCAAAATAACGTGGTTATAGATCACCTCGATATTGTTCACTTCGAGCAGTGTTTCTTGGTCTTGTGATACGTCCAGCATCGGGTTTCTTTCCAAATTACAAAAAAGTTAAATATTTGGCCCCCACAAATCTGTGGAGGCCAAGATGATATTAATCGCAGTTAGGTGTGATATTGTTTTCAGCCGCGTACTGCATACTGTCTTCCAACACCAACTTGTTAATCAAATCGTAATTTGATGGCATGTAGTCAGTAATCAGTGACCATTTCTGCGCCGATGCATCCCATTGGGTGATCGCCGCTGTACCTAAACCACCATGGTTTTCACATGAAACTTTGATATCGGGTCCGAATCCACCTAAACCAGCAGCTTCATAATCGGCTGCTGTCAGCGTGAACTGCTCCATCGCATCGCGCATCATTGCTGGAGTAACACTTGATGTACCATTCATCTCTTGTGCATCAAGCGTAATCTGATGCGCCAAAAACGCAGCGTATAGACCGCGGTTGTAAATAACGGTCCCAACGTTAGACCCGTCGCCGGCTGCTTTCCCAGCATCAATCACATATTTTTTCATGTCATCGTACAGTGGGTAATCCGATCCAACACCTTGGAATTGCAATGATTTGTAACCATTGGCGCCATCACCCGCTGGTAACACGTCCTGTTCGGCACCAGACCACCAAATGCCCATAAAGTTTTCCATCGGGAAACGAATATTTGATGCCTCTTGAACAGCTACTTGATTCATAACACCCCAACCCCAGAACAGAATATAGTCTGGACGTTCACGGCGGATTTGTAGCCACTGTGATTTCTGTTCCTGACCAGGATAATCAATTGGGATCGTGTTGAATTCAAAACCTTCCATTTTTGACAATTCTTGGAGCGTGCGAATTGGCTCTTTACCGTATGCTCCATTGAAGTGAAGTAAGGTTACCTTCTTACCTTCCAATGAGCCACCAGCTTGCTCTTTGAAGTGATTGATACCAATTGAAGCACCGTCCCAGTAGTTCACAGGGAAATTAAATGTATGTCTAAACACCTTGCCATTTTTAGCAGACGTCCGACCGTATCCACTTGACAAGATCGGGATACCATCAGCTTCTGCTTTCGGAATTAGCTGGTAGGTAATTCCCGTGCTCAACGGTTGATAAAGTAATGAACCTGAATCTTTAGTGGCTTCATAACACTCGACGCCCTTCTCAGTGTTATAAGCTGTCTCACACTCAAGTACTTTCGCCATTTCACCGCCGATTCCGCCATCGCGCTCATTAATCAGAGTGAAATAATCAGCGTACCCATCAGCGAATGGAATACCGCCAACCGCAAATGGTCCTGTCCGATACGACAAAGATGGATACACTAGTTCAGCACTAACTGGTGCTCCTAGTGTTACACTAGCAATCGCCAGTGAAAGAAGTGTTTTTTTCATTTTGGATCCTCCCAAGGTTATTTGGCTTTCAGCCAACTTTGCAAGCTGCTCCCATTAGTATGGGAACGGCCACAATCTCAATTTTTCCTTCGCTACTCGCCACAATTGCGCCAAACCATGTGGCTCAAGAATTAGAAAAGTTATTATCAAACCACCAACAATCAAAAATTCTAGATGGGCGGCAAGGTCAGTTGGCCATCCGAGCCATGCAACTAAAACATTCTTCAAAACGACTGGCAATAAAACAAGAAAAGCCGCGCCGGCAAAGCTACCAAATATCGAGCCCAAGCCACCAATAATTATCATGAACAATATATTGAAGGATTTGGTAATTCCGAATGCTTCAGTTTCTGCGGCTCCAAGGTAGACCGAAAAGTAGAGTGCGCCTGCAACGCCCACGTAGAAGGAACTTATTGCGAATGCTGTCAATTTTGCTTTAAGTGGATTAACGCCAATAATCTCAGCCGCAATATCCATATCTCTGATTGCCATCCAAGATCTGCCTAACGCGCCGCGAGTCAGATTACGAGCAACTAATGTCAGCATAACAAGGAAAACCAGGCAAAACAGGTAAACCATCCAAGGCTCTGAATTCGCTCCAGTTACAGGATTTGAGAACACTGTTCTTTCTGGCGCTGTTATTTGCCCGGAAGCGGAGTAATTATAAAACCATGGTACACGATTGAACAGCCAGACTAAAAAGAACTGCGCAGCGAGTGTCGCAACAGCTAAGTAAAAGCCCTTAATCCTGAGAGATGGCAAGCCAAACAATACTCCAACGAATGCAGTGACCAGACCAGCTAAGATCACATGAAAAAACACATTTACATCAGGGAAAGCTGTCATGAACTTGTATATTGCGTATCCACCCACCGCCATGAAACCGCCAGTTCCAAGAGACACTTGCCCGCAGTAGCCGGTTAAAATATTTAACCCAATGGCGGCGATAGCATAGATTAAAAAGGGTAGAAATACAGCATTTGCCCAATAATCGTTTATGATAAACGGGATGATCGCAAATGCAACGAACAACACAAAATAGTACCTGTAGCGATCAAATTTGATCGGAAAAGTTTGGTTGTCATCCTGATAGGAGGTTTTGAAGTCTCCAGCCTCACGGTAGAACATTATTTCGCCTCCCAGCAAAGAATTGAGTAAGTTGGCTTAGTCAACAAATATTGGTTTGTGTATGTCATCCCGTTACACCCTTTCGATGATTTTGTCGCCAAAGAGACCCTGGGGACGAAACACAAGAAAGACGAGCGCAAGTACGTAAGCGAACCAGTTTTCGGTAGCCCCACCAATGATTGGACCAATCGCAAATTCAAACAGTTTTTCGCCCACGCCGATTATCAGGCCACCGACAATCGCACCCGGGATCGACGTAAAGCCACCCAACATCAAAACAGGAAGAGCTTTCAGAGCGATCAACGAAAGCGAGAATTGTACGCCAGACTTTGCTCCCCACATTATCCCTGCAACCAGGGCAACAAACCCTGCAACGGACCAGACCATCACCCAAATAAAGCTAAGCGAAACACCAACAGAAAGCGCCGCTTGGTGATCATCTGCCACTGCCCGCATCGCTCGGCCTTGCTTTGTGTACTGAGAAAATACAACCAATATCCCTACAAGTATCGCAGCGATGATCGTAGCTACAATATCAAGATTGTCGATAAAGAAGCCGTAGTCAAAGATGTTAAAAGTTGTTTCATCAATCCACAAGTTGATGCCCTGTGGTAAACCAACATCCAGTTTTTTGATATCGGACCCCCACATCAAATCACCAAGGCCTTCCAAGAAGTATGCAAGTCCGATTGTCGCCATGAACAAGATGATTGGTTCTTGGTTTACAAGATGCCGAAAAATGACAACTTGAACTAACCAAGCCAGCAAAACCATCACTCCCATAGTCACCAAAATTGCCAATGCCGCAGGTAAATGCCACCCAAAATGGTGTACGGAAGTCCCCAGTATTGCGTTGATGAGGTGGCTAAAGGGAACCTGACCCTCCATGATGCCAACCAGTGTCATCGCCGAGAACAGGGCCATCACACCTTGGGCATAGTTAAAGATACCAGATGCCTTGTAGATCAAGACAAATCCGAGCGCGACCAAGGCATATAGAACCCCTGCCATAAGCCCGTTTAAGAAAACTTCCATCGCAAAGACGAGTTGTTCAGGCACTTGCACGCTCCTCTTTCAGCACCGACACGATACCGACGTGATACCGACGTAAGACAGATTGATATTTTTTAGTCATGTGAGACCCCCAAATAGGCGTCGATCACCTCTTGGTTATTGCGCACCTCATCCGGTGTGCCATCGCCAATTTTGCGGCCATAATCCATCACAACAACACGATCAGACAGGTCCATAACAACCCCCATATCGTGTTCGATCAATGCGATTGTGGTGCCAAATTCGTCATTCACGTCCAAAATAAAGCGGCTCATGTCCTCTTTTTCTTCGACGTTCATTCCTGCCATTGGTTCATCCAAAAGAAGCAGTTTTGGCTCGGACGCCAAGGCACGCGCCAATTCGACACGTTTCTTCAAACCGTAAGGCAGCCGCGCAACAGGCGTTTTGCGGATATGCTGAATCTCAAGAAAATCAATGACTTTCTCACAGATTTCACGGTTTTCAACCTCTTCCTTTTCAGCCTTTCCGCGCCATAATGCTTGGGACAAAATGCCGGCCTTCATCTGGGTCAAGCGTCCGGTCATGACGTTATCCAGAACGCTCATCCCTTCAAACAGGGCGATGTTTTGGAAAGTCCGTGCAATCCCCTGACGCGCCACTTCATAGGGGCGCATGGGTGCGCGTTTTTGACCACGGAAATAAACGTCGCCCTCTTGGGGTACATAAAACCCCGAGATGACGTTCAGCATAGATGATTTACCCGCACCATTTGGTCCGATGATCGCGCGAATTTCGCCTTCCCGAATATCAAAGCTGATATCCTTAATCGCCGTAACCCCCCCAAAACGCAGGGTAATATTACGCATATCCATGACCGTGCCGCCGATCTGACGACCGTCTGCTGTCACGTATCCTTGTTCTTGATCTAGCATCAATTCACCCCTTATTCTGCCGCAATTTTTTGGGCAGGTGCGACAGTCGTTGCATCGCACAATGTCAATGTCGCGCTGATGGCGCCCTTGCGACCATCTTCATAGGTCACTTCGGTTTCGGTAAAGATTTCGTCCTTGCCGTCATAAAGAGCGTTGACCAAATCTTCGAATTTTTCACCGATCACTTTACGGCGCACCTTGCGTGTGCGGGTCAGTTCGCCGTCATCCGCATCCAGTTCTTTGTGCAAAACAAGGAAGCGGTAAATTTGGCATCCTGACAACATGTCATCCTGCGCAACCGAACGGTTGACCTCTTCAACATGCCCTCTGATCGCACCCAATACCTGTGGATGCCCTGCCAATTCCTGATAGCTGGAATATGCAATGTTGTTACGCTCGGCCCAGTTGCCCACAGCCGACATATCAATGTTGATCAAGGCCATGCATTTTTCGCGACCTGCACCAAACACAACAGCCTCAAGGATATTGGGATAAAACTTGAGCTTATTCTCAACATACTTTGGCGCGAACATGCTGCCATCGGCCATTTTGCCAACATCCTTGGCGCGGTCAATGATGCGCAAATGCCCCGTGTCAGGTTCAAAGAAACCTGCATCCCCTGTTGCCACCCATCCCTCTGGGTCTTTGGTGTCTGCGGTGCTCTCTGGGTTTTTGTAATATTCCACGAAGGTCCCTGGTGAGCGATAAAGAACCTCGCCATTGTCATCAATGCGCACCTCAACACCAGGGGACGGGATGCCAACAGTGTCGCTGCGCACTTCACCATCAGGTTGCTGCGTGATGAAAACAGAGGCCTCTGTCTGGCCATAAAGCTGTTTTAGGTTGATCCCCAAAGAACGATAAAAATCAAAAATTTCGGGGCCGATCGCCTCACCCGCGGTGTAACCGATGCGAACGTTTGAAAAACCCAACGTGTTTTTCAGCGGTCCATAGACCATGAATTCACCCAAGGCATATTTCAGACGATCCAATAGGCCCACGGATTTGCCATCCAAAATCGCGGGTCCCACCTTTTTCGCATGCGCCATAAAGGTATCGAACAACCATTTCTTGGTCTTTCCAGCATCTTCCATACGAATCATCACGTTGGTCAGCTGGCTTTCGAAAACACGGGGTGGCGCGAAATAATATGTTGGTCCAATTTCACGCAGGTCTGTCTGCATGGTGCCTTGGCTTTCAGGGCAGTTCACACAGAACCCGGTCCATGCCGCCTGACCGATTGAAAAGATGAAATCCCCAACCCATGCCATCGGCAGATAGGCCAAAACATTTTCGCCCGCGCCCAATTTGTCAAATTCTGAGGATGAGCGCGCGGCCTCGATAATATTCCGGTTTGAAAGAACAACACCTTTTGGTCGGCCCGTTGTCCCAGAGGTATATAGCATCACACAGGTGCTGTCGTAATTCAGGGCCTCTTCGCGTGATTTCAGCTCTGTGGCCAAGGCGCCCGATTTCGCCCGTCCGTTTTCCAATATGCCCGCGTAGGAATGCAAATGCATGTGGTCGTATTTGCGCAAACCGCGTGGATCCAAATAAATCATCTTTTCGAAATTTGGCAGGTCAGATTGAATTTCCAGAACTTTATCAACCTGTTCCTGATCGCCCGCGATAACATAACGCGCACCACAGTGGCCCAGCACATAAGCCATCTCTTCGGCAACCGCATCTTGGTACAACGGAACGGGAACGCCGCCTGCCATTTCGATACCTACCATCGAAATATACAAGCTGGGACGATTTCGACCTATGATCGCAACAAAATCCCCCTGTTTGATCCCAAGGTCGATCAGGCCAAGCGCAAGCGCCTCTGCCTCGGATGCGGCGTCTGTCCACGTCCAAGTTTGCCAAATTCCAAATTCTTTTTCACGATATGCGGGCGCCGATGGATTGTTTTTGGCATTCCGACGAAACAACGCCGGAACGGATCGCAACCCGTTCTCGCCATTCAATGGCTCAGTCACTAAATGTTCCTCCCTTGGTCAGGCGTCATTCCTTGCGCCCGATCTGTTGGTATTACGCTCGGAATCAAAGGTTTCGTCAAGATTGCAGAAATCTAACGAATTGTTACAAGATGTTTGATCAGCTTTTCACACCCGAAAACGCGTGCTAGCTCTTTTATTGAATTGGAGCCTACACATGGACGCACGGACACAGGACGCGATGACACGGGCGGGTTTGAACCTGATCCAGCAGGCCTTGTCGATTTATGATGCTAACCTGCGTTTGGTGCTGTCAAATCGTCGATTTCAGGAAATGTTTGATCTGCCCAAACCGCTGATCACGCCTGGTGCCCCCTTTGCAGATACCATTCGTTATGTTGCTGCTCGTGGGGATTACGGTCCCCTTGATGATTTGGAAACCTTCGTCATCGAACGCGTGGAAATGGCACAAAGCTTTACGCCACATTATATGGAACGCACCCGCGGCAATGGTCAGGTCATCAGTGTTGAGGGCACCCCTCTGCCCAATGGGGGGTGGGTGACCGTTTATACCGACATCACCCAAATCAAACGACAAGAGGATATGCTACGCGCCAGATCCGAGGAATTATCGGGGCAGTTAAGCGCCTATTCCCAAGAACTGAGTACAACAAATCGCAAACTGGCCTCGACCATTTCTGCGTTGGAACAATCGCAACAAGACCTGCAAGAAATCGAGGCACGCACACGCTTAACAACCGAAATGATGCCAGCCCATATCGCCCATGTCGGGCCAGATCGGAGATACACCTATTCCAACAAACGCCTAAACCTTGTGATGCCTGGACGTCCCGCAGACATCATTAACCGACATATCGCCGAAGCCTTGGGCGCACAGACATATTCAATGATCGAACCCTATCTGAATTCCGCATTGGATGGGAAATCTTCGGTTTTTGAATTTACCGATGATCTTTCGTTGCGGCGGATCAGAACCGCATTCACACCCGATACTTCCGAATCCAATCAGGTAAGCGGTGTTTACATCCTATCCATGGATGTCACCGAAGAGGCCCAAGCCCGCGCCACATTGCAACAGCAGAGCAAGCGCGAAATGGCATCGCACCTGACCAGCGGTTTGGTACATGATTTTTCAAATCTATTGACCATCATCTTGGGCGCGCAAGGACGATTGGCAAAATTGGATTTACCGCCCGATGCACGACAATTGGTGGATGCTACGCTAAACGCGGCAACCCGTGGTGGGGCGCTATTGCACTCCATTGCCGATATGGTGGGCAATCGCGCACCACACCCGCGTGCCGTCACCATTGCAGAGGTTTTTGAACAAATCGCACCGCTGGCGCAAAGTGCGTTGGACAACCAACATAAATTGTCTCTGAAACCCCCAAAAACAGATCAGCACTGGCTTTTGGACGCGGGCCAATTGATGGATGCATTGTTGAACCTGATCCTGAATGCGCGTGATGCAATCGGGAAAGAGGGGACAATCACCCTTGCTGCCAAAATTGTAAAGGACACGTGGATCGAATTTGTAGTCACCGACACGGGCCCTGGGTTTTCCGACAGTGCATTGCAGCATGCGTTTGACCCGTTCTTTACAACCAAAGGAGAGCATGGAACGGGCCTTGGCCTCAGCATGGTTTATGACGTGGCCAAGATGAATGGCGGTTCCCTAGTTTTGCAGAATGGTTTTCGTGGCGCACGCGTGACCTTGCGCCTGCCCGCACGTCAGGCCATCGCGGAACACCCACCTGGAATGGCCTTGTTGGTCGAGGACCAAACAGACCTACGCGATGTTTTCCGCAGCTATTTGACGGGTATGGGGTATTCCGTGATCGAAGCAAGCGGCGTTGACGAAGCCCGTGCGTTATTACGCGAATTACCCGAAATCACCCTGATTTTGACTGATCTACAGTTGGAAGGCGAAGAAACAGGCGTTGATCTGATCAGCGGTTTAGAAAACACCAAAACGCTTGTTCTGTTTATGTCGTCGCTCCCCGCGGACCACCCATTGGTCATCCGTGCGCAACGCATGGCACCTGTTCTTGCCAAACCATTTGAAATAGGCGATCTAAGAGCAACTTTGAAAGATGCTTTGAATGTCACAACCCCTCGTCACGATTCTTGATGATGAACCCGAAATTCGTCGTATTCTAGCCGATACATTAGAAGAGGCTGGGTTTCGCACGATGGGATTTTCACGCGCAACAGAATTTGAAGCCGCCCTCAAAAGCAATACACCAGACGTGTGTTTGGTGGATTTGGGCCTGCCTGATCGTGATGGCCTAACACTTGTGCATCGCCTTGCATTGGAACAGGGGGCCATCGTCATCATCATATCAGGACGTGCACAGGTTCAGGACCGTGTTACTGGGCTGGAATTGGGGGCCGATGATTACATCATCAAACCCTTTGATCCAAGCGAAGTTGTGGCCCGTATCCGCGCACGACTACGCAAAGATCGCGCACAGGCCGAACCCGGAAATCTTGCGAAATTCGCCGATTGGACTGCCGATTTTGACCGATATTCATTGATTGACAGTCAAGGCGAGGAAACCCCATTTTCTCATGCCGAGGGCGAAGTTCTACGCCTCTTTCTTGAAAGTCCCAAACGCCTAATTTCCCGCGCATTCATGCAAGAACGACTGGGCGGCGCGGCGGGTGAAAGCTTTGATCGCGCGATGGATGTGCGTATTTCACGACTGCGCACAAAGCTGAAAGAAGATCCAAAAAACCCACAACTGATCAAAACGATATATGGGGCGGGCTATATCTTTTTGGGCGACGTTAGCTGGGATCGTTAATTAAAACTGTCAAACGGGATGAATTTGACGAAATCCCCATGCGTGATCGTGACTGCGTGATCTGGCAGTTCGACAAAACCATTTGCCCAACTTAGACCGCTAATGCGCCCCGACCCCTCAGATTTGAAAACCTCAACCTGCTCCCCACTTAACCGCGCGCGCAAATATTCACGACGCCCCGGTTTTTTCCGTTTTTCGAAATTGGCCTTCACCCAATAGGATTGCGGCGTCATCCAGTGACCGCCTGCCAACACATTAAATGAAGGGCGCGCAAAAATCATCGCACAGGTTGCCGCCGCAACGGGGTTACCAGGTAGACCAAATATCGGCATAACCCCCCACATGCCCATCGCCAAGGGACGTCCAGGTTTCAAGGCAATCCGCCAAAATTCGATTGATCCCGTTTCAGACAGCAATGCAGAAAGATGATCTTCATCCCCAGCAGATGCACCCCCAGAGGTCAGCAATACATCAACATTTTCTTGGGCGTGATCCAGCCGTTCTCGCAACTGATCGCGATCATCATTCACATGCCCCAGATCAACCGCCACAAACCCCCACGCAGCAATAAGGGATAACAACATCGGTCGATTGGCATCATAAATCTGATGCGGGGCTGCGGATTGGGTGACATCACATACCTCATCCCCTGTGGACAAAACACCAATGCGTAAACGGCGAAAACAGTCGATTTGCGAAACACCCACCGATGCGGCAAGGCATAGATCGGTGGCCCGCAACCTTTGACCCGTTGTCAGAACAACATCCGCGGGATGCACATCCTCGCCTGCCTTTCGGGTGTTGGCGCCTAATTTCAAGGGTCCGCGGAACACGACCTCTTGGCCATCTGTGGCAATATCTTCTTGCAAAACAACGGTATCCACACCCTCGGGCAATTGCGCACCAGTTAGAATGCGCACGGCTTGTCCCTCGGTCACTGCAGACTGCAATGACACACCTGCGGCTGCACGCTCTGGATGCAGGGCGAGGCGGACAACCCCCTGTGCACTGGCAAGCGATCCTGCAAACCCATATCCATCAACGGCCGAGTTCGCCTTGGGTGGCGATGCACGTGGGGCAATCACATCCTGTGCCATAAAACGATTACGCGCCTCTGAGATATCAACTGTTTCGGTCGAAACCACACAACGCAGTGCGGATTTCAACTGGGCTAGGGCATCATCAACAGGTGTCCAATCCACCCCAGGCGGCAAGGCAAAACAATCGTTTTTTAATGGTGGCGGTATGACCATAACGTCCCCTTTGTCATGCTGATCCCAGCAATCCATCCTTCTTCCCGCACCCTATCATCCAAACGATCACTTGGATAGGCGGCATCCCAATCCGTGCGGCGCACCTGTAAAAAGGCCTCGGTCGACATACGGACCTGTACAGCGTCCTTGATGTGATAAGCCTGATCGGGAAACTGTTGGATCAAATTGTCCTGATCCAGGCCAAATATGGATGGAAATATTTCGGCCAATACAACCCCATTAAATGCAGGTGGGATTGCCCCGTCAAAGGGCCATAGATGCATATCAGGGAACTTAGAAACCAACTGATGCAGTCGTGCAGTTCCCAATAACGCCTGCGACCCAACAGAGCCTGTCGTAAACAATTTCCAA
>Ga0181595_10004640_pt1 | contig 12498 bp, 13 predicted proteins | sample 041ome_7_FD_145604 | JGI IMG/M metagenome (GOLD analysis project Ga0181595, IMG submission 145604) | Coastal salt marsh microbial communities from the Groves Creek Marsh, Skidaway Island, Georgia - 041401AS metaG (spades assembly) | ecosystem: Environmental > Aquatic > Marine > Intertidal zone...
CTAGCTAATAGTCCAAAAACAAGAGAGTTTTATGGAGAAAATCTTTATCAAATAGTGAAAAAAAAATTTAATGTTGAGACTTATTATGAAAATTTAGAAAAGATATACCAAAGTATACTAAAAAATTAACCAATGGACAATTTTTAGAAAATTTACAATTAAAAACACTTTTCATAAAAAAGTAATTAATTTTTTCTATTAAGTGTTAATGTTATTAATTAATATGTTTGATAATATAATTGGATTAAATAGTTTTCTAATAGTAATTCTAATTTTTTTATTTTTAGCAAAACGATATCCTTATTTAGCTAAAATTATATATGTGGCATTAACAATTCGAATTTTATTTGTGTTTTTTCATTATAACGTGGCACCTTTACCAGATAGCATAGGTGATGCAGCAAATTTTGAAATTAAAGCTTATAAATGGTCTAAAGACGGATTTTTAAACACAATAGCTAACTATCCTGGTCCTAGTAGTTATTTTATAAGTTGGATAATAGCAATATTGTATTCTATTTTTGATAGAAGTGAATTGATGGCATTATCACTAAGTTTATTATTTGGTATGGGGTCAATTATTTTGGCCTGTTCTATAGCAGCTAAATTATGGAGTAAAGAGATTGCCGTTAGAGTGGGTTGGGTTGCAGCTTTATTCCCTGCGTTAATTTTATATTCATGTTTAGTACTCCGTGAAGTCTATGTATGTTTTTTTTTATTAGTTGCGATAAACGGATGTGTCGACTGGATTAGAAATAAAAATATAAAATCACTTATTTTGATTATAGCAGGTTTTGTATGTGCAACTTATTTTCATGGAGCAATGTTCATTGGTTTAATTATTTTTTTCTTAATAATTTTTTTTGAAAATATTAAAATTTTTTTATTAAATTTATTAAAATTAAAAATTAACATAAAAAATTTTTTTTTTACATTATCAATTATAATATTAGCGGCTGTTTTCATTTCAAAAGATATTAAAATACCAAAAATTGGTTCAATAAATAAATTTTCTTTCAAAGAAAAACTATTAGAAAAAAATAGAGATTATGATTTGGGAACAGCAAAATACCCTAATTGGTTGGTAGCTAAATCTGGAATAGAAATTATTTATAAAGCACCTATAAGAATAATATATTTTACTTTTTCTCCATTCTTATGGGATATAAAAAAAATTTCTCATACATTAGGAATGTTTGATGGATTGATGTATATTTATTTAGTTTATTTAATTTATTTAAATAGAAAAAAAATATTGTCAGATCAAGTTTTAAAAACAATTTTTTTAATTTTGCTATCTTACTTAATTGTATATGGAATTAGTGTGGGAAATTTTGGGACTGGATTGCGACATAGATCAAAATTTGTAATTTTATTTATATTATTGGCAGCGCCATATTTACCAAAATTCATTTTTTCAAAAAAAAGTAAAGACTTATAAATGTATTATTTTTTTAAAAATTTAAATTGAAAAAAAATCAAATGAAAATTGTTCACATTATTACAAGTTTAGGAGATGGAGGTGCTGAGCACACATTATTTAAAATTTGTAAATATGACACTAAAAATGAGCATACTGTTATTTCGCTAAGAGGTCCTGGCAAATATTCCTTACCTTTAAGAAAAATGGGAATTAGAGTTTACTTTTTAAATATGAGTTTTTATTCATTCTTCAAATTTCTTATACTCATAAAGTTACTTAGATTTTTAAAACCTGATATTGTTCAAACATGGCTTGTACATGCAGATTTTATTGGTAGCATAGCTGCAAAATTAGTAGGTATAAAAAATATAATTTGGAATATTCGATATTCAAATTTAGAATACAAAAAAGCAAAACTGCTTACAATTTTTTTAATTAGATTATTATCAAAACTATCTTATTTTGTACCAAAGCTGATTGTAATTGTTTCTAAAAAAGCAAAAAAAATTTATGAGTCGGAAGGATATGTTAAAAAAAAATTAAGATTTATTCCTAATGGATATGATTTAAAGTTATTAAAACCTAAAGATATAGAAAAAAAAAAATTTAAAAAAAAAATTAGTAAACAACTTCCAATAATAGGAAATGTTGCACGTTATGATCCAAAAAAAGATCATCTAAATTTAATTAAAGCACTTTCATTAATTCGATCTAAGAAAATAGATTTTTTATGTTTTTTTTCTGGTTCTAAAGTAAATCAAAATAATTCAAAATTAACCTCTGAAATTAAAAAATTAAAATTAGAAAAAAATATTATATTAATTGGACAAAATGATAACATTTTACAGATTATGAATGGAATAGACCTTTATGTTCAAAGCAGCAGTTATGGAGAGGGATTCCCAAATGTTGTGGCTGAGTCAATGGCCTGTGGAACGCCTTGCGTTGTAACTGATGTCGGTGATGCCTCTTTAATTGTTGGTAAATCAGGCTGGGTAGTTCCACCAAATGATCCAAATAAATTAGCAAAAGCAATTGAAATAGCATTAAAAGAAATTAAAACAAGAAGATGGAATAAAAGATGCAATTTAGCAAGATTAAGAATCAAAATAAATTTTGATATTAGTAAAATGATTAAATCTTATAATGAATTATGGTATCAGGTTTATAATAAAAAAAACTGAACAAAGCACATAAAATATAATAAAAATTGAATGAAAAATATTATTTTTAATTTTTTAAAAATTAATTTTTTTTTTGTAATTATTAAAAAAATTTTTAAAAGATTTGAAAAAAATACTTCTAAAGAAGCTAGGGTATGGGCAAAGTTAAATGTAAAGTATACAACAAATGAATTTTGTAGATTAATTGACTCAAAATTATATGATGAGATTTTAGTTGACATTTCTTTAATTGAAAATGAAGCTAAAGAAAAGTTATCGAAATTAAATATTTCACTTGGTGGTGGTGGTAATTATACTTTATTATATTTTTTAGTCAGAAAATTTAAGCCAAAAATTGTTGTTGAAACAGGTGTTGCTGCAGGATGGTCTAGTTTGGCTATTTTAAGAGCTTTAGCTTCTAATTTTGGAGGAAAGTTATATTCTAGTGATTTTCCGTATTTTAGGTTAAAAAATCCAGAGCAATACGTTGGTTATTTAGCAAAAAATGAATTAAATAAAAAAGATTGGTTTTTAGATATAAGAGGAGATGAAGTGGCTATCCCAGAAATTTTAAAAAAAATAGGTAACAATCCTATAGATTTATTTCATTATGATAGTGATAAAAGCTATAGTGGTAGAGATAAAGTTTTAAAAACCATTAATCCAAAAATTAATTCAAATTCAATAATGATTTTTGACGATATTCAGGATAATTTGCATTTCAAAAACTTCATTGAAAAAACAAAAAAAGAGTATTTTATATTAGAATTTAAAGAAAAGTATTTAGGAATTACAGGTATTAATTTTCTTTTAGTAAATAAAAAATAATTATATGAAATATAATTTAACCACAAAGAAATAGTGAAGATTATTGTTACAGGATCCGTTGGTTTTATTGGCTTTTCATTGTCTGTAAAGCTTTTAGAGCGAGGCGAAAGTATAATAGGAATAGATAATCATAATGATTATTATGATCCTAAAATTAAAGAGTCAAGACTTCAAAAATTAACAAAATACTCAAATTATAAACATTATCGATTAGACATAACTGATCAAACAAGTCTTGAAAAAATATTTAAAGAACATAAACCTTCAAGGGTAGCTAACCTTGCGGCTCAAGCAGGTGTGAGGTATTCTATGGAAAACCCACTAGCATACATAAATAGTAATATTGTTGGTTTTGCAAATATTTTAGAAAATTGCCGTCATTATAAAGTTGAAAACTTAGTTTATGCCAGTAGTTCAAGTGTTTATGGAGCAAATACAAAAATGCCATTTTCAGAGCATGATAGTGTAAATCATCCATTATCGGTTTACGCTGCTTCTAAAATTTCTAATGAGTTAATGGCACATGCTTACAGCAATCTTTATAAAATTCCTACAACAGGACTTAGATTTTTTACTGTTTATGGACCTTGGGGAAGACCTGACATGGCTTTATTCAAATTTACAAAAAATATTTTGGAGGACAAAATTATAAATGTGTTTAATGATGGCAATCATACTAGGGATTTTACCTATATAGATGATATTGTTGAGGGAGTAATTAATACTCTTGATAGCCCTGCTAAAAGTAATAATGACTGGAATAGCAACAAACCAGATCCATCCTCAAGTAATGTTCCCTGGCGAATATATAATATAGGAAATAATAACCCAATAAAACTTATGGATTACATTGATGCCTTGGAAAAAACTTTAGGCAAAAAAGCAAAAATAAATTTTTTACCATTACAGCCAGGAGATGTGCCAGATACTTATGCAAACGTAGATAATTTAAAAAAACAATTTAATTATAAACCATCCACATCAGTGCTCAAAGGAGTATCTAATTTTATTACATGGTATAAGAATTATTATAAAATATGATCCAAAAGCATAAAAATCTTAAATTAGCAATTATTGGTTTAGGCTATGTTGGTTTACCATTAGCTTTAGAGTTTGCAAAAAAAAGAAAAGTAATAGGATTTGATATAAATAAAGAGAGAATTACCCAGCTAAAATTTGGCAAAGATAAAAATTTAGAATTTGGAAAATTAGAACTTAGACGCTCAAAATGGTTAAATTTTACTAGCAATGAAGAAGATCTTAAGAACGCAAATTGTTATATAATTACAGTTCCAACACCTATAGATAAATATAAAAAACCAAACCTGAAACCCTTATTTAATGCCTCAAAGATTATTGGCAAAATTATTAAAAAAGGAGACTTAGTTATTTATGAGTCAACAGTCTATCCTGGATGTGTTGAAGAAGATTGTGTACCAATCTTAGAAAAATTTTCAAATTTAAGGTTTAATAAAAATTTTTTTTGTGGATATAGCCCTGAAAGAATAAATCCTGGTGATAAATTTCATACAATCTCTAATATTAAAAAAATTACTTCAGGTTCAACATTAGAAATAGCAGATTTGGTAGATAACTTGTATAAAGAAATTGTAACTATTGGCACATATAAGGCTCCCAGTATTAAAGTTGCAGAGGCCGCAAAAGTTATTGAAAACACACAACGTGATTTGAATATTGCTCTTATAAATGAATTATCAATTTTATTTGGTAAAATGAAGATTGATACAAAAGCAGTATTAGATGCAGCAAAAAGTAAATGGAACTTTTTACCCTTTAAGCCTGGTCTAGTAGGTGGACATTGTATTGGTGTTGATCCTTATTATCTTACTCACAAAGCAAAAAGTGTTGGATATAAACCAAAGATTATTTTAGCAGGTAGAAAAATTAATGACAATATGGGAACATATGTAGCGTCTGAGTTTATTAAGGAATTAAAAAAAAAAGATATCAAAATTAAAAATGCTAGAATTTTAATTATGGGACTAACCTTTAAAGAAAATTGTGCAGATGTTCGGAATTCAGGTATACAAACTGTAATTGCTAAATTAAAGGAATTTAAATGCAAGATACATCTCCATGATCCCTGGGTAGATAGAAATGAAATTAAACAAATTTATAATATTTCTCCTATTTCAAAACTTGGTTTAAAAACTTATGATGGGATTATTTTAGCGGTTGCACACGAAAAATTTAAAAAAATGGGAATTACAGCAATTTCAAATTTATGCAAAAAAAAACATGTTATGTATGATTTAAAGTATCTGTTTAAAAAAAATCAAACTAGCATGAGATTATAGACTGTCTTTAAAAAAAGTCTTAATAAAGCTAAGTTTATTATAGTAAGTAAATTTTGATTTAATGATTAGGAATAAAAAAATTTTAATTTTAATAAATAATTTAAATTTTTTTATATCACATCGATTGTTGACTGCTAAAGCATCACTCGCCAAAGGATATAAAGTAGTTGTAGGTTATGGTGAACTTGGAGGTGCTAATATTGAGCTATTAGAACAGAATGGTTTTACTGTTAAATATATTCCTATGGACCGTGGAGGAATGAATTTTTTTAAAGAATTAAAGACATTATTCTATATTTGGAAATTTTTTAAAAACGAAAAGCCTGATATTGTTCATTTAGTTACTATTAAACCTTATCTTTATGGTGGAATTATCTCCCGTCTATTGGGTGTAACTGGTTTGGTTTCCGCAGTTTCAGGTCTTGGAACTCTGTTTATTAATAATGATTTAAAATTTAGATTTTTACGTGTTTTACTTTTTCCTTTTTTCAAATTAGCATTTAATCACAATAATCAAAAAGTAATATTACAAAATCGTGATGATTTAAAGATGCTGGTTGACTGGGGTGTTTTAAATTACTCCAATTCGATTTTAATAAAAGGCTCTGGTGTAGAAATAGATAAATTTACAAATCTTGATGAACCTGCAGGATTACCAACTGTTTGTTTTGCTTCTAGATTAATACGTGACAAAGGTGTTTATGAATTTGTATCCGCAGCAAGTATGCTTGGAAAAAGAGGAGTTAAAGCTAGATTTCTTTTGGCTGGAGACTTGGATACTAATAATTTAACTGGATTAAACATTGAGGAATTAAAAAATTTAAAAAATGAAAGTAATATCGAAGTTTTAGGATACCAAAAAAATATTCCAATTTTGTACTCAGGTTCGCACATAATATGCTTGCCGTCATACCGTGAAGGTTTGCCAAAATCGCTTATTGAGGCTGCAGCAGCTAGTAGAGCAATTGTTACAACGGATGTTCCTGGTTGTCGTGATGCCATAATTCCTAACAAAACAGGTTTACTCGTTCCTGTAAAAGATTCTATAAAGCTTGCTGATGCACTACAGTGGTTAATAGAAAATCCAAAAGAGAGAGTTCAGATGGGAAAAGCTGGACGAATATTTGCTGAAAAAGAATTTAAAATTGAAAAAATTTCTCAAAATCATCTTGATATTTACGAAAAACTTTTAAATTAAATTAAGAATTTATTTTAGTTTACACTAATAATATTTTTAGAATATTTGTTCCTTAAAAATAAATAAATCATGAATAAAACCATGAAAGAAATTAAGGAAGCTGTAGGACCTATTAATGAAAAAGTAAGGTATCCAATTATGAATAAAATTATATTTGAAGAGGTAATAAATAAATTAGTCAGAAAAATAGATTTTGATTTATTATATAATATATGATGAAGATGATCTAACCCTGCTTTAAATGGATCCTGTTTTTTTTTTAATCTAATAAGGTTAATTGATAAGAATTCATAAGCAAAAATTACCACAGACCATGCAATTAAGATTGGATGTACTAAATTTTCATTTGCTAAGTTAATTAAGGTGAATGAAACTATAAAACCCAGTAAAAGACTTCCACTATCTCCTAAAAATAGTTTTGGAAGTTTTATCAAAGAAAAATTGTAAAATAAAAAAATACACATCGGGATAATTATTATAATTAAATAGAATTGATAATTTTGAGCTGGTATTAAGAAATACAAAATACCTAATACAGAAATTGATGAAAAGCTTAATGCTCCATCTAGTCCATCAAAATAATTAAAAGAATTAATTAAAAACAATACACATATTAGAGTAAAAGGTATTGCAAATGCTCCCAACTCTAATCTGAATAATTCATAGCTTCCCAAACTATTTAGGGCTAAACCTTCAATAATAATCAAATAAAAAATTGGAATTACTTGTAAACTTAACTTACCACCAACATTTAAATTATAGTAGTCATCTACTAAACCCACAATAGAAATTAAAAAAGCTATAGACAATATTGAATTTAAATTTTTATTTGAAAAATCAAATAATAAAATTCCTATAATTAAAATGCTGCTGATTAATATACCACCGGTGTAGGCAGTTGACTTTGAATGCATTTTTCTTTTTTTTGGAATATCTAATAGATTTAATTTATATGAAATTTTTCCAAAAATTAGAAAAACAAAAAAACTTAATATTGAATAAAAAATTAATAGATAATTCATAATTTGAACAATGCATAATTTAAGTATTTATGAATAGCAATCATTTATTATTTGTTTGAGAATAATTTATATTTATCAAGTTATTTATATTGATTTATTATAATGTTTTTAAATTAATTTTTTGTATATAGATTAAATTATGGTTTTAAATTCAAAATTTAATAAAATCTTATATTATAATTTTCCAGTTATATTATTTTCATTATTACCATTTTTTTTAATTACAGGTCCTTTTTTAAGCGATTTGTCTATTTCACTAATTACTTTAATTTTTTTAATTTATTGTTTTAAAAATAAAAATTTTTCTTACTTTAAAAATAAGTATTTTTACTTTTTTTTATTTTTCTGGATTTATTTAGTAATTAACAGTCTTATAAATAATTTTAATTTAGACAGTTTCAAAATTTCTTTTTTTTATTTTAGATATGGTGTCTTTGTAATTGCTATTGTGGCCTTGTTAAATCAAGACGATAAATTTGTTGAGTATTTTTTTTATTGCATTTTTTTTTGTTTTGCAGCTTTGGTTTTGGATGGTTATTTTCAATATTTTAATGGAGTAAACGTTTTAGGATGGGGATATGGGTCTAGAATAACAAGCTTCTTTGGAGATGAAAAAATTTTAGGAAGTTACCTTTGTAGATTGTGGCCAGTATTTTTTGCTCTATCTACACTTATGTTGAAAAAAAATAAAATTTTATTTTTTTTATTCATTTTAATTTTCATATTGTCAGAAACGTTAATCTTTTTAAGTGGAGATAGAGCTGCATTTTTTTTTATAAATCTATCTGCTATCTTTGTAATTTTGTTCACTCAAAAATTATTTAAATTAAGATTTATTGTTTTAACATTAAGTATTTTACTAATAGTTGTGGTCAGTTTTATTAATCCAACTGCAAAATATAGAGTGCTTGATTACACCTTTAAACAAATGAACTTAACTGATGAAAATAAAAGAGAACAAGAAGGATTACTTATTTTTTCTAAACAACATACTCATCATTATATAACTGCCTACAAAATGTTTTTAGACAACAAGATTTTAGGAGTTGGTGTTAAAAATTTTAGAAATTTTTGCAGTGATGAAAAGTATAAATCAGGTCGTTATTCATGTGCTTCACATCCTCACAACTCCTATATTCAAATATTAGCAGAAACAGGTATTATTGGCTTTTTATTTTTAATTTTGATTTTATTTGTATTTTGCAAATTTATTTATACTCATGCTCTTTTTAAAATGAGAAAAAAAGCTTATTTCAATGATTTTGAGATTTGTTTGCTCTCAGGCATAGCTATGTACCTATGGCCGTTTATACCAACAGGCAATATCTTTAATAATTGGTTAAATATTGCAATGTTATTAAATCTACCCTTTTTTATTTGGAGTAGAAAATTAATTAAAACCTAGAAATTATTATCAAATATAATTTTTTTGTTCTTTACTAATTAATTTTTTTTAAGTAAAAAGCCTTGCCTGGTGATTATTGCGAAAGTGTAATACCCGATCCCATTCCGAACTCGGCAGTCAAGCCTTTCAGCGCCAATGGTACTTTGTCTTAAGACACGGAAGAGTAGGACATTGCCAGGCATATCTAAAATGAAAAATCTCATTATTGTAACTGGTGGTGCTGGATTTGTAGGCTCTAATTTAATCAGATCTCTTTTAAAAAATACAAATAAAAAAATTATAAGTTTAGATAACTATTCTTCTGGTAATATAAAAAATCATATTAAAAATAAAAGAGTTAAGTACTTAAAAGCAGAAACAGTTAACATTTCAAAATATTTAAATAATATAAAAAAACAAATTAATTCAATTTTTCATTTTGGAGAGTTTGCAAGAATTTATCAGAGTTTTAAAAAATTTGATGAATGTTTTAAATCAAATTCTATTGGTTCTAATGCTGTATTTAAATTTTGCCTTGATCATAATATTAAACTTATCTATTCAGCAACCTCAGCTTCTCTAGGTAATAAAGGATACGATAAAAATTTATCCCCCTATGCTTTTACGAAATCAAAAAATTTGGAACTATTAGAAAATTTAAGAAAATGGTTTAATTTTAAATTTGAGGTTATTTATTTCTATAATGTATATGGTCCTGGTCAAATCAAATCAGGAGATATGGCAACAGTGGTTGGAATTTTTGAAGATCAATTTACCAAGAATAAACCTTTAACTGTAGTGAGGCCGGGGACGCAGACAAGACGATTTACCCATATTGATGATACCATTAAAACTTGTATTGAAGCTTGGAGAAAAAATAAATGTAATCATTATAGTATAAGTTATAAAAAATCATATTCCATCAAAGATCTGGCCAAAATGTTTAAGACTAAAATAATTTATCTAAAACCAAGATTAGGTGAACGATATGCCTCAGCACTTACTAAAATGTCAAATAATCGTAAAATTATTAATAAATATGGAAAAATAGATTTGAAAGATTATGTAAGTTCGTTTATTAAGGATAAAAAATTATGAAAATAAAAAGCTCATTAAAATCAATAAAAAAAAGAGATCTTAATTCTAAGCTAGTTAGGAGAAGAGGTCGTGTTTACGTTATCAATAAAACCAACCCAAAATTTAAAGCAAGACAGAAGTAATTTTTATGGATAATGAAGACCATAAAAATACCTGGAACAATTTTACAAAATTTGTGTTGTGGGGAACTGTCGCGGTTATAGGGGTTTTAGTTCTAATGGCAATATTCTTACTGTAAGATTCAAGTATGAAAATTGCTTCAATTTTAGAAAATCAAGAATTCGAAAAAAGAATAGCAATTACACCTGAGATTGCAAAAAAATATATATCACTTGGACTTGAAGTTTCATTATCTGAAAATTATGGAAGTCATCTTGGAATTAAAGACGAAGATTATAAAGAATTAGGTGTATCAATTTTAAAAGATGAAAAAGAAATCATATCTAGCGTAGATATTATTGTTCAGTTAGGTTTATTAGATGATGACAAAAGCTCTTTATTAAAAGAAAATCAAACATTTATTGGGGTGTTAAACCCATATGATAATAAAGATAAAATAAATGATTTAGTAAAAAAAAAAATAAATACTTTTTCACTTGAATTGCTTCCAAGAATAACAAGAGCACAATCCATGGATATATTGTCTTCCCAAGCAAACCTTGCGGGTTATAAAGCAGTAGTAGAGTCGTTCGCTCATTTTGAAAAAGCTATTCCAATGATGATGACTGCAGCAGGAACAATACCAGCTGCAAAAGTACTAGTTGTTGGCGCAGGGGTTGCAGGATTACAAGCAATTGCAACTGCAAAACGAATGGGTGCAATTGTATTTGCTACAGATGTTAGGATGGCATCTAAAGAACAGGTTGAAAGTTTAGGTGGAAAATTTTTAACAGTTGAGGGAGCTGAAAATTTAGAAACTGAAGGAGGTTATGCTAAAGAAGCATCAGATGATTTTAAAAAGAAGCAAGAAGAATTATTGTCAGAAACACTGAAGAAAATTGATATTGTGATTTGCACTGCCTTAATTCCTGGAAAAAAAGCACCGGTGATTATTAAAGATGGCATGATTAATAATATGAGCTCAGGGTCAATAATTTATGATTTAGCAGCTATTCAAGGTGGAAATACAGCACATACTAAAGTTGATGAAATTGTTGAAAAGAATGGTGTTAAAATAATGGGTGAAAGTAATATTTTAAACAAACTTCCAACTTCATCATCTAATTTATATGCAAAAAATGTATTTAATTTTGTTTCAAATTTATATGATAAAGAAAAACAAAAAATTAATATTAACCTTGAAGATGAAATAATTGAGAAAACTTTAATAAAATAAAATTATGGAAATAGATCCTTTTATATTCAGATTGAGCATATTTATCCTTTCAATTTTTATAGGGTATTATGTAGTTTGGAGTGTTACTCCATCTTTACATACACCTTTAATGTCCGTTACCAATGCGATTTCATCAGTGATTATTGTTGGTGCAATTATTGCTGGTTTGGCAGGAAACTCTGATAATATATTTAATACTTCAAGTATCTTTGGTTTTTTGGCAATTTCCCTCGCAGCAATTAATATTTTTGGAGGTTTCCTAGTAACCCAAAGAATGCTTGCTATGTACAAAAAAAAGAAAAAGGATAAATAATGATATCAGCAAATTTATCAGCAATATTTTATCTAATTTCAGGAGTATTATTCATTTTAGCTTTAAGAGGACTTTCTTCACCAGAAACATCCAGACAAGGTAATTTCTTTGGAATTTTAGGAACGATTATTGCAATAACAGTTACATTTTTATCTATTGGAAATTTTTCAACTGGATTTGTAGTTGTTTTAATTTTTCTTTTAGTAGGGGGGGTAATAGGAGCGTTTATTGCTTACAAAATTCCTATGACCGCAATGCCAGAATTGGTAGCTGGTTTTCATAGTTTAGTTGGTCTTGCTGCAGTATTTGTTGCTATAGCTGCTTTTTTAAACCCAGGAGCCTTTAACTTAGGATCACCAGGTAACATTAAACTTGGAAGCTTAATTGAAATGTCAATCGGTGCAGCAGTGGGTGC
>Ga0181595_10004667_pt1 | contig 12460 bp, 10 predicted proteins | sample 041ome_7_FD_145604 | JGI IMG/M metagenome (GOLD analysis project Ga0181595, IMG submission 145604) | Coastal salt marsh microbial communities from the Groves Creek Marsh, Skidaway Island, Georgia - 041401AS metaG (spades assembly) | ecosystem: Environmental > Aquatic > Marine > Intertidal zone...
CTACTTTGACAAACAAGGACTTATAAGACTCTCATGACCTCAACTTCTCGAACCGCCCGGTGCGGACCCGCATGCCGGGTGGTGTGGCAGGGGTAGATCAGATAATATGATCTCCCCTATGCCGATTATCCTGCTTGTGAGAGCAAAGGCTGGCCTCATAGTTTAAAGCCGGCTACAGATTGCAGGCCTAATCTGCCACTTCCTGTTCGCTGCTTTGCTGTTTAGCTAGCAGGGTTTGCTGTTCCATCTGTGCCGTGAGTTGCTTAACCCGTGCCGCGAACGCTGCCTTGGACTCTGCCGGAACCGGTCGCGCTAATGGAATATGCGCTGACATCGGGTTTACCGGGCGGTTATTCACGTGCAGTTCGTAATGCAGGTGCGGGCCGGTAGAGCGCCCGGTATTACCGGATAGAGCAATACGCTGACCCCGGGTTACACGCTGACCGCGCTGCACCATAAAGCGGCTTAAATGCAGGTAACGGGTTTTGTAATTACCAAAGTGTTGAATTTCAATATACTTACCAGCAAAGGGGTGGTTTTCAATCCGCGTGACCACACCATCAGCCGGTGCCACAACCGGGGTACCAACCGGCAATGGGAAGTCAGTGCCGTTATGCGGTGATACCCGCTTGGTAATTGGGTGCAGGCGCCGCGGATTGAAGTGCGAACTAACCCGTACCTGATTATTCAATGGATAACGGGAAAACGCGCGTTCCAGGCTATCGCCGTTAGCATCATAATATTGGCCGTCATCATGCATAAAAGCACTGAGCGTCTGCCGCCGGTTTAATATCCGGATCCCCTCGATGCGGCTTTGGCCGGTACTTTCTTCTCCCACATAGTTTTCGCTGCGCAGCACCTGAAATTGTGCACCAGCCTGAATATCGCGGGCGAAATTAATCCGATCTTTAAATAGCTGATTAATATTGTAAATATCAGCATCATTCAGCCCGGCTCGCTGTGCTGAAGCATAGAAACTGCCGAAAACCTCACCCACCAGAATGGTATTCTGCCAGATACCTTCGTCCAGTAGTTCCTGATAACTAAACTCATCTGGCGCTTCGCGCTTATACAATACCTTCTTACCCGCATGGACATAGAGTTCCATGCTCTGTAACTGCCCATCGTCATCCAGTTGTAATGTCAGGCGATTACCCGGACGCAATACGTCCAATGCCAGCAAGGACTCATCGGCCGCCATCACCTGTTGCACGGTTTGATAATTTAAACCATAGCGCGCAAAAATCCGGCTCAGACTATCGCCCGATTCGATGTTATACACTTTTACATAAGGATCTTCAGGTGGGGTGGTTTGGGTTTTGCTGTACAACCATTCGGTTATTTCAGTTACCGGGAATTGCTGTAATTGCGCCGGGCCATGCTGCAACCCCAAGCCAAGCACCAGTGGTACTACGCCCAGATTTTGCTGTTGTTTTTGCTGTGGCCAGACCATCAACACGCTGATGCTGAGTAAACACAGCAACATCAGCCGCTGATGCATGGTGGGCACGCGGTCCCGTAATTGTCGGATATGGCGAATTGGCATTAATTAAATCTTGGTTATTTATAGTGTTATAAGTTGATAAGGGCAACAGCACCGCTTGGCCGGCCTTGGCTGCAATAAGATACCCTTAACATTAATAAGTTCATTCTATGCGATGCAATAACGCTTTGCATCCACCAGCTTGATATTCTGCGGCTGGCTTAACAAGGCACTTTGTGCCAGATGCGAAACTTTTACCAGAAAGCGGTGAAAATTTACACAAAAAATTTGTGTTTTTTTCTGCTTTTGCCCATAAAGCAACCAGTACTACCGGTACCAGCCCAACGCTGAAATTTTTTTAGTCAACTTTTGCCACCGGTAGACAGCGCAAGCTCAGGTGCACATCTGAGCGCCATTTAAAGCACAACATAATTAAAATCAACAGGGTAGAAAAATGTATAGAAAAAGCCTCCTGGCAGTCTTAATTAGTAGCAGCCTGCTTCTGGGTTGTGACAGCGAAACCGTCGTGGTTGAAGTGGAGCGGGAAGTCATAGTGACGCCGCCGCCAACAGTCGATACTGGCGCGGTAGTGCTCACCGATTTGGATACCGTCTATGGTTATGCCTCAGAAAACGGCGGCACAACCGGCGGCAGCGGCGAAAATCGGGTCGAAGTCGTGGTGTGTACCGGTGAGCAAATGATTGCGGCGTTAAAAAACAAAGATCCGCAGCGCCCTCTTACCATTTGGGTAAACGGCACCATCACCTTACAAAATGCGAAAGATAGCCGGATTGATATTAAAGATATCCGTGATGTCTCAATTATCGGTTTGGGAAGTCAGGGCGAAATGGCCGGTATTGGCTTTAATATCGTGCGGGCGCAGAACATTATCATTCGCAACCTGCGCATTCACCACGTTCGTGCCAACTTAGGTGCGCCCGGTGATGGCATCAGTATCGAAGGACCTGCCAGCAATATCTGGATCGACCATAACGAAATCTACAACAGCCTGACCGTTGATGACGCCAGCCTGACACTGGATCAGGTTAAGGACTACTATGATGGACTGGTCGATGCCAAAGGCGATGCCCGCTATATCACTATTTCCTTTAATAAATTTCATAATAGCTGGAAGACCTCGCTGGTCGGCTCCTCCGATAGTGATAACTATGAACGCACTCTCACTTATCACCATAACCACTGGTATAACGTTAATTCACGCTTGCCACTGTTCCGTTTTGGTAAAGGCCATATCTACAATAACTTTTATGATGGAGCCGTGGAAAGTGGCATTAATTCACGGATGGGTGCCGTGATCCGGATTGAGCAAAACCATTTTGCCAATATGAAAAACCCGGTGATGTCGATGTTTAGTCAAGAGATTGGCTATTGGCAGCTGATCGATAATATCTTTGAAAATATTACCTGGGAACCGGGAGCAGCCGGATCAGTGATAGCCAACGATAATCAATCTACCGGCGAGTTGTTGGTGCCGTATGACTACCAGCAGAGTCTGATCCCAGTGCAGCAAGTCAAAGAAACGGTGCTGCGTTATGCCGGGGTAGGAAAAATCGAAACGCCACCCAGCCCTGGCCTCTGTCCCGCTCCGGAACCTGAAGTAGCAGTACCGGAAGATCCAACACCACCACCAGTACCGATTGATCCGGTGGAGCCACCGGCCAATGTCGACTGGAACATCTATGCCGCTGATCTGGAGCCCTTTGCCAGCAACGCCGTAACCTTGGCAGATGGCAGCTTAGGTCAGTTCGCACCACAACAAAGCGGCGGCGCTGCTGAACCTAATCTGTTTAGCGCCAACGGCGATGGTACGGTAACCTTCGACAGCACGGCCAGTGGCTCAGATCGTAGCCGGGCCAAGTTGGACAGCGTTATTGCCGCCAATGGCGTTTATCCTAAGTACTTCACTTTATTAATGGGCTTACAAGGTAATACTGACAATCAGCGAATTATTGAGACCGAAATTGCCTTTGGCGATACTGAAGGTAGTGCCGGCAGCCGTCTGAAAGTGGTATTCCGCGGTGATGGCAGTAATGCCGGTATCCAACTGGAAAATGCCAACAATGGTTCATCCATCACTTTTGGCAAGGGCAACGAGCCAGACGCTATCGATATGACACAGTATCGGGTATATCACTTTACCATCGCCCTGAGCTCCCCCACTACCGGTAATATTGCAGTTTATATTGAAGGCAATAACACGCCGCTTGGTGTGTTGGAAGGTGTAACCATGCGTCCGGCCAGCAATGCCAGTGACAACTACCTGCAACTGGGTGATGCAGGCAATAGCAGCTATAAAGGTGATATCGACTGGGTACTGTGGACCGATGCCGGCGCCTACACACCGGCAATGTTAAAAGGTCTGCTGCCAACTGGTATTGGCGATATTAGCGGCTACGACAACTAAGCTCTGCTATGTACGCCGAAGCCCGGAATGAACCGGGCTTTTTTCATCGCATCTTTTGTCGCATCTAAAGTGTATCGATCGGCCTTTGTTGCTATAGTCAGAAAAAAATCAACAACAGGATCCCGTATGCAACTTAAACCTTTGTTATTGCTTGCCAGTTTAACCAGTTTTGCCGCCGGCGCGGCGCCGGTGGTACTGAAAAATGTTCAGGGTTATGGCTTTGATCAGCAGCGGCAGCTGGTAAATTTCCAAACCCTGGTGTTTGATGATGAAACCGGTCAGGTACTGGCCCGTGGTGACAGCAGTGTTGCTGCGACTTATCCACAGGCAAAAGTTTTGGATGGCAAAGGTCAAACCCTGTTACCTGGCTTAATTGACGGCCATGGTCATTTACTGGGTTTGGGTGAATATCTGAAACAAGCGGATCTGCGCGGGCTTACCAGCGAAGCGACCTCAGCGGCACAGGTCGCCGCCTTTGCCCGCGCTAATCCAGAGCAACAATGGGTTATTGGCCGGGGTTGGAACCAGGTATTATGGGATAGCAAAGCTTTCCCGGCGAAGAAAACCTTAGATGAAGTGCTGCCAGATAAGCCTGTGTATCTGGTACGAATTGACGCGCACGCGGCCTGGGTCAATAGTAAAGCCCTGGCATTGGCAGGCATTACTAAAGACACCATCGATCCACCTGGTGGTGAAATTATTCGCGATGAACGCGGCGAACCAACCGGGGTGTTAATTGATAATGCGATGTATCTGGTGCAGCAAAAAATCCCGGCGCCCAGTACAGCGGACAAACGAGCGGCGCTACAATCGGCGTTTAGCCATCTACAGGCACTGGGTATTACCGCCGTGCATGATGCTGGCGTTAGCACCGAGTTAGTCAGCCTGTATCAGCAGTTACAGCAAGAACAAGCGCTTGGAGTGCGCGTTTATCCGATGCTGTCAGCTAAAGATCCGGCGCTGGAACAGTGGTTCAGTAAAGGTATCGTCGATGATCCAAGCGACTGGCTGGATATCCGTTCGGTCAAAATCTATGGCGATGGCGCTTTGGGCAGTCGTGGTGCGGCATTGTTAGCTGATTATAGCGATCAGTCCGGCCAACGTGGTCTTTTAGTTACCGAACCCGATGCCCTGACCGAGATTATGCGGCTAACTATTAACGCCGGCTATCAGGCTAATGTGCACGCCATTGGCGATCGGGCTAATCGTTTGGTATTGGATCGCTTTGAATTGCTAGCTTCAGCCGAGCAGCGCGCCGCCGGCCGCCACCGCATCGAGCATGCACAAATTGTCTCACCGCAGGATATTCCACGCTTTAAAACCCTGCAGGTGTTACCGGCCATGCAGGCGGTACATGCTACGTCAGATATGAATATGGCCGGCGACCGGCTTGGCGTATCCCGCTTACGTGGTGCCTATGCCTGGCGCACCTTTGTTGATCAGGGCAGTATTATTGTCGGGGGGTCAGATTTTCCGGTAGAGCTGGCAAATCCCTTCCACGGTTTGCATGCCTCAGTCACCCGGCAAGATCAGCAAAATCAGCCAGTTGGTGGCTGGTTGCCAGAACAACGTCTGACACTGGTTGAAGCGCTGCGTTCCTTTACTGTCGATGCCGCTTATGGCGCTTTCCACGAGCAAAGCATGGGTACATTGGCGCCCGGCAGCTGGGCCGACTTTATTCTGGTTGACCGCGATATCTTTGCTATTCCCCCGGAGCAGCTGTGGCAAACCACTACCGAGCAAACCTGGATCCACGGCAAACTGCGCTTTAGCCGTTAGCAAGCGCAAAACTAAAGGCCCGCCAGTCGGCGGGCCTGAACTACGATTAATTTACGTCATCTTCTTCTGTCACAAAATCTGGTCGTTGGCCGTGACTTTGCTTATCGCGTAATTTACCTATCACCGTGCCGAGCTTACGCTGTAACTTGTCAGCGGCACCGCTGATTGCCTGCCCTACAGTTGGCGCCAGCTCTGTCACGGCCACTGGCTCCAACCCTTGTGGCCGGGCTTCCAGTAAGCAGCGTTTATCATGGCCATCCTGCTTGGTTTTGCCGTTTACGTCACTTAAATGCACTTCAATACGGGTCAGATGATCGGCAAAACGCTGTAGCTTATGATTAAGGGTATCGCGGACAAACTCAGCCAGGCGCTCGTCAGCCTGGATATTGCGGTCACTGTTGATTTGTACTTGCATAGGTTACTCCTGTTGCAATAAGGACTGCAGATTAAGACGCCAATTTTGGCTATAGGTTTCGACGTCTTAATGATTAACTGGTATCAATGCGCGCTAAGTTCAAGGGCAAAACGCGGAAATAAGCCGATAAAGTCAGACAGCACGGCAAAGTCTGGTTAAAATACCGCTATACCTTAGCCGCAACACCTGATGAGTAGAGATGATCAGTAATAAATGGGCCAAGCTAATTAAGTCGCTGCATCTGAAGAAGCATCGCAAAGCCGAACAGTTATTCTTTGTTGAAGGCGAAAAAGCGGTACTGGAACTGCTGCAATCCGACTGGCCGGTGGTCGCTTTATTTGCCACCGACAGCTTTTTGAACCAGCATACCGCGCTGTGTCAGCGTGCCGCCTTGCTGCAAAACTGCAGTGCCGCTGAATTGGAAAAAGTTGGCAGCTTTAGCAGCAACGATGCGGCACTGGCGGTAGTCAAGATCCCGCAGTGGCACTTTACCCCACCGGCGCCAACCGACTGGGTACTGGTACTGGATAGTATTAACGATCCGGGTAACCTGGGTACCATTATCCGGATTGCGGACTGGTACGGTATCCGGCACATCCTCTGCTCTGAGGACACAGCTGATGCCTTTAATCCGAAAGTGATTGCCGCGGCCAAAGGCTCATTTTTACGGGTACAGTTGCATTATCAGCCGCTGTTACCCTTGTTACAAGCTGCCAATCGGCCGGTTTATGGTGCTTATCTTGGCGGTGAATCGGTGCATCAGCTCGGGTTGCCGCAAAGTGGTGGCTATATCGTACTGGGTAATGAGGCAAATGGTATCAGCGATGCAGTAGGCCGACATGTCAGCCGGAAGATCACCATTCCGGCCTTTGGCCAGGCTGAATCACTGAATGTTGGTATTGCCTGCGCTATTATTTGCGATAATCTGCGTCGCCTCGACGGCGCCTGAAACAGGAACTGCGTATGAATTTCCCGACTATTGAAGCCTATGTGGGCAATACGCCGCTGGTGCGTTTACAACGCCTGGCGAACCATACTAACAGCACGGTTTTGTGCAAACTGGAAGGTAATAATCCGGCCGGTTCCGTCAAAGATCGGCCAGCGCTGAATATGATTGTACAGGCCGAACTGCGCGGCACTATCAAGCCCGGCGATCGGATTATCGAAGCCACCAGCGGCAATACCGGCATCGCACTGGCAATGGCTGCCGCCATTAAAGGTTACCCGATGACGCTGATTATGCCAGCGAATGCCACCGAAGAGCGCAAAGCCTCAATGCGCGCCTATGGTGCCGAACTGATTCTGGTGACTAAAGAGCAGGGCATGGAAGGCGCGCGTGATTTAGCGCTGCAAATGCAGGCCGAGGGCAAGGGCATCGTACTGGACCAGTTTAATAATACCGATAACCCGGCGGCGCATTATGTCAGTACCGGCCCGGAGTTATGGCAACAAACGCATGGCAGCATTACGCATTTCGTTTCCAGCATGGGCACCACCGGCACCATTATGGGCACCTCCCGCTATCTGAAGCAGCAAAATCCGGCGATTCAGATTATTGGCTTGCAACCGGCAGATGGCGCCAGTATTCCCGGCATCCGCCGCTGGCCCAAAGAATACCTGCCGGGCTTTTTTGAGCCTGAGCGCGTCGATCAAGTAATCGATATCTACCAAAAAGATGCCGAAGAGATGATGCGCCGGCTGGCCCGGGAAGAAGGCATCTGTGCCGGTGTCAGTTCCGGTGGCGCTGTTTATGCGGCAATTAAACTGGCAGAGCAGGTGGATAATGCTGTCATAGTCGCTATTGTTTGTGACCGTGGCGATCGCTATTTATCGTCCGGTATTTATTAGTACAAAATAATCTTAAAGCCCGCACGCTAAACTTCCGGCTGGCGGTATAATAAGGGCCTCTTTGGCTAAGTGAGTGGCCCCTTTGTCATACGAATATCTGGCGCTCTTGGCAGCTGCCTGCTGGGCTTTTGGCAGTTTATTGTCGGCGCAGGCGGCAACGCATCTGGGTGCCTTTGCCTTTACCCGTTACCGGATGCTGATTGCCATGTCGCTGCTGTGGCTGCTGAGCTTCGCCACCGGCAGTTGGCAAAGTCTGCAACTGCCCCAGGTATTGTTACTCATCCTGTCAGGTGCAATTGGCATCTTTATCGGTGATACTGCCCTCTTTGCCGCGATGAATCGTCTTGGCCCGCGCCGGGCCGGTGTGTTATTCGCAACCCATGCGCTGTTCTCGGTGCTGCTGGCGTACTTTTTTCTGGGTGAAACCCTGTGGGGACTGACCCTGGTTGGCGGCAGCCTGTTAGTCGGTGGCGTGATGATTGCCATCGCCTTTGGTAAACGCAAAGAGGAGCAACATCAGTGGGAAAGCAGCCAGCAAGGGCTGAAGATTGGCATAGCGCTGGCATTATTATCGGCACTGTGTCAGGCCGTCTCAACCCTGATGCTGAAACCGCTGATGGTAGAGGGCCTGGATGCAATAGCCGGCTCTGCCGTGCGGATGAGCACCGGCTTTGCATTACACCTGCTGGTTTGGTTACTGGGCCTAAAAGTGGCACGCAGTTATTTACCGCTGACCTGGCGCGTATTCTGGCTGGTGGCGCTGTTTTCATCGGTCAGTCCGGTATTAATTTTACCGATGCTCTGGCTGGTATACCGGCGCCGGCCCGCCTGGGGCGCCTGGTTAGGCGCACTCCTTACCGTAGCCGGCACCGCTTTACTGCTCTAACTGCCGATCACACCACCATCTTCTTTGGTAATGACCACGGTCGCCGAACGCGGCCGGCTATTGCCACCATCGGGCCAGTGACTGGTAAAGGCGGTTGGTGTCGAACGATCACCAGGGTGCTGAATATTCACAAACATGGTTTTACCATCTGGTGTAGTGACAACGCCGGTAACCTCACACTCAACCGGTCCCACCAAAAAGCGCTTAAGTTCCCGTCCTGCTGTATCGGCAGCCAGCATCTGGTTGTTACCAAAAGATCCCTCACTTTGCAGACTGCCACTCATATCAGTTTGGATCCAGAGTAACCCCTGAGGGTCAAACCAGAGCCCGTCCGGGCACGCCAGAGCATTATCTGCCGTCAGCTGTAACGCCGTGCCGGGTGTCGCGGTTCCGGTTGGACCGGCGAGTAAAAAAATATCCCACTCAAATTTTTGTGCTTGTGGCTGTTCACGCCAGCGGATAATATGTCCAAACAGGTTTTCCGGCCGCGGATTGGCGGCATCCGTTTCTGCTGCTTGCCGCCGGCTGTTGTTGGTCAGGGTAAAATACACTTCGCCGCTTTGTGGATGCACGGCGCCCCACTCCGGACGGTCCATCTTAGTGGCCCCGGCAATATCGGCAGCTAAGCGGGTATTCAGCAATACATCGGCCTGTGAATCGAAGCGAACACCGGCAGCAGCAACTTTGGCGCGGAAAACCGGATCCGTTAAATCCAGTGCTAACCATTCGCCACTGCCATCCTCGTTAAAACGGGCCGCGTATAGGGTGCCGTTATCCAGCAAGGCGCCACTGGCAGTTGCCGGATCATAGGGCGCTGCCGAGACAAATTTATAAATATATTCAAAACGCGAATCATCACCGGAATACGCCACCAATGGCTGACCCGGCACCGCTTTGGCGAAGATTAGCCCTTCGTGCGCGAAACGACCAAGCGCCGTGCGCTTTACCGGTACTGACTGCGGATTAAAAGGATCGATTTCGACAATCCAGCCAAAGGTATTCGGTTCATGCCGGTAATCCTGTGTGGCGGAAGCAGCGGTTTGACTGGCATTAAAGCGCAAGCTTTGCTCAGAAGCCGGCTGCGCGGTTTCCCAATGGTAGCCGCTTTGTTGACGCGGCACACTATAGCGAGCCTGCTCTCGCGGCAGCGCTGCATCATGATTTACAAAATAACCGGCCCAATTTTCTTCACATGTCAGGTAAGTGCCCCAGGGAGTCACACCGTGCGAGCAGTTATTCAAGGTGCCGCGACAGGCGGTACCGTCCGGGCTATAACGACTGCGAACTTTCGCATGTCCACGCACCGGCCCAGCCAGTTGTGCCGGAGTTTGTACTGTAATACGCCGGTTATAACGGCTGCCTGCGACTTGCATCCATTGCCCATCCTCCTGACGGATAATATGCACAACTGACACGCCATGTGCGGCCTGCTCTTTGGCCACCTGTTCAGCGGTCCTGGGAAACACCGGGCCAGCCGGATGCAACAGGTCCGGTTCAACATATTCATGGTTCATTACCAATAAACCTTCGCTGGAGCTATTGCCACCCTGCGGCAGGTCAATCGGGAAAAAATGCATGCCGTCATGGTGCATCCCCATCTGCTGCGCCTGTTCTGCCGCAGTATTGCTGGCGTCGGCTTTATAAGCCGGGTAGTCGCCACAAATCGGTGTGCCCCAGGCTAAAAAAGGTTGCACCCGGTAGCCCGCAGGTACAGTGACCTGATCCAGCCGGTTGCCGGCCACAGCCAGAAAACCGGGGCGAATGGGGCCGGCGGCAGTTGGTGTCAGCTCACTGGTTAAGCGACAACCCGACAGCTGGCTACCCAATACCCCGGAAATCGCCAGCGCCAGCGAGCCTTTTAAGAAGGTACGGCGCTGCAGACGTTGCTGTAATACTGCGGCAAAACACGGGTTAGCAGAAAAATTGGCGACTGGCTCATCGCCGCTATTATCAATTTGTGGCTGGCGCGGCTGTTGGGCAGACATCAGATAACTCCATAAACTAAATAGCCTGACAGTAACGGTTTTGCATGGCAGTTATATGACAACCACCAACAATCTAGCCGCTATCTGCAGCCTCTGCTATAGTGGCTGTCAAAACAACGGAGCAGATTATGCAATGGCAAGTGCTGACTTTTGCTGAATTAGATACCCATACCCTGTATTCATTATTACAGTTACGGGTCGATGTATTTGTGGTCGAGCAAAACTGCCCTTATCCGGAGCTGGATGATAAAGACCTGGATCCGCAAACCCGCCATGTACTACTGAAAAAAGGCGATAAAGTGATCGCCTATGCACGGGTGCTGGCTCCCGGCGTCAGCTTTGCCGGTTTTCCGGGGATCGGACGGGTTTGTGTGTCGCAAACTGCCCGCCGCCTTGGCCTGGGTAAGGTTCTGGTGGAACGGACGCTGGCTGAGACCAGCCAATTATGGCCAGCCACTGATATTCATATTTCCGCGCAGTGTTATCTGCAACGTTTTTACGAAGAATTAGGCTTTAAAGCAGCGAGTGAACCCTACCTGGAAGACGATATTCCGCATTTACAGATGATTAAGTACTTTCAGCAGACTGCAACAGCATAAAGTGCGACGACGGCAGCCTGCTCAGGCAGCCGTCGCCTCAATCGCCTTTAAAGATAAGTCTCCTGTAAAGGTAAGCTCCCAGTTAAGGTAAGCCGACTTCAAAAGTCAGGGTCAGTGTCGCCCGGATCTGATCTGCCAATTCAGTTTTTTCTGCTGACTGATAACTGGCCTCGATCAGGTAACGACCAGCCTGCGCCGGGGTAAAAGCCAGTTTACCTGCCGCATCGGCTTCCAGCGTCTGCCGCCCGGCCGCATTACGGTATAACTCATCCTGCCGGGAAAGCTCTACCTTTACCCCGGCCGCAGGTTTGCCGTCCATTAGCAGTTGCCATTCAATCTTATCCTCTGCCACATAATCCGCCGGATGGGTAATAAAGTTCAGTTCAAAGCCATCCCCTTTCGGGTCCAGCGCTGTGCGATTAGGTGCCTTTACGGTCACCACTGCCAGGGCTTTACTCTGCCCCCGGCTGGTCGTCACCTTAGTCGCGCCAGCCGGTAGCTCTTTAGCCGCCGCCCGCTTATCTGCCATAATGCGCTTACGCTCGCCGTTCACCTCAAACATAGTGAAGTAGCGCGCCGGGCCGCCATTTTCAATCAGGTAAGTGCCTTCCTGCACCAACTGATGATCGGCCTGTGATTTGCGTTTGCCCTGGTAACTCTGGCTAAACTTATGCCGGCTGCCATCGGGAAATACCAGGCTCAGATTGTCCGGCGACACCCCTTTATCGGCGACAAAGGTCATATTGGCGGCAGACAGATCCACCGAAATCCAGGTGTCTTCGCCTGATAACACAAAATGACTGGGCATCAGCCACAGGGTATGGGCCAGGCTCGCCTGGCTAAAAAGCGCCAGCATGGCAGCAGTCAGTAATTTCTTCATCGGTATATCCTTCTTCTGTTTAGTCATTTATTTAACCTCAACTCGGGATAAGAAAATTTGAACTAACGGCCCTCCACGTGATCGGATCTTTCGACCAAGAGAAACCCAATCACACGGAGAGCCTATGAACAAATTAGTGGAAGTGTTTTGCGATGTCGAT
>Ga0181595_10004668_pt1 | contig 12452 bp, 9 predicted proteins | sample 041ome_7_FD_145604 | JGI IMG/M metagenome (GOLD analysis project Ga0181595, IMG submission 145604) | Coastal salt marsh microbial communities from the Groves Creek Marsh, Skidaway Island, Georgia - 041401AS metaG (spades assembly) | ecosystem: Environmental > Aquatic > Marine > Intertidal zone >...
ACGTGCTCAACAATGCGATCACCTACCGTTCGGCGCGACTGAAGGGCACGCGGTTCGTGGTCGGTTACCTGGTGTTCAGCGCGGTGTGCAGTTTGGGCGCGCTCGCCAATATCTCGGTCGCCAACCTGACGCTGCGCGAGATGGGAAGTTGGCCGCTCGCGGGGGTCGCGGGGGCGCTGATGAGCTCGGTGTTCAATTTCGGGGTCGCGACGCATTTCGTGTGGCGGCCGCGCCGGCGCCGGCGTCGCGCCAAGGTAGTGCTGCGGGCCGAGGCCTGAGCATGTGATTCAGAGGTCCTGCCCCACCGGTTTCGGTGGGGTAGGGGACAAGCTCAGTTGCTGTCCGAATCGTCGTCGTCCGCAATGATGATGATCCCGACGATCACAGCCGCGGCGGCCGCGATCGCGATGATCAGGCCGCTGCCGCCAGCGGCGATCTTGCTCTGGCCCGCGGTCGGCGCCGAGGCGCGCACCGACTTGGCGACCGACAGCGACGAAGCGGCATTGACCGGCGCCGCGGCGACGGGGGCGGCGACCAGCGCCGTTGCGGCAGCAGCCGCGAGATACTTGCCGAACATGAATTACACTCCCGATTTCACGAGCCTGTTCTTCTAGGTGCAATGCAGCAAGAAGTCGAGGTGGTTCACCGCGCCTGCCGTTCCTTTCGTCACGCGAAGGTGGGTTAGCGAAACATTAACCCGATGCTTGTTCTTCTATCCGCACACCCTATCCGTCGCTCGCCCGATGCGCTGTGCTAGCGGAGAAGAGCATCGTTCCGGTACGATATCACCCGATCACCCCTTTTCGCGTCAGGTAAATAATAACTGTGTCGTGGATTGCGGATCATCGTGAGACTCGCGTGGCGGGCAAAGCGGCACCCTCGTCGCGCGCGTCGATCGCCGCGCCCAGTTTCGCCAGCATGGCGCCGAGCGGCCCGTCGAGCGTCGCCAGCGCCAGTTCGCGGCACGTCAGCGTGCGTCGCATCGCCGCCTGCTCGTCGGCGCGCGCGCGTTGGTGCTGGACCAGGTCCGCAGGTGGCGGAGCGGGGCGCATCCAGCGCGGCAGATGCGCCAGCACCGCGCGCGGCAGCGTCATGCGATACGCGTTGGAGGTTTGCGCGATCCGCGGGCCGGGACGCGCGGTATCGGGCTCGCCCTCGACCGCGCCGTCACTTGCGCGGCGCACGAAACGGCGCTGGCGCAGCAGGAACCCGACCTCCTCCAGCACGCGCAGGCCGCGCGCGATCGTCGCGCGGCCGAGCCCGGTGACGCGCGCGAGATGGTCGTAGCTGGGATAAACGCGGCCCTGGTTGAGCCGCGCGAGCGCGAGCAATTCCTCCAGCACGCGCACCGCGCCGTCCGTCAGCGCGGCGACCGTTCGCTCCGACGCGGTGAGCGCGCGCTCGCCGCGCCGCGCGATGCGCCGCAATCCGCGCCCGGCATCGAGCGCGCGCCGGGCGACGCGCAGCAGTTGGTCGGTCTCACCCTTCGCCGGGCTCGCGAAGAAGGCGTGCTCGAACGTCCCGGCCTCGCGGCTGCCCGGAAGCACCGCGCACGGGCTCGGGTTTCGCACGACGCCGGCGCGCCGTCCGATCCGCGTGAGCGCCAGCGCGCCCGCCTCACCGAGCGTATAAGCCGTCATCGTCCATCCCCTTTGTCGGGGCTGGGACCAGGGTCAAAAAAGGGCGTGGCGCGAGACGCGCATCCTTGAACCGGACAGGTTTCGACGGTATCTGGAAGGGGCATGTGAATGACCCCGGTTCGACGTTTGGCGACGTCGTTCCATCAACCTTTGGGATGCCCGGCCTTCGTGCCGGGCTTTCCTTTATGTGGTCACAGCCGCTTTCCTACACGTGCCGGCCGATGCGGCCGGGTTCGCCGCGTATGTTGCAACAAAAATCCAACAAAGAAAGCGGCTACGGTTCGTGCTTTCGAGTAGGAAATGGCGAAACTTGCGTGAAATCGGCCCAAACAACGCGCGCTATTCGTGCTTTCGAGTAGAATAAACGCGCGAAGTTCGTGCTATCGAGTAGGAAATACCCGCAGACTTCGTGCTTTCGGGTAGGAAATCATTCGGCGTTACTGGTGACGTGATTCGCCCGATTCGTTTTCGCCTGCCTCACGCCCGCGCCGCGCCGCGTCACGCCTGGGTGTCGGATCGCTCAACCGCCGGGTCGCCCGTGCCCTCGCCTTCGGCTGTCCCCTCGATTGCGGTTGGCCGATGCGTGATGACGACGCGCGCGGGCGCGGCACGGCGGCCGCGACGCGCCGGCTCGGTCTCGCTCGGTACGGGCGCGGGGGACGACGTGGGGGCGGCGGAGGGCAGGGGGGCCTCGTCCTCGATCAGTTCGATCGAATAGTCCGGGATCGCGTCGGTGCCCGATATCCCGCGCATCGCTGCGCGGAAGTTCGACAACGGGTTCTGGTAGCCGATCTGGAGCCGGAACGTCGCGAGATCGATCTCCATCCGCCCGTCCTCGCAGGTCGAGCGTGCGACCTCGTAGATGCGCCGCTCGATGGGTCCGAGTTGGAAATAGGTCGCGGCGTAGTTGAGCACCTGCCGGTCGCGCAGGATCGCGCGGAACAGCCAGTCGCACAGCCGCACCTTGACCGCCTTCAGGCGACGCTCGCCGGTCTTGGTCTTGGAATAATGCAGCCTGGCTTCCGACAGCCACGAGAAGAAACCTTCCTCGCCCTCGCCGCCCGCCTCGATGTTGGTCTTGATCTGCGTGCCCTGCAGCCGCTCCAGCGCCTCGGACAATCGCTGGTACGACCGCGCCGAGTGGTTGGAGCCGGTGACCGAGAACAAATCGTGCGCGGTGAACACGAAATCCTGCGCGACGTCCTCGCCCGCTTCCAGCTTCGCTGCCATCAGGCTGGCGATGTAGAGCACGATCTCCTTGTCGTAGATCGTCGCGACGCCGTTCGCGGACGGGCGCACCTCGATCGAGACGGTGGCGTGCTCGTAGCTGAGCGGCTTCATCCACGCGTTCTTCGACAGCGCGAAGAACGGAAACGCCATCAGCGACCGCTCGCCGCGGATCTCGCCCATCAGCGGGCTGTCGAGCTGGAACAGGTCGCGCTGCGACACGCCCTTGCCGTCGCGCTTGCGCGGCACCGCGGGCGTGGTGCGGGCGGGGGAGGCGGATTTGGCGGGCATTTGGGTCATGCCGGATATTTCCTACTCGAAAGCACGAACTTTGGGGAGCGCGAAGGCGCGCTCGTGGGGAAAAGCAGCCAAGATCGTGCTCGAGTTCGTGCTTTCGAGTAGGAAATGGAGTGAACGGCTACCCGTTATCGAATCGCTGCAATGTCCGTCGCGCTCGACCATGGAACCGGTGCCAACGCGTAAATAGCCAACACCGTCAGCCTCATCTAAGAGGAGGGCAACGAGATACATCAACCCGGAGTACGCAATTGATCTGGCTCGCAATTCTGCTCACCGCAGCCCAGCAGGCCGACACCCCGACGTGTGTGGGATCGAGCGACACGCTCGATTGCCGCGCACCCGATGGGTCAACATACATCGAACGACGGATCGGGGATCAGGTGGTCCGTCGCGGAACGGATCGCAACGGCAAGGAATGGACCGAGTATGTCACGCCGGTGTTCGACGGAACGCGGACCAGCGGCTATGACTCGAGTGGTCGAACATGGTCGCAGCAGTGCAATCCGCGGTTCGGCACCACGGGCAACAACCGCGCCGGCAACTCGGTATTCATCCCACCCGTGCCGCAGCGACCGAGCGCCAATGGTGAACAACCCACCAATCCATGCGGCTGAACCGTTCCACAGCGATAAAAAATTGCTCTAGCCGTTGACGGTCGGCTTCGGCCCGAGGCCAAGTGCGCGGCGCCTGTTGAGCAGACGGCCGAGCATCAGGCGCAGCGGCGTCTCATAATAGCGAACCACAAACACCGACATACCGACCGACAGGGCGAGCGCGATTGCTACGAACAATGGATATGTCGCGGGGGACAGCGGAATGACCATCTTGCCGAACCCGACAGTCAGGGCAGTCAGCGGGCGATGCAGCAGGTACAGGGGATAGGATATGATGCCTAGGAACCGGCAGACCCGAATCATTCGATCACCGGGGTGGGGGTGGAGGGCGGCGGTGATGATGGCGAAGAAGGTGGCGTAGATCAGGGGGATCCACAGCGGATTGGTGATCGGCGGCAGGAAGGTCAGCACGACGAGCGGCAGCGCGGTGACGAACAGCCCCGCCCCGAGCCGCGGCAACCAGCCGCGTTCGCGCAGTTCAAACAAGAGCACCCCCGCCGCAAACCCCGCCGCGACGCGCGCGAACCCGGTCCAGAACGTCTGGATGCTGCCACCCCCGTCGACGTGCCCGGTGAGCACGATCACGCCGAGCCCGCCGCACACCAGTACGCCGAGCACCGGCAGCGTCACACGGCGCACCGCGGCCGCGTAGACCCCGTTGGCGACCAGTTCGAGAAACAGCGACCACAAGACCACGTTGACGGGAAACACCGCGTCCAGAAACGGATTGGAGAGGAGATAGGGTAGAACCAGCAGCCCGCTGGCGATCCAGGCCGCCATGTCGGCGGTGGCATAGGCCTGGTCCGGGCTGGCGACGTTGTGCGCGACCAGCGTCAACGCGCCGAGCATCACTCCGGCAAGCACCATCGGGTAGAGCCGCACGAACCGACGACGCGCGAAATCGGCGAGGCCGATCCGGCCGTCGAGCAGCCGCTGCTTGTAGGAGAAGGCGACCACGAAGCCGCTCAGCATGAAGAAGAAATCGACCGCCAGAAATCCGTTCGCGGCGTAGGCGTGATTGCCCGAGTGATAGAAGAACACGCACAAGGCGGCGATGCCGCGCAGGCCGTCGAGCACGTCAAACTGGTGATCCACCGCCGCGGACGGCTGCTGCGCCGCGGATGAGCCGGTCACCGCGGACGGGCTGACCGTCGAGGACGGAACCAGCGCGTCAGGAGCGCCTCCCGAGGCTGCATTGTCCGGTACGGGTGCGCCGATCACAGCCAGAGGGGGCAGTATCGCGGATGACCCTGCGCGCGCGAGTGGGCCCACCGCCGCGGACGGCTGCTGTGCCGCGGTTGCCCGCATCCCCCCTGTGCTCATCCCCGTCCTGCTATGTTGTTGTTTGTATGATAGACGTGTTCCCGCGCTCCGCTGGCCTCAGCGGAGCGCGGGAACACGCGCGTTACTTCTTGGTACCGGTCCGGAAATTGCCGACGTGCGGGTTGAGGCGGTGCGCCGCCTTCGACACCATCGTCGACAGGCCCAGCAGACGCTGGTGCAGCGCGAGCTGGACCTTGCCGCGCGCGGACAGGTCGCCGTGCTGGTGCCAGTAGGTCGTGGTGTCTCCGCCGAACTCCTCGGAATCCTGCGCGGTATAGTAATAAAGCGCGATCGAGTTGCGCCGGTGGCCGGGCGCTACGGGCACCGCGAAACCGTGGACGCTGTTGTGGTCGGTGCGGAAGATCACCATGCGCCCGAAACTGGGCACCACCACGCGCGTCGGGTCCTTGTCGCCCTTGCGATACAGCCCCAGGCAGCCGCCCCAATCCTCTTCCCAATGCTCGTTCAGGTAGAGGATGATGTTGATCTGCCGGTACAGGTTTAGCCGTTGCAGCAGATGAAAGTCGGTATGCGGCGCGAGAATGCCGCCCGCACCGCTGGAGTGCAGCCCGCCGCCCTCCAGATAAGGATCGGGCATCAGCGCCGGAATGCCGCTGATCTGTTCGAGAAAGCCGAGAAACGCCGGCTGGCTGAGCTCGGCAATGATGCGCTGCATCAGGCCGGGCATGGTGGAGAAGTTGCCGCAATAGCGCTTCTCGGCCTGATAATGGTCCTCCCACTTGGCCCAGGACGGCCAGTCGGGATCGGGAAAGGCACGCGCGACCTCATTGAACGGGATCGTCAGCACGTCGTCGAGCACGACATGGGGGAAGGGATCGGCGTTGCTGAACTGGTCGGCGAGCGACGCGATCAGTGCCGGATCCTGCGGCACGCGGCAGATCGGCTGCGCCGCGTCGATGGCCGCTGACCGCGACAGCGTATCCGGGTGCGAGATCAAGTCGGTCATGGCAAGCCTGTTGGAGGAAGAAGCTCGCTAGAGCACAGACCACACATTCGCGCAAGCGACCGATACGGAACGATCGCGCGCGTGCCACAAGGTAACACTTTGTTCCGGTGAGATTTTACCGTGTCGGCAGCCGCGCTGCTACGGCGCAGGCGTCACCGTAACATTGTCGAGCCACGGCCGCGGCGCGGGACCGTCGAGCGAGGCGGGCAGCGCGACGTCAAGGCGCTGCGCGGTGCACCCGGCGGGCACGGCGAAGGTGGCGAGCGTGCCGCGTCGACCATCGGCCGGCGCGCGTGGCAGGGTGGCGGTTACGAGCACCTGTTTCCCGTCCCCGCCGCAGGTCAGCGACAGTCGCGGGCGTGCCAGGTCGTCGCCCGTCACGTCGCCGAAGGCGAGCGCCAGCCGATAGCGTCCGGGCATCAGCGACAGCCACTGCGACGCGACCACGCCGCTGCGGCCGTTGCGCGCGTCCAGGAACAGGCTGCGCCCATAACTCCCGGGTCCGTTCTCGATCACCGCGTTGAGCGTGGCGTCGTCCACCAGCGCCCAGTCGAGCGGCGGGAAAGGATTGTCGCCCTCGAAATCACCGTTGCGGACCGCCGCGCGCGCAGGAGAGATGAGGCGGCGCGCGTCCGCGACCCGGTTCTGGCCGACCAGCTTGCCGATCGCGGCGCTCAGCACCTGCCGCTCATACGGATTGGCCGGGTCGAGCCGCAGCGCCGCAACGATGCCGTACACCGTGTCGGGCGGGGTTTGCTCGTCGATCAACTGGACCAGGAACGCCGATCGCCACGGCGGGCGACGGGCAAGGAGCTTCAGCACCTCGCGCCGGATCGCGGGGTCGGCGGAGGCGGAGATCATTGTCGACAACAGGATGGTGATCGACCGCGTCGTGCGCAGCGCACGGTCGTAGTGGCGCAGCGCGCCCACCACGTCGCCCTGCTGTACCCGCCACTCGATCAGCGCCATCTGCGTCGGCAGGTCGCGCCGCGACATCGCCTCGCCGTAGGTCAGCGCCTTGAGCGCCGCGGTTTCGCGGTTCTGCAACCCGTAGGCGATGCCCAGCGCGCGCGCGGCATCGACGTTGCCGGGTTCGATCATCAGCGCCCGCACGGCGGCGCGACGTCCCTTCGCCAGGTCGGTCGCCGACGCGCCGGGCACCACCGTATTGCCCGCCAGTTCACCCAGCGCGAGCGAGTTGCGCGACCACAAGGCGACCGCGCCCGCGGGATTGCCGCGCGTCCTGAGCAGCGACAGCGTGACCAGCGTCGCGGCGACCGCCAGCAGCGTGGCGGCGAGCGCGATCGCGGCGGTTTGCCACGTCAGCCAGCCGGGCGCAGCCGCGCGCCCGGCAACGCGCCCGCCGTTACGCGTCGTTCTTCTGACCATAATCGTAGCCGTAACCGTAGCCATAGCCGTAACCGTAGCTGGCCTGACGAGCGTCGAACTTGGTCAGCACGATGCCGAGCAGCGCGGCGTGCGCCGAGCGCAGGCGGTTGAGCGCGACGCGCGCGATATCGCGCTGGGTGCGCTTGGACTCGAGCACGAACAGCGTGCCTTCGACGCGGCTGGCGATCAGCGGCGCGTCCGCCAGCCCCATCACGGGCGGGCTGTCGACGATCACGTGATCGTACTCGGCCAGCAATGCGTCGAGGAAGTGGTCCATCCGCTCGCCCGACAACAGCTCGGGCGCGCTGGGCGGCTGCGGTCCGGCCGCCATGAAGAACATGTTCTCGGTTCCGCTGTCGCGCACCAGCGCGCCCAGGTCGTCCGTGCCGGTCAGGTAGTTGCTGACCCCGACCTTGTTGTCCGCGCCGAACCAGTTGTGGACCGACGGCGAGCGCATGTCGGCGTCGACCAGGATGACGCGGTGGCCGGCGCGCGCGATGGTGAAGGCGAGCGCGTAGCTGGTGGTCGACTTGCCCTCCGACGCGCGCGAGCTGGTGACGCCAATCGAGCGCGGCAGACCGTGGGTGGTGGTGAAGGCGAGATTGGTCTGCAGCGACAGATAGGCTTCGTAAAGCACCGACTTGCGATCGGTGAACGCGCTGGCGACCGACACGTCTTCCGTGACGGGGATGGTGCCCACCAGCGGCGTTCCGAAGCTGTTCTCGACCTCGCCCGGATCAACGACGCCTTGGTCGAGCTGCTCGATCAGCAGTGCGGCCGCGGTGCCGAGCGCCAGCCCCAGGAACAAGGCCGCGACCATGTTGATCAGCAGCTTGGGGCTGGACGGCGCGCCGGGCAGTTCGGCCTGGTCGACCACCGCGATGTTGTTGACGCCGACGCCGCCCGCGACGCCGATCTCCTTGAAGCGTTGCAGCAGCGCGTCGTACAACTGCCTGCTGGTATCCACGTCGCGCTGCAGGATGTTGTACTGGATGCTGCGCTGACGAAAATCGAGCACGCCCGATTTCAGCTGGTTGACCCGGTCGCGCAACGCATTCTCGCGCGCGACGGCAGCGGCATAATTCTCGTTCAAGGCGCCGCTGACGCGTGCCTCCTCGCGCCCGATCGACGCGTCGATCTGACGGATCTGTCGGTTGAGCGCGACCGCGGGAGGGTATTCGGGCTCGAACTGCGCCATCAGCCGCGCGTAATCGGCCGCCAGCTCGGCGCGGCGCTGGCGCAATGCGGAGATGACGCCGTTCTGCAGCGATTCATTGGAAGTGCCGCTGCCGGCCAGCCGGCTGGCGGCCCTGATGCGATCGGCGGTCGCGCTGGCAAGTTCGGTATTGAGCGACGACAGGTCGTCCGCCGCCAGCGAACGCTCGCCGGTGGACGCGCCCACCGCACCCGAGGAGGGCAGGTTCACGATCCCCTGGCGCCGGGCGTAGTCGACCAGGCGACGCTCCGATTCATCGATGCGGTTGCGCAATTGCGCGAGCCGTTGTTCCAGGAACTGGCGCGCGTAGGCGGTGGCGCCGTAGCGACGCTCCAGCGTGACCTGGATGAAGTCGGCGGCCCACATGTCGACCACCTTCTTGGCGATCGCCGGGTCGGGGCTGGTGTATTTCAGGACCACCAGGCGCGAGTTGCGCTCGGGCACGACCTCCAGCCGTTGCAGCAGGACGCCGCCCACCGCCGAGATGCGCTGTTCGCGCGGCGGCGCCGCGCGCGAGATCGTGTTGCCGGTGAACCAATCTTCCCCGCCGATCTTGGCCATGCGCAGAAAGGCGACGTTCTCGTACAAGCGCAGGTCGGTGGCGACGCGCTCCGCCAGCGCCTTGGACTGGAGCAGCCCATATTGCGTCTGGTAGAATTCCTGATCCATCGCGCCGGCCGCGCCGCTCTTCGCGCCTTCGACATCGGCGAACGACTGCGTTTCGCGCTGGATTTCGATGGTGGTCTGCGCCGTGTACTTGGGCGTCATCAGCAAGGTGACGATCAGTCCCAGCACCAGGCATAGCGCGGTTGCGCCCAGGATGATCCACTTGCGCCGGCGCGCAACCGTGAGCACGTCGGCCACGATCGACGACGAAGCGGGCGTGTGGGTGTCGACCGGTGCGCGATCGGCTTCGAACATGTCGTCGCCGGCGCCGCCATGCCGATGGAATTCGAGAGTGTTCATGCCGGGCGCTCTATTGAAGGATCGCGATGGCCGGTCCGGCGAGAACCGCCCCTGCCTGGAGCAGCGTCTGGAACAGGCGACGGCTGCTGGTTTCGCCCACGGTGACCACGTCGTTGGCGTAGAGTTCCGGATCGGCCAACTGCCCCTGCCGGATCGCCTGGAGATCGTAGGCGGCCGCGTAATAGCGTCCGCCGACCTGGCGGAACACCACCACGAAATTGGTGTCGGCATCCTGCGTCGTGCCGCGCGCGCTGGCCACCGCGCGGATCAGCGTCATGCGACCGCTGACCGGATACAGTCCGGGCTGCTGGACCTGCCCGTCGACCGTGACCATCTGGTTGAAGGTGTCAACGGTGACGGTGACGCGCGGATCGCGCATGTACTTGCCGCGCAGCCGGTCCGCCACCTCCGTCGCGATCTGCGACGAGGTCTTGCCGATCGCGGCCAGCGTGCCGATCAGGGGAAGCGCCAGGTTGCCGCCCGCGTCGACCTGCGCCGCGCGGCTGAGGTCGGGCGCCCCGTATACGTCGACGATGACCCGGTCGAGCGGACCCACCGCATACTCGCGCTGTTGCAACAACAGGTCACGGCTGTCGGGCTGCGGCAGCGGGTTTTCCTTGACGATGGTGAGATCGCTGCGGCCGACGAGCTTGTTGCCGCTCGCGCATCCCCCCAGCACGAGCAGCGTGGCGCCCGCCACCATCCACTTATGACGCATGATCGACACAATACTCCTGACGCTTGACGCGTTAGCCGTCTGTCGGTTCTTGCACAAGGATGGGGCGATCCCCCCGTGCGATCAGGGCGACCGCCAGCGCAGCGATCATCCCCGCCAGCGGGGTGCGCAGCGGATAGTCCGACAAGCTCGCCAGCAGCATCGTGGCGAGCAGCATCGCGCCCGCGCGCGCCGCCAGCACGGTGTCGCCGACCGGCGCCGCGAACACGGCCACCGTTTTGCGCGCGAACCAGGCGACGAACAGCACCGCCACCACGACTGCGGGTATCCCGCCGGTGATGACCAGTTCGACGGGATCGCTGTGCGCGGCATTGAAGTAGGACGGCTTGAGCAGGTTGTCGGGCTCGAAGATGCGGAACAGCGGGTCAAAGGTGCCGAACCCGCTACCCCAGGGCAGGTAATCGACCATCAGCTGCTTCAGGATCGGCCAGGCCGAGAAACGCATCTCCGCGCCGGGTTCGCGTAGCGCCAGGAACCGCGCGAACCCGCTGCCGCGTCCCGACCACAAGGCGACCAGCACCGCCAGCGCGCCCGCGGCCACCAACCCGGGCACGACCCACAGCACCGCGCGCGACCGGGCAAGGCCGCGTGCCTGGACGATCAGGTACAAGGCGCCTATCGCGTTCAGCGCCGCGATCACCAGACCGGAGCGCGATCCGCTGCCCAGCAGGACGAGCAGGACGAGCAGCGCCCCGGCCGAGGCGGCGACGATCCGCGGCACGGACAATCGACCTTGTCGCGCCGTGCCCGCCATCGCCCAGACCGCGAACAGCGGCAGCGACCCCGCCATCAGTGCGGCCTGGTGGTTACGGTTGGAGAACAGCCCGGTCGGGAGGCCTATCGACGGTCCCGGATAAAGATAGGCCGGCGCGCCCGCGCCGAGTTGCACAACCCCCCAAATCGCGCTGGCGACCGCGATCACCAGCACCGCAGTCAGCATCAACGGTTGCTGCGGGCGGTGCAACCGCGAAAAGCCGATCAGCACCACCGCGGCGGGCAGCAGCGCGAGCAGCGAGTTGAGTGTCAGGATGGGCACGATCGAGATCGGGCGCCACGGCTGCGCCACGCCCGCCAGGTCCGCCGCGGCGGCGTAGCGTTCTCGCTCGGGCAGCGCCATCCACAGCGACGGCGGCAGGGGTATGAGCTGCAAGGCGATCGTCGCCGCGAACAATCCCAGCAGGATCAGCGGCACGCGCAGGTCGACGCGCGCGCGTGAGGGTGCGGGCAGGATCAGGAACAAACCCGCGGCCGCGACGAGCAGCGGGCGCAGCACAACGAGCCCGGGGGTGGTGTAGCGACTGTAGCCACCGGTGAGCGCGCCGATCGCGAGCACCGTTATCATCGCGATCAGTGCCGCGCGCGGCTTGGCCCAGGGGGAAGGTGCGGGAGAGGAGGAGGGGGCGCGTCGGCGCGAAGCGGAACGCATCGATCAGTTACCCTGTTGCGCGGCGCGCGCGGTGCGGGCGGTACGGCGCCGGAACGGGCGCACGGGCGTGCGCGGCGGTGGAAAGGCGTCGTTCGGCCGCGCGCGCGGCACACCGGGAACGGCGCGGCGCAGCGGATAGAAGCATCCGATCAGGAACAGGTGAAGCGGCGCAAAGGTGCTGGCGTTGAACATGCCCGCGATCACGGCCGTGCTCGCCGCCAGCGACAGAAGTACCAGCACGTATAGCAAATCCTCGTCATTGCTGCCCCTCGCGCGCGGGTCCCGACGCACATCGTCGTTCACCAGGGCGGCGCGCGGTCGCGCCAGCACCCACATCTGCATGACGTAGAGCGCGATGCCGAGCAGCCCGGAGTGCAGCACGATGAAGGAATAACCGTTGTGGAAGATGTCGACGCTGGAGAAGAATTGCCCCGGCGCCAGTTCGATGAAGATGCCGAGATTGGCCGACGCCGACAGCCCGTGGCCCAGGATGAAGGCCCACAGCCCGTCGGCCTGCGCGGCAGCGAAGGCCATATAGGTTTCATGCCCGCGCCACTCGGTGTTGATCGTTCCCAGGTCGTAGCGCGGACGCGCGATCACCTCGTTGAACCCGCCCAGGCTCGCGGGATCGATCCCCAGCGCGTCCAG
>Ga0181595_10004672_pt1 | contig 12446 bp, 9 predicted proteins | sample 041ome_7_FD_145604 | JGI IMG/M metagenome (GOLD analysis project Ga0181595, IMG submission 145604) | Coastal salt marsh microbial communities from the Groves Creek Marsh, Skidaway Island, Georgia - 041401AS metaG (spades assembly) | ecosystem: Environmental > Aquatic > Marine > Intertidal zone >...
TGTTAGTTGGTCGTTAGTTCCGTCGCGTCGCGCGCCGCCGCGCGCCCGTAACATCGAGGCACCGAAAGAATTCGAGCGCGCGAAAACAATCGTCGCGAACGTTCGTGCGTCGAGATCGCGGCTGGAAGATGCAATTTTTGTCCCGCGCGGTCGCCGCGCCAGAAATAGCCTCGCGGCGCATGCGCGCCGCGGTCGCGCGCGGCGTCGTCGCGCGGGCGGCGCGCGCGCGGCGCGCGACGCGCGAACCCGCGCGCGACGCGCGACGCGCGACGCGAGGAACCGCGGCGCGCGCGCGACGCGACGAACGCGCGAACGCCTCGGCGGCGGACGCGATCGCGGTCGACGGGACGGTCGACGACGACGCGCGCGCGGTCGATAGCGCCGAGACGGCGGCGCGCGCGGTGAAAACGCCGCACAGTGGATACCATCGACAGCGCGGCGTCGCGCGGGCGTTCTTCGAGGGATGGTACTTTCGGTTCACGCTGCCGAGCGCGAAGGCGTCGGCGAGTCTGATTTATCACGTGTACGACCCGGATTTGCCCGAGTCCGCGCGGGGAGGGGCGGGCGCGCAGGTGTGCGCGCCGTGTGGGAAATATTTGTACTTTGAACAAGGCGCGGAGGAGGCGCGCGCGGGATTCGAGGGGGCGGCGCACGCGTTGGAATTGAAATCGACGCGCGGCGACGATTTCTTCGAGGTGTCGCGCGAGGGCGCGAGACATCGAGGAAGGTTGACGAGCGAGGGAGAGAGCGAGGAAGGGCCGTGGGGCGGAGGACGCGCGGCGAAGAGCGTGCGATGGGACATCACGGTGACGCCGCTTCGAGGATGGGGGGGAGGACCGGGGGCGAAGATGGTGTCGCCCGCGGGCTGGATGACGGCGCTGCCGGTGTTCGAGCCGCATTGGCAAGTCACCATGGCGCACGGATTGGCGAGCGGATGGATCGAAACCGACGGCGAGCGCGTTGAGTTTAGCGATTGCCCGGCGTACAGCGAGAAGAATTGGGGCGGCGCTGGGTTTCCGTTGAAATGGTGGTGGGTGCAGTGCAACTCGTTCGCGGATTATCCCGATTTGAGCGTAACCGCGACTGGAGGGAACCGAGGCGTCGTCGTGCTCCCGAACGTTCGCGAAGACGTCGGTCTGGTAGGCGTGCACTTCGGCGATCGATTTTTTCAATTCGTTCCCGCGCAGCAAGTGGAGGTTGACTCGCCGTCGGCGTACGGCGCCGAGTCGGCGTTGGAGGCGAGCGCCGTTCGATGGGACGTCGAGTGGGGTCGGTGGAGCGTCACCGCCGTCGGTGAACGATACGAGTGCTCGATAGAAGGGACGTGCACGAACGACGACAAATCCACCGTCATTCGCGCGCCTTCGGACAGCTTGGACGAGGGTATGGCGCCGTCGTGCCGCGAGACGTTCACGGGCGTCGTCGTCGTATCCCTTTGGCGTCTCAACGACCGCGGCGAGCGCGTCGAGACCATCATCGACGCCGCTACGAGCGATACCGCATGTCTAGAAATCGGCGGCGGACCTTGGATCGGACCCTGGCGCTCGGCTGCGGAGATCCGCTCGCCGCTCGGCCCGCTCATGGGTTTGCCCGTCGACGTGCGCGCCGTGGCGAGTTTGCTCTCACCCTTCGGCGACGTCCTTCCCGGGCTGTGACCCTCGCTCGCGTCGCGCGTCATTGTAACCATTCTTTTTGCGCGCGATGTGCGGTCTCACGCGCCCCGCGCGCGCCGCCCCGCGCGCGCGCGTCTCGCGCTCCCGCGCGTCCAACCGTCGCCGCCGCGCGCCGCACACGCCGTCGCGCCATGCCGCGCGCGTTCGCCCGCGTCGTCCTCGCGCGCGCGCTCGCCGCCGCGCGCGCCCCCGTCGCGCACGCCGCGCGTCGTCTCGCCGTCGCGCGTCCGCCCTGCGCCGCGAAATCCACCGCCGCCGCCGCCGCGTCCGACCGCGGCGACGTTCGCGTCGGCGACGAAGTCTCCGTGGAGTGCGTCGATTTCGCCACGTCGGGCGAGGGCGTGTGCAAGCTCGCGAATGGGATGGTTTTGCTCTGCGACGGCGCGACGCCCGGAGAGGTGGTGCGCGCGCGGGTGACGAAGCTGCGGAAGAAGCTGGCGTACGGCGCGAAGACGGCGACGGAACGCGCGGCGCCGAACGCGGTGACGGCGCCGTGCCCGCACTACGAACAGTGCGGAGGGTGCGCGTGGCAGCACGTGAATTACGACGCGCAGGTGCGGCATAAGCGGAATCGGGTGGTGGACGTGCTGGCGAGAATATATAAAGCGGGCGAGGACGCCGAGGCGAAAGTCGGCGCGTGCGTCGGCGCGGACGAGACGTCGAGGTATAGGAATAAAATGGAGTTCGCGTTCGCGAGTGGAACGAGAGGAAAGACGGTCGTCGGGTTGCGACCGCGAGGGGCGAACGATTCGGTGGTGGATTTAAGCGGTGGATGTCTGTTGCAGAGCGAGGAGGCGGATCGCGTGTTGGCGGCGATTCGGGAGACGCTGGAACGCGCGGACGGGCGCTTGGAGGCGTTCGATCGCACGAGCGGCGAAGGCACCCTTAGAAGCGTGACGATTCGCACGGCTGGTGGCGAGCGCGGCGGTGAGAAGGCTGTGATGGTCGATTTAGCGACGACGGCTTCGCCGAACGAACTGAAAACGGGACCGCTCGCGGGACTCATCGACGTCGTCTCGAAGGTACCGGGCGTGGTGTCCGTGGTGCACACTTCCGTGCTGAGCGAAGCCGAACTCCGACGCGCGGGCGGTGGACGCTCGTCAAAGTTCGTCAAGGGTGGCACGACGACGAAGGCTGGGTCAACTAAGAAAGTCGAGGCGGTGTTCGGCGAGAACAAATTAGTCGAAACGCTCAACGGCATCGACTTTGAACTTTCTTCGGCGTCCTTCTTTCAGACCAACACTGAGCAGGCTGCGAGATTGGTGCGACAGGTTCGCGAGGCGTGCGCTTTCAGCGGCGATAAGTCTGAGATCGTGCTCGACCTGTTTTGCGGTGTCGGTACGATGGGACTCAGCGTCGCGAGCGACTGCTCGCGAGTGATGGGATGGGAAGTCGTTCCAGAGGCGGTGAAAGACGCGAAACGCAACGCCGAGCTGAACAACATCACGAACGCCAAATTCTATCGCGTTGATTTGGCGAGATTAAATCCGTCCAAAGGCCCGAAAGGTCTTCTCACGACGCCGAAAGGCAAAGAGCTTCCCATGCCGGACATCGTCATCACGGACCCGGCGAGGCCTGGTATGGACTCCGCACTCATCGCGATCCTGCGCACAATCGGTGCTCGGCGTATCGTCTACGTGTCGTGTAATCCCGCGACGCAAGCGCGAGACTTGCTACTTCTCACGGCGCCGTCGGAGGGCGCGGACGACGTCGCGTACGAGCTCAAAACCGTCACGCCCGTCGATATGTTTCCTCACACGACGCACGTCGAGTCCGTCGCCGTGCTCGAACGCAAAGCTTAGTATCGCTAAACAAATTCGTCTGTTGTTACATTATTCTTAGTCGCACGAGTTCTTCCCGTCGCACATCCGTCGCCGCCGCCGCCGCCGCCGCGCGCGCGCCGAAATCGGCGCTCTTCCGAAACGCGACGCTCTCCCCAGTCTTCACGTTCCGATACACGACGCCTTTCCCCGCCATCACGCTCGTCTCCATTCGACCGAGCATCAACAAGTACCCCCACTCGCTCGCGATTCTCTGCGTGAAGACGCGATGCCAGCCCACCTCGCCCGCCGCCCAGTCTCGCAGCGGTCGCTCGCAATCCGCCAGCGTCCCTTCGCGCGCGCCCACGCGCCAGAGCAAGTGCGCGAAGGCCGGCGCGCACTCCGCGCACAGCCGTTCGAGCTGTTCGGCGCCGCCCAGGGCGTTCGCCGCGCGTTCGATCGCCGCGCGCGTCGCCGACGTGTCCAGCGTCAGCAGCCCCGGGCGCTCGACGGCGAGCTCGAACGCGTGGCGCGCGCACGCGCGCGGCAGCGCCGAGCTCAGGGCGTACACGCGCTCGGTGAGCACGCTGAGCGGAACGTCGTCGCGCACGGCGCGCCCTTCCACCGTGTGATCGAGCTGCTGAAGCGCGCGGTCGTCGAGGCCTAAAATCGCTCGAAGCGACGCGACGCGCGCGGCGGAGGACGGCGCGTCGGCGGAGGACGCGCGGACGCGAGCGCTCGCGCGTCGCGCGCGAACGGAGACGACGCGCGCGACGCGGACGCGCGGGGCGAGGCGGGACATGCGTCGGCTTGTGCCGCGGGAGCGGGCGTGGCGCGCTGCGCCGCTACGTTACAAATGTCTCGCTACTGTGTGATGATGCGGTTCCGGTGGCACCGTCGCGCTGTCTATTTACCTACGACTGTTGCTTCGCGTCGCGCGCCCAGCGGACGCGCGCGGACTCGCGAGCGCGCCGACGCCGTCGTCGCCGTTCGCGAGTTCGACGAACGCCTTGCGCGCGTCCCGCACAAACTTCCCGAAATCATTCGAACGGTTACACTCCGCGAGCAACGCGTCGATCGACGCTAACATCGGCGCGCACTCCATCACCTCGTACGCCGTCCCGCGCAATCGCACCGCGAACGTAAACTCTCGCTCCGGCGCGCGCGCGTCGACGTATTTAAACACCAACCGCAACCGCTCCGCCTCGCCGTATTCAAATCTCAATCCCAATCGTTCCGCGTACATCGCGCTCGCCCCCCTCAGCGCGTCCAATTTTGCCATCGCGCTCGTTCCCGTCGCTTTATTTTTCGCGTGTTCGATCGCCGTCCGTTCCTCCCTGACGCGTTCGCGCAGCGCCGCCAACTGCTCGGGCAGTCCTTCCGCCAGTTCTCTCGCCGCGTTCGTCTCTTCGAGCGCCTGTTCCGCCTCCATCTCGTACCGCTCCGCTTCGCGCGCGTTATCAGCCGCGCGTTCGCTCAGCTCTCGCTCGCGATTGATCAGCGCGTCGTACTCGCGCTCGAGCTTTAAGATTTGTCGGTCGTGCGCATCCTTCAAACGTCTTTCGCGCGCGACGTTTTCGCCGACCCAGCCGTCGATGATGTCGCGGAACTCGGCGAGCTCGCGCTCGAGATCGGCGACGTCGACGTCGCGGTGGCGCGCGGCGCGGTTGGGGGGCATGACGACCGCGCGCGGTGGTGCGACGCGTCCGTGAATGCCGATTCGAGACGGACGACGTTTGAAAATTTGGATCTTCGAGCGGCGCGAGGATGCGCGCGAACGAGGGCTCGAATTCGCGCGCGGAGTCGACGCCGCGAGCGATGCGCGAAATAATGGGTTCGATAAACAAAGGATACGCGTCGAGAATGGGTTCGATCGCGAGAGAACGCGCGTCAGTAGCCGAGCTTTTTGTTGAGCGCGCTCGCGCCGTCGCCGGATTGGTTCGCCGGGGCGGTCCAGTCGGAATCGTCGGCGGCGGCTTCGGCGTCGAATCTCGCGCCCGAGGAGGCATCAAGAAGGCGCTGGATGTCTGACATGACGGTATCCTCCGCGGATGGTGCGGCCGCGTGTGATGGCGCGGCTTTGGTTGGGGGTTTGCGAATTTCCAAGCCGGCGCGCACTTGATGCGGCATCAAGAAACCGTCATCGTCGTCGCGCACCACGGGTTCAGTCTCAGCGGCGGTATGTGCTTCAATCTCGCGCTCGGTCGGTGTGACTCGTTGTTCGACGTCTTCGACGATCACTGGGCCTTCGTCATCGGCGTTATCGGCGTTATCGGCGTCATCTTCGACGACGGCGGCTTTCGCTTTCGCCGGCGCCGACGTTGAGGCGGGATCGACGCCTCCCGTGAACTTTCGCTTCTCTTGCAAGTTACCTTGCTCTTCCCATTCCGCTTGCCGTCGCATCTCTGCGTCACGTTTCTTGCGCGCTTCGAGTTCTTCCGCTCGCTTCGCTTCGGCGATTTCGGCGCGTCGTTTTGCCTCCTCGGCGCGTTTCGCCTCCGCCTCCTCGGCGTGTTTCCGCATGGCGTCTCCTTTGGCCGATCCAGGACGGAATTCCTCGGTTGGGTCGGCGTACTTCAACAGTCGAGACACTCGCTCGAGTTCAGACACTTTTTCGGAGAGCGTCACGCGTAATCTCTCGACTTGAGACGTGAATTTCGACGCGCCAATTTCGTCCATGTACGCATCCAACGCGTCGCCGTCTGCCGAAAGTCCCGCCGTGCGCTGACGTTCGGCGAGCGCGGCTTCTTCGGTGACTTTGATGAGTTCTTCCGTTTCCGTGATCGACGTCTCAATCGCTGTGCGCTTGTCCCACAACGTAGCCGCCGTCTCTAGCGTTTTCGGTGCCGCCGCGCCTTGCGTGGATTCTTTCTTCGACTCTTTTCGACGCTTACGACTCGCGCTCGTCCGCGAACGGTCGTAAAAGTCGTCTTCATCTCCACTCTGACCGTCTTCGTCGTCCGAGTTCGCTCGCGCGCCCCGACGTCGCTTGGACACCGCAGCTTGCAAACCCAAACTCACGCGCAACGATTCGTTGAGCGTCTCATCGGCGTCCTCGATCTCTTCTTGCAACGTCTCGATCGCGCGCTCGACCGCAGATATTCGCGTCGATTGCCCGGACGATAGCCCACCGTCTTGCTGCGACTCCTTGGCTCGAATTCGATCGACTTCTAGGCGCATGTTTGAGATCTTTTCCTCCTTGCGCCGAATGTTTTGCTTTTGCTTTTCCTGTTTATCGCTAAATTTCCCATCGTGCGTGCGCCAATCCAGCTCTTCGATCGCGCGTTGACGCTCGTTGATTTCGTCATCGGCATCCATCATCCCCCAAGACGACCCAGCCTTTGCCGCAGCCTCTTGTTCGCGCGCCGCCGCGCGTTCCGCCTTCAACGCCGCCAGTTCGCGCTGCATCTCAGCCTCCGCCGCGGCTTCCAACGCCGCTAACGCCTTCATCTCTGCCGCACTCAGCCCTTCCTCTGGCATCAAGCTCTCATCGCCGTCTAAAATATACAATCTACTCGACTCGCCGAGCTTGATCTGATCGCCGACTCGAATCGGCGCGTGCACGCCCGGCTTGACGCGTCGCTTATTCACAAACGTCCCGTGCGCGCTCTCGCAATCGTACACGTACGCCTCTGTCCCGTTCGCCTTGAACTGAATCACGCAATGCAAACGTGACGTCGACGGGTGTTCGACGACGACGTCGCACGCCGGATGCCTTCCGAACGTCACGTGTCCTCGCGGCGCGTCTTCGCCTTCGCCTCGGTCCAGTCGCGTCCTCGACGCCAACGCGCCGCCCTTGACGCAATCGAGATAAAACTCGCGCGCGGGCGCCCCGCCCCACGCGGGCGCGTCGTACGTCTTCCCGAGCGGCGGCGCGGACGCGCGATCGCGCGCGTCCGCGCTCGGCGCGGCGGGCTCGACGTCCGGGGCCGCCCCACCGGCGGCGTCCTTCGTCGGCTTCGCGCGCGGCGCCGGCGGTCGCATCATCGCGCGCGACCGCGCGAGGACGACGCTGAACGCTCGCGCGCGCTTCGCGCCGAACCGCGCGGCGAGCGACGGCGCGAACGATCGCGCGTCGGCGTGTCCCGCTCGCGCGCGGGCGAAAACATTCCAAATTCGCATTCGGGCCGTCACACGCGCGCGCGCGCCGGCGATGCCCGTGGCGAGAAAGCTGTTCGATCAGAGCGACGCGTCGGCGCCGGCGCGAGCGCTCGAGCGCGCCGGATCGTCCGCGACGCCGATCGCAGACGGCGAAAAGTCGGTACAGTTTAAAAAGATGACTTTGAACGGTGACGAGAGCGGCGACGACGCGGAAGGGACTCGACGGGTGTCGTTCGACGCGTCGTCGGAGATTTTAAGCCCGATCGCGAAGCGCGCGGGAGTTGAGGCGGCGGAAGCGGAGGAGACGACGCCGGCGTCGCCCCCGCTGCGACCGGCGGGCGCCGGGACGAGCGAGACGTCGTTTCGATTCGACGACGCCGCGAGCGATGAGTCGAAAGAGAACGCGGGCGCGAGCGATGACGATGCGATGAGTTTTGAGAGCGCAGACGCGAGCATGGCGGTGAACATGACGAGGGACAGCGAGAATATGACGTTTCAGAGCGCGGGATATCGTTCGGCGCTGCTCGATTTCTCTAGCGACGACGAGTTTTCGGCGAGCTCGAAACGGCGCAAGTTCAGGATAGGCGCCCTGCTTCGACCGATGTTGGCGTTCGCGGCCGGATTCGCGGTCGTGGCCGTGATCGCGATCGAGGTGGCCTCGTCGAGCGGCGCGAAGGAGGGCGACGCCAAGCGCGGCGCGAGGCGAAAGCAGACGTTTCGCGAACTGTTCACCGCCTCCAAGGGCAGCCAGTCGTCGAAGGACGCCGCCGCCGTGTAACAAAGATACCGAGAGTAATATACATTACATCACAGACGCCGGCCGATCGCGATCGTCGCCGCGCGGCGCTGTCTGCGCGTCTACGCGTCTACGCGTTCGCCCCGCTCGCTCGCCTCCAGAGCCCGCGCGAGCTCCTTCAGCGCCTCGACGCGCTCGATGACGCGCTCGACCGTCGCGTCGACGCGCGCGATGTCCCGCTCGCACGTCGCGATCGCGTCGCGCTCCGCGCGCGACCGCGCGCGCTCGAGCGCGTCGCACAACTCGCGTCGTCGTCGCACCAACCGATGGCCGCGCTGAAGTTCGCGCGACGCGCGTCGCCCGACGTCCGCGAGCGACGACGACGACGACGACGACGCGAACGTCACCGTCGCCATCGTCGCGCGCGCCGCGCGCCGCGTGCCGCCGCGCGTCGGCGCCTGGCGTTCGGCTCGCGGAACGCCACAGACAACACCCAACCGCACGCGGCGACGCGCGCCATGGACGACGACGACGTCGAGCGCGGGACGAAATCCGCGACGATCGCGGCGTTGGCGTCGTCGCCGCGCGCGGAGCGGCGCGCGCTGTTGCGCGAGGACGACGCGCGGGTCGAGGGTGTTGGACGACGCGCGGGGTGGCGACTCGCGGCGGTGTGCGCGCTCGCCCTGATCGGCGCGGGCGCGGCGGGATACGCGCTGGGGGCGTCGCATCGCGGGCACGGATTGCTCGCGTGGCGCGGGGGGCGACACGGGCATCACCACCACCGGTCGTCGTCGTCGTCGGGGCGTCGGCACCGCAGTCGGCGCGGCGACGGCGAGCGGCGAGGACACCGCGACGCGGCGACGGCGGTGACGAGCGCGGAGGCGAGGGACGCGGCGAGAATCGGTGTGAAAGGGGCGTCGCGCTCGCGCGCCGCGGCGCTGGCGGCGGCGCCGGAATTCGAGCGCGCGTGAAACGCGCGAAAACGCGTTGCGAACGATGGCGGCGCGAGTCGTCTAGTCTAGTTTTGTTAATCTTCAATGCCTATCGCGTGTTGCGTTTTACGTGTCGTCGCTCTTTGGCTTGGGTCGTGCCGGCTCGAACGTCACTTCTTGCTTCGTTCGCGGGTCTACGATTCGCACTCTGCTCGAGCTCGACGGCGTCGCGACGGTCGGCGGCGGAGCCTCGGCGACGTCGGATCCTTCGTTCTCGGGCTCGACGACCGCGGACACCGGTGGCTCCTCGTCCGCGGGTGTTTCGACCACGGTTGTTTCGTCGACGTCGTCGATGTAGTCTTCGAGATCAGACGGGACGTCGACGCGGCCGTCGTCTTCGAAAAATTCCTCCTCACCCGAGTCGTATTCTTCTGCGCCGTCGTCGTCCGCCGCGGTCGAGGGTTCGTCATCATTCATGACGTCCTGCATTTCGATCTCTCGCGGCGCCGCATCGTCGGGCGGGGAGGTCGCCGGCGCAGCGCTCTCCTGCTGCGCCGTCCCTTCGACGCTCGGCGACGCCGTCGCGCCTGCGCCCTCCTCCTCCGACGACGACGACGACACATGCGTCGATCCATCTTCGGCAACCTTACCTTCCTTGGCTTCCTTCCTCTTTTTCTTCGCACCCTTATCCTTCTTTTTCTTCTCCTTTTCCTTACCCTGCTCCGCGGGCGTCTTCTTTTGTGCACCGAATTTTGATCGAGCCTCGATTAACGACTCGGACGTGAGCTTGGAAAACAAGCTTTGCTCTTCGTCTTGCGCGAGCTCTTTGGCGACGTCGGAGCCGAACCAACGGTGTAGAGTGCCGTACATGAGCAAGCACGTGAGACCGAACGACACCGCGGTGACCATCTGCATCCCCAACATCACCTCGTCGCACACCTGCGCCGTGGCGAGCTCTATCGTGTCGCTCATCGGCTGGCAGCTCCCCAAGCCTTCGTCGATGATGCCAAAGTCTGCTCCAAAGGATGTCATCGCCGCGTTCAACGCCGTCATGTACTGCGACGACGCGTACGCGCCTCCCAGATCTTGGACGTTGCCGATCGTCTCCTTCAGCTTGACGTTATCTGCGTGCAAATCTTGCAAATACTCTCCGAGCTCGTACCCAAAGCGCGGACACACGAAGTACAGCTGCACGTTTTCCGGCACCACGAACTCCACCATGGCTTCGTAGGAGTAGCACACCTCGGCGCCGATCACGCTCACGGGCCAATACACCGAAGTCATCAAGAAGCAATAGATGAGCGTGAACAACGGAAGCGCGCGAACGAAATACTCTGGCGTGACTCGTCCCGGCGCTCGCTTCCACCACCGCGACACGGGCGTCTTGCCGTGATGGGCGATGATGGGCACCACCGACGTCGTGAGCAACGAGATCAGCAGCAGCATCAACAACGTCATCGACGTCACGTAAATCACCACGAACGTCTTCACCCACTTCAGCGACTCTAAATCCTGAATAAACTCGATCGAACCGCTGTGATGCAGCATCGCCTCCGTCACCGCCGTCAGCGCCGTCGCGATCGTCGCCGTCGCCCCGACATCGTTCGCCGTCACCGCTTCCCGGCGCAGCATCGTCAACGAATCATCCATCGCCATGATCGGCGCCCCGATCGCCCGCATTCCGCTCTGTCCATTCTCCGCCCACGCCTCGATCGTCTTCAGCGTCTGCAGCCCGCCTCGAAATCCTTCAATCAATCCAATCAGCGCCGCCGGTATGAACGCCAGGATCACCCCGACCGTGATGATCGCGCGCGTCTTCGCCTCTTTTATGTTTGTGTTCTCGAATATCGTCCGGTTTTGCGCCGTGTACGTGCGATAGTACATCAAACATATTCCCGCCGCGACGACCCCGGGCGAGGCGTAGGTGAGCGCGATGAGGACGCAGGACGTGCGCAAGCCGTACGCGGTGAAGTGATGGAACGGGAGCTTGTGCACGAGCTCGCGCATGTCGAGCACGTACGACATGGCGGCAGACGGCGGCGCTCCGCGACGCGCACTGGGGATGGATGCAGGAGTGGTTTTAGTGTTACAGTGGCGCGAGGTGTTACCGCGAACCATGACTACCCGCGAGTCGGCCTGCCTACGCGCCTACGCGCCCGGACGATCGATCCGGCGCGCGGCGCAAAAACTCGTCCATCGCGAGCACGCGCATGTTCGTGTCGTCGACGCGCATCAGAACGTACGGTTTGGGCGAGCCCGGGACGACGCGCGCGACGCCGCTGGCGTCTCGCGTCTCGACGGCGTCGCCGCGCTCGGAACGAATCTCTAACAAGCGCACGCTCGGCCTGTGAACGTACAGCGCGCCCGTGTCGGCGTCGAACGCGAACGTGGCGTCGCGACACCCCTTGATGATCGCTTTCAGTCTCAGCTTGCCGTAACTCAGGATGCGAAAGAGCAATACCCTGCGCGTCTCGTCGCCGACGGCGAAGCAGTCGCGCTCGGCGCAAATCTCAAATCTCGTGTACCGTCGCGGCGCGTCCACGAACGCGCAGTTCCACGTCGGCTTCTCTCGTTTCAGCGCGCTCACCTCATCCATATCCACGCCCTCGTACACCCCCACCGCGTCCTCGCTCACGTCGGCGTCTCGGTCCACGAATGTCTTCGCCACGCTCAGCGCCGTCGACGAAAACTTTCGAAACATCGCGAGTCCACCGCCGAGCGCCGTCTCGCGCTTCCCCGCGTCGTCGCTCGTCGCCGACGTCGACGCGATCGCCGCCCCTCCCACCGCGATCAGCGTCGTCGTCCCATCGTTCGCTCGCGCCGCGCCCGCGCACGCCGTCATCGGCGCCAGCCGCGGGAGCGTCCACCGCCGCGTCGCGCGTCCCGTCCTCGCGTCCCATCGCACGCACCGCTCGACGCTCGACGCGTACTCCCCGCACGCGCGAACGACGCGCGCGACGTCCACGCGCGTCTCCACGCCTCGAGTCGTCGCGACGTAGCCCGCGTCGTCGCCGACGACGACGCCCGTCGCCGTCGCGGCGCAGCACGCGATGGGGACGTCGCGCGCGAGCGCCGCCTCGCGCGCGTCCGACCGGCGCAGCGCGCGCGGGTCGCGACGCGAGCGGTAATACAGCGCGCCGTCGTGATACGCGACGCACTCGACGTCGACGTCGGCGCCGTCGAACGCGGCGGACATCGCGGTCTGGCGGTTCGCGTCGTTCTTTGCGCGCGACCCGTAACAACG